>Ga0209598_10000558_pt1 | contig 30002 bp, 30 predicted proteins | sample M_140807_EF_Meta_FD_187317 | JGI IMG/M metagenome (GOLD analysis project Ga0209598, IMG submission 187317) | Freshwater microbial communities from Lake Montjoie, Canada to study carbon cycling - M_140807_EF_MetaG (SPAdes) (version 2) | ecosystem: Environmental > Aquatic > Freshwater > Lake...
CGGATCCGCCTGCCACGCACCGCCGGAACACCCCAGATCAAGCTCTCCGTGAGCGGGGGTTCGGATGTCACGCTGTCAACGAGCCTGACCTACCCGGGCCAGATCCGCGTCACCTTCCCGACCGAAGGGTTCGACCTCACCGGCACATCCCTCACGGGTGGTGGCACGACCACGGTCACGAGTTCCAGCGGGGCAACGAGCAACGGCACGTTCGTCCTGAGCCGCCCGGGCGGGAGCACGCGCGAACTGCTCCTCACCTACCTGGGCAACGCGACCTTCTCGACCACCGGGGAACTACCCACCGGTGCCGTGGTCTCCATCCCCATCGACGGGGTCCGCCTGCCGTCCACCGTCCCCACCGCAAACACGGTGGGGACCTACGGGACCACGGGTATCACCGGGACGACCGGGAACTTCACGGTCCAGACCGAGTACGTATCCTCCGGCACCAGCTACATCGGTGACCGCGCGTCGGGCGTCGGGGCCGCGACCGTCGTGCCGGCCAATGTCACGGCGGTGACACTCGGTGCCTCACCCGCGGTCACCGGCCGGGTCGCGGCCTTCACGGTCGCCTTCACGGTCGGGGCAAGCGGGGACGTGCCGGCCTGCACCGCGTCGGTCATCACCCTGGCCGACAACGGACCCGTCAATACCGCAGCCGCGGTGACCGGACGCACCAGCGGGTGCGGGTCGATCACGCTCACACTGCCATCGTCCGCCACCATGCCGGGTACCCCGATCCCGGCGTCGGCCGTGACCGTCGCTGCCGGAGCCGGCAACCCTGTCACCGTCAGCGCGATCGCCGTGAACGGGCACCAGATCCGTGTGCCCAGCCCGGTCGCGCTCTCCAGTGGCCAGACAGTCACCGTGACCATCGCGGCGTCCGCCGGCATCACCACGCCAACCACCGGAGGCACCTACACCGCCCAGGTGCAGACGTCGTCCGCGCCATTCAACGTGCTGAGCACACCCGCAACCATCGCCTCCGGGGCCGATCTTGTCACGGTCAGCCCATCGGGGTCGTCAATCGCCGGACAACCCGCCACCGGCCTGATCGTCACGTTCAAGACCGGTGCCGGTGCCAGTCTCGTGGCGAACACGACGACGATCACGCTGACCTTCCCACAGGTCTTCTCCCTGCCTGCGTCAATCTCCGGCGTCCACATCGCGGTCAACGGCATCGCCATCCCTGACACGAGCGTCACACCGTTCCCGGTCCCGGGCGGGTCGGCAATTACCGTGACCTCGCCGGTCAGTGTCGAAGCCGGATCCGATGCCGTGGTGTCGTTCTGGCAGAACGCCAACCTGGTCTGGCCCACCGTGTCGGGAGCCCTCCAGATCCTCGTGCAGACCTCAAGCGCACCCGTGAATGTCGGAGGGACGCTGAACGTCCTGCCCCGCGCGCCAATTGGCCTGCAGGTGCTGCTGCCCGGCGAGACCGTGGCACCGAACACGCTGACCGGCAAGACCGGGACCCCGACCCTCTCGGCCGGATCCCCGGCAACCGTGGTGATCCGCGCCTACGACCAGTACTTCAACACGGCGACAACCGGGACCGGCGCCAACGCAACCGTCGCCTACACATATTCCGACCCTCAGACCACGCTACCGTCAGGTGTGTCGACCCTGAACCGTCTCTCGCTTGTGGCAGGCCAGGGATCGCTCACCTTCACGCCCCGTCTTCCGGGGGCCTTCACATTGACCGCGACCGACATCGCGGAAACCGGCGCGCTGACACCCGCTGTCCAATCCGTCTTCGTCGGCGTTGGCACACCCGCCCGGATCATGGTCCTTCTACCCGGCGAAACGCTCGCACCCGGCACCGCCACCGGCATCGCGGGAACATCCTCCCTCTCTGCATCGCAGGGAGGAAGCGTCACGGTTCCGCTCACGATCTACGTGACTGACGCCGCCTTCAACCTTGCCACGACGACCGCCCCGGCAACCATCACCATTACCGACGGGGTCACGCCACGGACCGTGAACCTCACCAATGGTGTAGGCAGCATCACGCTCACCCTGCCGTTCGGAACGACCACCCTTACCCTCGGCACCGCGCCATCGAGCCAAGTCACCGGCTCAAGGGCCATCACGGTGACCGAGACCGTCGTCACACCCCCTGCAACCGGAGGCGGAGGCGGAAGCCCGACGACACCGGCACCAGCAACAACACCAGCCCCGACGACGACCCCCGCTCCAACGGCAACCCCCGTAGCAACTGCACCGGCCGCAACCCCGCTACCGTCACCAGTCGACGAATCTCCCACCCCGGCGCCAACGCCATTGGCAATTGCGACACCCGAGCCAACAACCACCACGACCATCATCGAAACGACACCAGAAGCAAGCCCAACGCCAGGGCTCCCAGATGCCACACCGACACCGGCGCCGACGGAACCCACGAAGTCACCAGAACCGACAGTCACCCAATCCACTGCTGGCGCCACGCCAACCCCGGGGCCAACCGGATCGAAGCCAGCTGACCAACCGGATCGGCCACGGACAATTCTCAACCGGAATGTGCGTGCTTCAGACCTAGCACCATTCGTGATCGACACTCAGGTAACCATCACCGGTGCACGGTTCAGCTTCGGCACTTCAGCGAAGGCGCTACTTCCGGAGGGAACAACCGCCGACGCCACCACCCTCCTGCCAGAACTCGTCCTCGGCATGCCCGATGTCCAGCCTTTGCCACCAGGCACGACGCCAGTCGCCGCGTTCCAAGCGGTGGCCCGCACCGAAACGGGCGGGACGTATCCGCTCCCCGCCCAACACCTGATTGAAGTGACGGTTACCGACGGAATGATCCAAGGATCAGATGCTCGGAACCTGGAACCATCCCGGATTTACGCCTTCGAACTTCACAACGGCACCTGGCGCCCAACCCTCACGCGACTCGACGAGAAGACTGGAACCCTCCGAATCACCGCAAACGACGCGATGGTGATGCTGGTCTCATTCGCGCCGGACACCATCCGGCCCGATGCCGATTATCCGATCGGCAAGGACGCCAATGGTAAACCTACTGGCCAATTCTTCACCCAAACGAACGGGCGCGACCCTGGTGCCACCCCGCTCGGGTTCGGGGTTCGGGACACGATCGACGGACCCGCCCTCTATAGTGAGTTCGAGCGGTTCGGTGGGGTGGACGAATTGGGGTATCCGATTGCGCAACAGGCAACATTCAAGGGTTTTGCTATCCAGATCACACAACGTGCGGTCCTGCAGTGGGTGCCGAATGCCGAAGGAACCGACGGTCAAGCCGTTCGCCTGAACGTGATGGATGAACTCGCCTCAAGCGGCTACGACGACTACCTGTACACACAGCTCCAAGTGCCGAAAAGCTTCAACAATGAAGGGGACGAAGGGCTTTCGTTCCAGGAAGTCCAGGAACGCCACCTCAAGTTCCTTGACAACAACCTCCTCACGAAACGCGCCTATCTGGACACCCCAAACGCCATCTCCGAATACGGCCTCCCAACGGCGTACGAGGAGTTCGAAGATGTGTACGTGGTCCGCACCCAACGCGCAGTAATCCAACTGTGGAAAGTCTCCCGACCGTGGGCGCAAGCGGGTGAGGTGACGATCATGGGCGCTGGCGAGCTGCTCAAGGATGTCTCACTCGTCGCGGCAAGCGAAGGCAACTCACCACCGGTCCCGGTAACCATCTTCACCCCGACGCTTCCGCCACCGACTGGCTAAGAGCGCATAGTCATTGCCCACCAATAAGGGGCGACCTGATCAACTCCATCTGATCGCGCACTGACAGGCCCAACCTGTTCGGCTCGCCCGATCAGCCAGGTTAAAGGCACACGATCTCCCCGTCCAAAGGGGTCCACGACCCGTTTCACCCCCAATCGGTATGCTAGCGTGGCTCGTCCAACGGTTGAAGGACGACCGAACGGAGCACCGACGAACCATGACCGAACCCGCGTCTCCATCCCTGACCCGCGAAGCGGCTTGGACGCTCCTGACCGAGTTCACTTCCTCACCCGTCCTGATCAGACACGCGCTCGCCGTCGAAGCGGCAATGCGAGGCCAAGCCTCACGCCTCGGTGGAGACATGGGGTATTGGGGAACTGTAGGCCTCCTCCACGATTTCGATTTTGAGCAGTTCCCGACCGTCGAACAGCATCCGTTCGAGGGTGCGCGAATTCTCCGGTCACGCGGATACCCTGAAACCCTGGTAGAGGACATTCTTTCGCATGCCCGCTACAGCGGAGTCGAAAGGGAACGTCCGGTCCAGAAAGCACTCTTCGCAGTCGACGAATTGTCCGGATTCATCACCGCATGCGCATTAGTTCGACCGTCGAAATCACTTTCCGAGCTCGAACCGGCGGGTGTGCGGAAAAAAATGAAAGATAAGGCTTTCGCGCGGGCAGTCAGCCGCGAGGATATTGTGGACGGTGCGGCCGAACTTGGTGTTGACCTCGATGACCACATCCGCGTTGTTGTCGAGTCGCTCAAACCTATCGCCATAGAACTCGGCCTCAACGCCTGACGCGTGAAATAACCCGGGGTGAAGAGTTCGCACGACACCAGCTGCTTGGGACGTCGAGCAATCTGCACCTTTTCCGCATTTTGGCACCCAGCCTTGAGAAGTGCACTCGGTTCCGGCAGACATGAATTCCGGGCCGGCATCACACTTCGCCGTAGCATGGCAGGTTTTGGATTGCGCAACCGATTCAATCGTACGTAGTCGACGATTATTGTCACCTGTTTGCCGGTCTTACGTAATTTACAGGAGGTGTTGCACTGACCATGTTTCTGGCAACGCACTGCCTATCAACGTTTTTGCGCAATGAATGCGCGCGCAGCAGCACCATAAAGTAGGAAAACATGAAAATTACTGGACTGACCACGTACATCATGGAGAGCCCGGGCAGGGAGTATCTCTTCGTCAAGATACAGACCGATGAAGGTATTCATGGCTGGGGTGAAGGCACTCTGGAAATGAAACAGGGCACGGTCGCGGCAGCGCTGCACGACCTCGAGGGCTTCATCCGCGGTGAGGATCCCACGAGGATCGACTATCTTTGGCAGAGGATGTATCGCCACGGATTCTGGAGGGGCGGTGAGGGAATCCTTACAGCGATTTCAGCTATTGAAATGGCTCTTTGGGATATCACGGGCAAGGCATATGGCCAGCCAGTTTACAAACTGCTCGGTGGCGCCGTACGGGATTATATTCCCTGTTACACACACGTTGGAACCGCAGAAGGCGCCTTACGGCTGATGGAAGACGGCTGGCGTGCGTTCAAGTCAGGCTTGCGCTTGCCTCCGGAGGCTGGACACGTGTTTGAGGAAGGCCCGGCAATCGCCTCGACGGTCGCGAATTACCAGGCAATGCGTGACGCGGTCGGCCCTGACGTCGCCCTCATGTGCGACGTGCACGGGAGACTGCGACCCTCCGCAGCAATCCGGCTCGGACGCGCGCTCGAACCGATTGGCATGGCGTTCCTCGAGGAAGCGGTGCCACCAGACAACATCCAGTCGCTCAGGCGAGTCCGCGAGGCCGGCCTCTCAATGGACATCGCCACCGGCGAACGTGCATTCACGAAGTGGGGATACCGGGAACTCATCGAAGGACAGCTGGTGGATGTCATCCAGCCGGACTTGTGCCACGACGGTGGCATCAAGGAAACGATGAAGATCGCGGCGATGGCCGAGACGTACAACATCATGGTCGCCCCGCACAATCCGAATGGACCGGTGGGCACGGCAGCAACGGTCCATTTTGCAGCGGTCACCCCGAACTTCTCGATCCTCGAGTACGCGCTCTCTCCAACACGGGACGCATGCCAGGCGGGAACGGAAGCGGACTACTTCAAGGCGCGCAATGGGCGGATTGACCTGCCGACCAAACCGGGGCTGGGGATAGAGCTCGACGAGGACTACCTCCGTGGACACCCGTACACCGGCGTCAAGTTGTGGCCGGGCATCTTCCATCCTGATGGAGGCGTTGCCGACGTCTAGGACCCTAGACCGTTCCGCCTGCACAGTCGTTCATTCAGCGGCCGACGGTGTTTTGCCCAAGGCCGCCTGACGACGCATCAATCCGGAGCGGTCGCACCCGCGCTGACCAGTCCCCATCTTGACTGAGGCCATATCCATGACCAACGGATCAGAGAAGATCACTCGCGCGCTTTCGCGGAAACTGGTGGCTGCGACGACCGACGATGCGCTCGTGCAAGTCTCGGTCTTCGTTGCGATTGACCATGAGTCCCTCCCACTCTCCTCATTTGCTGCCCGGGCCGCTGCAAAGAATGCGGTGATCATGAACGGGGTTCGTGAGGTGATGACCCACGTCCAGAAGTGGGAGGCCAGCCACGGACGCACGATTGCCCTGGCAGTCATGGCGGACGAGGGTTCCGTGAACATGGGGGCGCCCAGGTCGCTCATCGATTCGTTGGCAGCAACGGATGCCGTCGCCGTCCTCGATGTTCCCGAAACGAAGCCGGCTCCCCGCACCCCCTCAACTCCGCTCAGACTGGGCGCCCGCCGCTGATGGCACGGCCCCGATTCCACGCCCTGCTGACCATCCCGGTCGCCTGGCATCTGCGTCACAGGTGGGGGTATCCGGGAGCGCTCGCACTCGCAATGATGGGCATCTTCATCGATGGCGACCATCTGATCGACTGGGCCTGGATGCGGTTTACCGGGCAGCGTGACCGGTTTCTGGCCCCCTTGCACGCGTGGGAACTGCTCGGGTTATCGGCCGGACTTGCATGGTGGCTTCAGCGCCGACCCGCCACCACCCCGATTGCCCACGAACTGCCACGAATGGTCGCCGGACTGACCTTTGGTTGGTGGTTGCACCTGACGCAGGACATGGTGTTCAACCGTCCGGATCATGCCGGAGCGTACTCGCTGACATACCGGATCTGGCACGGATTCGACCGTGACCGGACGGGGTGGGGGAACCACAAGACCTTCCACCAGTGGGGCCACTCTCCATGGTGGACCTGGCTGTAGGACGCAGTCCGGGCTGACGGGCCTATACTGACCACCGACGACCGAACCCCCCCGGCGCACGTGATGCCGGAGATAGCGGTCACGGGAACGCAGGAGAGGAACGCCATGGCCACAACCGCGCTTCGAACGGTTCACGCGAAGGTCATCTTCAAGGGACCGGCCATCCAGGTCAACGGTCTTGAGGCAGTTGCCGAAGGCCTCTGGGTCTCGGACCAGCAGAACGACCAAACCTACCTCATCGATTACTCCGGCAAGATCCTCACGAGTTTCCACTCACCCGCACGCAACGCAAGCGGAACGAGTTTCGGGTCTGGATCGGTGTGGGTCGCCTCGAACGTCAAGCCGAGCATGGTTTTCCGTCACGACCCGTATACCGGCCAGTGCCTGGCAGCGATCCACCTGCCCAATCCCGAGAAGGGTGGGGTGCATGGGATCCAGTGGCGACCCTTCGAACTCGGGGTAACGCCCCACGCGGTCCCCGAACCGGAACCACAGATCTTCCCGACGGCTCACGGCGGGGCCTTGAATGCCGGACCGGGCGTGAGCGGGACCCTGTGGGTGACCCGACCGGGCACAAACGTGATTGACCACATCGATGCTGAGACCGCCGAGGTTCTCGGGCAGATCCCGTTTCCGGTCAGCCGGTCACACGGCCTCTATTGGGAGCACGATACCTTGGTCGTCGTCGAGACGAACCACAACCACGTCTACCGCCTTGATCCGGCAAATGGAAACGTCCTGGACGAATGGCAGATCACCGGCGTACCCGAGGCGCACGCAATGTCCCGCAGTGCCGATGGCAGGGTATGGATCGGCGATGCATCGACCAACGAAATAGCGGTGATCGAGTAGCCAGATGGCGCGGGAGAGGGGCATTGCCCCTCTCCTGATGGGGCGGTGCGAACGCGTCACCGTCCGCGATCACGGACGCTCACCAACGAAAGAGGTACAAGCACCATGGACCTGACGAAGCACGCTCCACGCAGTGTGTACGACACTCTCGGCGGCATGCGGTTCTTGCCGCGGGCGATTGACAAGATGCGTGCCGAGATTGCCGGCACGCACGGCGAGTACAACGCACGGACCGGGTTCGGAACCCGGCTCTTTGATCTGCTCGGGGTTGACGCCGACGGGTTCGAGGCCATCGTTCGGGCGCACGACACGGACGACGGCGTCCTTGAGGGTCTCCTTGCGCACAAGCACCCCTCGGTTGAGGCGGTGGCTGCTTTCAATCACCAGGTTGAGTCATGGCCGGAGGGCAATCCGGAGGCCCAAGAGCGCCATCGCACCATGCTCGAGAAGGCCGGGCTCGGCCACCGGACGGACATCGTGACGATGGCCGACCGGCTTGACCTGGATGATGGACGTGACGTTCCTCATGGCGGACACCTTGGCAAGGGTCTCGCCAAGCACTGACCCGACTGATCGAGACAATTCTCGTCAACTTATCTTGATAAGATAGTTCATTTTCTGTCAAGAATAGTGGTTCGCGTACGAGAATCTGAGGCTTCGCGACGTGGCCCGACCGCCTGGACGGTCCACGTTTCGTGTCTGCAGCCTTTCAATCACGAAAGGCCAGCTCCGACGGAACGGTAAGTCTGCGGATCAACGGAAGACTTCGGCCATCCTCCCGCTACCATCAATCAGAGGGATATGCGATGGACCTGCGGACAAGCCGACCGAGAAGCCCATACGAGACGGTCGGCGGCATCCGCTTCCTGCCCCGCACAATTGACAAGATGCGCGCGCACCTGTCCGGAACTGCCGGGGACTATGTTGCCCATACCGGTGCAAGCCGGAGAATATTCCGGCTCTTCGGCATCTCCTCGGGGACGTTCGAGGAGGTCGTGAAGGCCAACCAGACTGACGAAGAGATCCTGGCAGCGCTCATGGCACTCAAGAAACTGACCCCAGCCGAGATAGACCGGTTCAGCAACGGCCTTTACATGCGGGTCGCGTGTTGGTTGCTCCGGAACGACTGCGATCCTTCGTAGAGGGACTGGCAAACCGGCGTCTCAATGCGGCGCTGGCGTCCCGGTTACCGTGTTCATCAAGTGGGCATGAAATGCCGCAACGTCAATGGCGATGCTCGCTTGCATCTTCACTGCTCCGGGTGAACCCGCATCGACCCTCGTGATCACCTTGCGACCCGGCACATCAACGTCGAGCGCAATGTCCAGAACCTCGCTGCGAAGGTAGTCTTCATTGATCGCCAAGGTCATGGCAACCGGGTCATACATGCTCGTCTCCGGTCGGTTCCGTCGGCGCAAATAGAGGGCCAGCTGATCGCCCGCCGACCGGCAGGCAGGGTCGCTGGCACGGAGGCGTTCGACATCATCGTGACCGAGAACTGCATCACGGGTGACATCGAACGTCCCCAGACGGATCGGCGCCGTACTGCCAAGGACGATTGCGGCCGCTTCGGGATCCATGTTCAGGTTGTGTTCTCCGACGATGGACCCTTCACCAAGCCGCCCCCCCATGATCACGAGGGAGGCAACCCGCCCGGCGATGTCGGGTGCCTGCCTCAAGACCTGCGCGATGTTCGTGAGCGGGCCGATGGCGGCGAGGACCGGCGGAACGGTCGCGTTGCGGACGAGTTCAATGATCAGCTCGGACGCCGGACGCGGGTCGAGGCGCGCCCCGAGGTCGTCCCACTCACTGGAACCCACACCGGGCATCACTTCGTCGGCCGATGCCATCGAGTTGCCCCGGTCCCCGGGGTTGACGGGGCCGGCAAGGCTCGCGGACGACCCGATTGCCACCGGAATGTCCGGCCGGCCGGCAAGGTCGAGGACGTGCCGTGCGAGGCGGGCGCGTGCTTCGACCTGACCATAGACAACTGTCACGGCCAGGAGGTCGTATGCGGGGTCGCGCACGGCGAGAAGCAACGCAAAGACGTCGTCGACGTCATCCCCGATGTCGGTATCGAGTATCAGCGGCACGGGGCGGTTTGGGGTCGTCATCGACGCGAAGGTATCCGCCCGACACTCGCAGTTGCAACCGGCGTGAACGGCCCTCGATGGGACTGTCGGGCGGGTCTGGTTGGCACTCAAATGGGGTTGAGGAACCGCAAAAGTCCCGCCGAGTGATCGCCGCGGAGGGTCGCTTTACCAGTTCGGAACAGTGGGGAGGGGTATCCTTGAGGTCGATCATCGAGTGCGTGCGCGGTTGAAACGCCGTGCAGGACAAGGCAGGGGACAGGCGTGGAACAGCGGCGAGTGGTCATCACGGGTCTCGGATCGGTCAACCCTCTCGCACTTTCGTGGCCCGAGACATGGAAGAAGCTGATCGCGGGTGAATCGGGAATTGCCCGGATTGCGCGCTACGATCCTGAGGCACTGAACCTGGAGACCCACATCGCCGGTGAGGTCAGGGGCTTTGATCCGGCCAACTGGATGGACGCCAAGGCAGCGCGCCGCATGGATCCATTCACGCTATTCGCGGTTGCATCGGCGGTCGAGGCGGTCCGGATGGCGGGCCTGCCGATCAACGATGCCACGCGCGACCGGATTGCGGTCATCTATGCGACGGGCGTTGGTGGCCTTCAGACGGTGGTCGAAAGCGAGACCACGCGGGTCCAGCGCGGGCCACGGCGGGTCAGTCCGTTCTGCGTGCCGATGCTAATGCCGAATGCGGCGGCTGGTCATATCTCGCTCACGCTTGGAGTCCGCGGTGCCGGCATGGCAATCGGGTCGGCGTGCGCATCATCAAACGATGCAATCGGGATGGCCGTGGCCGCTATCCGGTTGGGGTGGGCGGACGTCGTGATCACTGGTGGATCCGAAGCCGCCCTGCAACCTGTGGCCATGGCAGGCTTCAACCAGGCGGGCGCATTGGCAACAAAGTTCAACGACGCCCCGACCAAGGCAAGCCGCCCGTTTGACCTGAACCGCGATGGCTTCGTGTTCAGCGAGATGGGGACGACGCTTATCCTGGAAAGCGAGGCGTTCGCGCAGGCCCGCGGCGCGCGCATCCTGGCGGAGTTGGCCGGATACGGTGCGTCGATGGATGCTTTCCATTTGACTGCGCCACCGGCAGATGGCAACGGTGCCGTACGGGCAATGCTCGCGGCAATCGCCGATGCTGGCCTCGTGCCCGACGATATCGACTACATTTCCGCGCACGGCACGAGCACTGGCCCGAATGACCGGACCGAGACCCTTGCGATCAAGACAGTCCTTGGTGATCGCGCATACCAGGTTCCAATCACCGGGCTGAAAAGCATGACCGGACATTCGGCGGGCGGATGCGGCGCGATTGAGGCTGCTGCCGGAATTGGCAGCTTGCTTGACGATATCTTGCCGCCAACGATCAACTATGACACGCCCGACCCGGACTGCGATCTGGACTACGTGCCGAATGTGGCACGCCGCGCGAGGGTCTCGACGATTCTCTCGAACGGGTTCGGCTTCGGCGGTCACAATTCGTGCATCGTGATCCGGCGCTACGCCTAGCAACGCGGTCTTCCGCGACCGACCCGTGGGGCCCGGCGATGATCCGCGCCATGCGGCTGGATGGCGGCGCGGCAGTGCGGGGAAAACCCGGACGCATTGGGGCCGGTTGACCATGATCCTAGCCTAGGGCGCGGATCGGTTCCGGATGACGCCAATCGTCTCTGGTCGGCCCGCGTTCGAGGCACGTGACGATGGATGACCAGCACGTTGTGTCTGCCGGGACGCGTCGGTTCAGTTTCGAGTGGTTCTCTAGCCTGCCAAGTTACCGATCCGCCAATCGCGCGCAACTCGAGGATTTCCTGCGGGACGTGCGCCTGCCGACCCCGTGGGTGGGGATCGACATTGCGTGCGGGGTAGGGCTGATGAGTGACCTGTGCCAGGAGGTTGCAAACCGGATTGGCGCAAGGCTACTGGGTACCGTCATGATCGATCGCGACCTGAATGCGCTCGAGATAGCACGCGAACACCTTGCCCGCCATCCGATCGCGCTATTGCAAAGCCTCGGGCAGTCACTCCCGCTGCCAGACGACCTCGGCAGTTATGTCGTGATCGGGAACGGCATCCACAATTTCGGGGCTGACGAGAAACCGGCCCTGTTCAAGGAGGCGTTCCGGGTCATCCGCCATGGTGCGGGGCTCTTCTTCAATAGCGCGTTCTACGACGGCTCAGTTGTCCAGGGCACCGAACGGTTCTATCTGGAAACCGTCAGGCGTGCGGTCCGGATTGCCAGAAACCTGACGAGCTCCGAGACATCCCAAGCGGTGAACGAAGTCTCCGTCAAACCCGAGGCTATCCGGCAGATCGATGCTTCCACGTACGCCTCGCTCGCGCGCGAGGTGGGTTTCGATGACGTCCGTGCGCATGAGATGGTTGTGCCGATGGATCAGGAACTTTGGGAAGCGATTGCCGATTATTCGGACTATTCCCAAGGTGCGTTGCATCACAAGTTCCCCGCTGACGTCGCGTGTGAAGCGATGAAGCAGGCGACGCGGGAGGTGTTCCAGGACCCTGACTTCTCCCGGAAGGTTGACGGTGCAGTGACGGTCGACGGCAAGGTGGCCGTCCCCAGACGGTGGTTATGGGTGACCGCGCGGAAACCGTAAAGTAGCGACCATGTTGGCGCCACCGGGACTGGCGTGCGCGCGCCGGTTCCGGCAAGGCAATCCGGAGGGATCATGGGCCGCTACTTCGAGGAGTTCAACACTGGGGACGTGATCGAAAGCCCGTCTCGGGTGGTCACGGCCGAAGACATCGATACGTTCGTGCGCCTCACGGGGGACAACAACCGGCTTCACACCGACGACGCGTTTGCTCAGTCGCAGGGGTTCCCTCGCCGGATCGCGCACGGGGCACTCGTGCTGTCAGTCGCGACCGGTCTGGCTTGGCAAACGGGAATCCTGGAGGACACGACCCGCGCATTCCGGGGCATCACCGATTGGAAGTTCACCTTGCCAGTCCATCCGGGTGATGCAATTCGCATCCGTGGAACGATTACCGAGCTCAAGGCCTACCCTCGCATGAAGTCCGGGGCTGTCTCCATCGGGCTCACGGTCCTGAACGACGCAGGGCAGACCGTATGCACCGGGTCACTCAGCATGCTGATGGCCATGCGCCCAGCAGTCTGAAAACGCGTGCGTCTTAGACATTCATCTGACTTTTCCGCAGGAGACCGGAGAGATGACAGGGGATAGCCGAACCGCACCGGGACGCCCGGCGAACGAACGTTGGGACGGCGGGGTTGTCAATGGTGGCTGGAAACCTCGCCCGGGCGCGTGGTCCATTGGTGAACTCCAGTGGATTGCGCGGATGTCTGACAAGGCAAGGGCCAATGCACAGGGCACGAGTGATGGGTACATCTATCCATGCCCAGTCGACCGCCGCTGTCTCGGCGCCTTGGAACTGGATGCGAAGACCTTCCAGACACTCGCGGTCGGGTCGCATGACGATGACGACCTCGTGCGTGCGGTGACGAACGCAAGCCCGGCGCTCCGGGAAGGTCGGTATGCGTTCGAACCGTCCATATTCCGTGCGTTGGCGACGTGGCTGCGGTCACTGTGGACACCACGGCGGAGTGCCTGAATACGTCACGGACGCCCGATCGGATCACGTTTCAGGACAAACGCGCGGTACACTCGGATTTGAACCATCGGACCGGCCGATGCTTCGGATCCAGCATTCACTCAAAGGAAGATCACAATGACCACGACACAGGCTCACCCCGAAGCGGCTGCGAACGAACGTTGGGACGGCGGCGTCGTTGACAACGAATGGAAGCCACGCCCACGGGGATGGATGGTCGGTGACCTCGAATGGGTCGCGCGGATGTCCGACAAGGCGCGGGCGCAGGCGAACGGGACCATCGGCGAGTACATCTACCCTTGCCCAGCGGACAAGCGTTGCCTCGAGGCACTGGAGCTTGACCCGGAAGCCTTCAAGGCGATCGCAGTCGCGGCCCATGGTGACGACGATCTCCTGCACGCGGTCAAGTCGGCTAGCCCGGCAATCCGTGAGGGGCGTCACGAGTTCAGCACCGCCCGCAAGTAGGGTGGCGACGCGGGCCGGGCCAGGAACAGACTTCAGATGAAGATCCGGGGCATCGACTTCGTGGTCGTGAACGTGGCCGACGTCGATGCCTCATTGCGTTTCTACCGGGAAGTAGTCGGCATTGACGCACCACTCACCGAAGAGACCCCGAACTGGGTTGAGTTTGACACCGCTCCAGTCGCACTCGCCCTCCGTGGGGATGCGGGCGGCGCAGGCGTGAATGCAGCCATCGCGCTTGCGGTGCCTGATGTCGCCGAGGCGGTGGCTGAACTCAGGGCCAAGGGACACCCGGTCATTATCGAGCCAACGGAATCGGACACGTGCCACTCGGCCCTCGTGGCGGACCCGGACGGGAATCTCCTGATCATCCATCGACGCAAGGACGGAACCGCCGGATAGGCGGATACGGACCGAGGAAATGAAGGTACGCACCTACCGCGAGACCGATGAGAATGCCGTGCTTGATCTCTGGGAACGGGCCGGCATTTCCCGCCCATGGCTTGATTTGCGCGCTGAGATCCATGAGAAACGCAAGCGGGACCCAATGCTTTTCCTGATTGCGGGTGAAGACCGTCCGAAAGGCACGACCGGTCCCGGGGTCATCCTCGGATCAGTGATGGGTGCGTACGATGGACGTCGCGGATGGGTCTACCATCTGGCGGTGGAACCCGATCACCAAGGCCGGGGCATCGGTCGCGCACTCATGGCCGAACTCGAGACTCGGATGGTGGCGCAAGGTGTGCGCAAGCTGAACCTTCAGGTACGCGCTGACAACGTTGAAGTCGCGGCCTTCTACGAGAAACTCGGGTACGCGGACGAACACCTGACGAGTTTCGGGAAGTGGCTGAAACCGCCCGACCGGGGCTGACCATGCTGGCTGGGGAAGATTGAAGGCACCGCGACCGGTTGCACGTCTGGCTTCGGTAGCGCTGCCGAATCCAGTGGGACACTCGCAGCATCGACGGTGACGTGAGCGTGTTGATACCCACACTTTCCACCCTTGCGATTTTCATTGGTGCGTCACTTGTGCTGTTGCTCACTCCGGGACCGGCAGTGGTGTACATCGTGGCGCGGGGCGTCAGCCAAGGTTGGCGGGCGGGCGTGACATCTGCGCTGGCGGTTGGTGGGGGCAATTTCGTGCACGCCCTCGCGGCCACAGCGGGGCTCTCAGCCCTGCTGGTTGCATCGGCGGAGGCATTCACCATCGTCAAATGGGCCGGTGCCGCGTATTTGGTCTGGATTGGTGTCCGGACACTCCTCGGGAGTGATACGAAGTCCGAGGAAGCGCCACCCCCCATCCAACCACTTTCCAGGATTGCCCGTCAGGGGTTCGTGGTTGCTGTACTGAATCCCAAGACGGCGATCTTTTTCCTTGCATTCGTCCCGCAATTCGTCAATCCGTCACACGGGCCGGTAGCGTGGCAATTCCTGATACTGGGAACCCTTTTCGCCATACTGGGAATCGTGACAGACAGTGCGTATGGCGTCCTGGCCGGTGCCTTGCAGGGGTTGGTCACCCAACGACGCGCCGCCCAACGCCCCGCACGATTGGTAACCGGAACCCTGTATCTGGGTCTCGGCGTCTCAGCCGCCTTGGCCGAACCTCCGCGATAGGCGGCGTGTCCCTGTTACGCTTCGGCCATGCAGTCGTATGCCGGTAGCGTGAATGCCCCCGAATTCCCTTCAGGATTGACGTGGGTCAATACCGACCGACCTCTCCGGATGGCCGATCTGCAGGGCCGCATTGTCCTCCTGGACTTCTGGACCTTCTGTTGAATCAACTGCCTACACGTACTTCCGCAGTTGCGGGAGATTGAGGAACGGTACCCCGACCGGGTGGTCGTGATTGGCGTCCATTCGGCGAAATTCCCGCAGGAGAAGTCTAACGAGGCCGTCGCACAAGCGGTGCGTCGCCACGGAATCAGGCATCCGGTTGTCAACGATGCCGACTTCGCCGTCTGGCAGGCGTTCACCTGCAGGGCCTGGCCGACATTGATGTTCATTGACCCGCGCGGGAAGGTGATCGGCCGCCACGAAGGCGAGTTCGAAGCGGGACAACTCATGCCGGTTCTTGACCGTATGCTTGCCGAGTTTGACGACAAGGGATGGCTTGCACCGGCCGTTCCGGACTTTGGCCCAGTCGGTGCAGCGGCGCAAGCCTCGATCGGAACCGACCTTGCATTCCCTGGGGGCATCCTGGTTGACGACCGGGGGCGGGGGCACATCACCATCGCCGACAGCAACCATCACCGCCTGGTGGTGGTGGGTCTGTCGACACTTGGTGGCCCGCTGCACCACATGGTCGGCACGGGCGAACCGGGGTTGCGGGATGGCCCACCTGAAGTGGCGCAATTCAACTGGCCACAAGGGTTGGCCATCGATCCGCGCACCGGGGTTGTCTACGTCGCCGATACCGAGAACCATGCAATCCGGCGCATGTCCCCGGACGGGGGAACGATCACCACGATTGCGGGGACAGGTCGTCAGGCGCGTACCCGGGGTACAGGTGGGCCGGCACACGGTGTGGATCTCTCAAGTCCGTGGGACGTGGTCTTCCTTGCAGACCCAGCCGCACCACCCATTACCGACCGAGGCGCCCATGACGACCCGCACGATGACCGGGGCCTCCTGTTCATCGCCATGGCGGGAACGCACCAGATATGGGTGATGGACCTCGCCTCCGGCCGGGTGATCCCATTCGCCGGTTCAGGAAGCGAGGCCCTCGCCGACGGGCCGGTGCGTGAGGCCGCGTTCGCGCAGCCGTCGGGCCTTGCCATCGACGGGACCGGGGAACGACTGTGGGTAGCGGATAGCGAGACAAGCGCGATCCGCCAGATCAACCTGGGAACCGGTCAGGTTTCAACCCTTGTCGGGCAGGGACTGTTCGACTTCGGAGACATCGACGGCAACGCGGAAAGTGCCCGTCTCCAGCATCCGTTAGGCGTGACCTGGTGGCGTGACGATCCTGACGGCGAGTCGCTTCTGATCGCGGACACCTACAACCACCGGATCAAGAGACTGGATCTCACGCACGGCACCGTGCGGACGTTCATCGGTGGCGGACCTCCCGAGGGTCACCGGGACGGTACTGGCGCCGAGGCAAGGTTCTCGGAACCGGGAGACCTGGCGATCGCACGCGGTCGCCTCTTCATCGCCGACACGAACAATCATGTCGTTCGTTCCGTCGACCTGACAGTTCCGGCGCCGGCGCGGGTGGTCGAGACGATAGAAATCGACCTCACGACCCACGCCCACTGACGGCGGTTGCGACTGCTATCCAGCGGTCGCGGAAAGATCGATCTCGAGGCGAATCTCGTCCTTGACAGAGAGGACGGCGGCGGCACGCGGGATTGTCATGCCGAAGTCACCAAACCTCACGGTGGCCGTGGCCTTGCCGGTGATCGTCGCGCCATCTCGCTTGGCCGTGACCTTCCAGGTGACTTCCTTCTGGACGCCGTGGATGGATGTCATGCCAGTCATGGTGAACGAGGCTTCACCCGCAGCCGGCAGGGGCGACGGCATGCCTTCGGCCTTCGACGGCGCAAACGACGCGTTCGGGAATTTGTCCACCTCAAGGGTGTTGCGCTTGAGGTAGTTGTCCCGGCTCCCCGAGTCGGTCTTGAGTGTGTTCAGGTCCACCAAGATGAGTGATTTGTCGGGGGAAAGGGTGCCGTCCGGCGCAAACACCAACTGACCGGAGACGGCCTTGGTGGTACCGACCGCATCGTTTGGCAGGTCCCTCCCGGCCAGTTGCTCATTGACGCGGAACGTTGCCGAGGACTTTTCAGACTGAATCTTGAACGATAGCCCTTCGGTGACCGGTGCGGGCATCGAGGTGGGGACTACGGAAGGTGCCGCCGTCGGGGCCGCGGCCTCAACCGTCGGGGTTGCCTGCGTCGTCGCAACGGCGGCCGGAGTTGCCGGGGCAACGGTGGCAACCTGGGTGAGCGCCGGAACCTGGGTCGGCATCGGGACAGTCGTGGCGGTGGGGGGGGCCGCGGTCGCGGTGACGGTTATCCGCGGACCGGCGCCAGGGGATGCCGTGGCGACGGCATAGGGGTCACGGGTGGTGACAACGGTGGCAATGCTTGCGACCGTGGCACCGCCAACCGGCTTGGCGGCGGTGGGGGCGGCGGCCGACGGTGAGGGGTCGGATCCACCGCACGCCACGAGAGTCATCAGTGGCAATGCAAGAAGAAAAGCAAAAGCGGAGTGGCGACGCCGAGTGGTGAGGTCCATTGTCTGTCTTCCCTTGTGCATCGATCCGTCAGGCCGGTCAACACACGCACGCCCTCGCCAGATGACATCGGGATCGTTCGATTGACGCTACCACAGCAAGCGCGCAAAACGGCCAAACTCGACCGTCAACGAGATTGCCAGGCGTATCAGTGGGGTACGGATCGCTATCTCTGCAAATCCATGGGCTACCCGAGTGAACGACGAATCATGATGACGAGGATGACGAAGAAGATGATCCCCATCCCGAGGGTCAGCACGCTTAGAACAAAGGACGCAGAATCAGGATCCTGAAAGGGGATGAGCATCATTGATGTGATGATCATGAAGAGGGCCGCGGCGATCCCGGTGCGCCCGGTCTGCGGATCCATTGGCGGTCCCGATCGGTGGCGGACCCACCGGCATTCCGGCGGGGTCCAGATGATGACGGCAAAGTGTACGCGACCGTCCGGCACTCCGGTGACACCGAAGTGGACCCTAGCGGCAGGTACATCCCACAGTGAGGCAGAGCGATGCGAGGGTCCGTTCGCCGGCGAAGAGGACAAGGTGCCGCAACGCCAGATCGACACGCACTGGCGTGCCTGGTGCAAGCCACCCTTGGTAGCGGGTACGAAGGACGAGGTTGCCGTGGGGCGCAGAACGGGGGCGTACGTCGTACTCGACATCCGGTCCCCGGGGACGACCCTCACCAACGACGCTCTCTCCCTGAGGATCTGGATCTATCAGGACTTCTTCCGGGCGAACAAGCATGACGGCGTCCCCTGCCTGCACCCACGCAGCCGGATCCGACACCGGGACAGACGGGACCGGCCACCCGCCGGTGAGTTCCACACGACCGGAATGGACGGCGACTGGCATGAACAGGCCATCGCCACCGAAACCGGCGACAAACCGGTTAGCCGGCCGGTTGTAAAGCGTCTCGGGCGGGCCGACCTGTTCCACCTGTCCGCGACGCATGACGGCGACGCGCGACGCACACGCGAATGCCTCTGACTGGTCATGCGTCACAAGAAGAACTGCGACCCCTTCCGCTGCAAGAATGTCTAGCAAATCTCGGCGCACCTGAACACGCAGGCTTGCGTCCAGCGTATTGAATGGTTCGTCAAGCAAGATTGCACGGGGCCGGGGTGCGAGCGCGCGGGCAAGTGCGATACGCTGCTGCTGGCCTCCGGAAAGCTGGTGAGGGTAGCGGTCACCGAGTTCGGCAAGGCCGACGATTGCGAGCAGGCGGGTGACGCGTGAATCGCGCTCGGGCCGCGGCAGGCCTTCGATGCCGAAGGCAACGTTCTCGGCAGCGTTCAGATGGGGAAACAGGGCGTAGTCCTGGAAGACCATCCCGATCCGACGATGTTCCGGAGGGATCCAACTCGGACTACCCTGATTGAGTGGACGCACTGACGTGGCCACACACACTCCGTTGATCCAGACTTCGCCGGCATCGGGCCGGTCGAACCCGGCGATCAGGCGAAGGGTCGTGGACTTGCCGCACCCACTTGGCCCAAGCAAGGCAAGAACCTCGCCCGCGTGCAGATCGAAACTGACCCCGGCGACGGCTGACACGGACGAACCGGGATAGCGTCGCGCGAGACCGCGAACGGAAACGACCACGTCGTCGCGCACCTGCGCCTCGCCCGGTGACGCCTCATCAACCGTTTCACCGGGCCACACTGGGATCACGGCCGGAAGTCCCGTCCCGTCACGTGTAACGCCTCACGAAGCAGCCCCATTGCCTTCGGACCCATCCCGTGAAGGGATGCTACTTCCGACCCGGACCAAAGGGTCAAGGCATGGAGATCCGTAAACCCGGCGTTGGCAAGAGCACGCAAGGCCGGGCGGGAAAGGCCGGCGGGAAAGGCCTCACGGATGCTTGCCGCTAGGCGGTCGGCGTCCTGCCTCGCGTCGGGGTCGGTCACAAGTTCGCAGGCATGTGTCGTTGGCGTGCGACGGCGTGGCACCTGTTCCGATCCCTCCCCGAGAGAAGGTACCACCGCTGGCCGGCATGGCCGGACCCTAGGGCTGGGCGCGCCGGTCGGCAAGCCGGGTGGACGCTTCGGAGCGCCCACTAAGCCAGAGGGAGACCGACCATACCGCGCCGAGAAGCATCAGAAGCAGGAGGGCAACCGCGGCAGCGCGGGGATCCGGGCCGACATCCATCGTGTGGACCCAGATCCGCACCGCCAACGTGTCGTACCCGGGAGGGCGCAGCAGCAGGGTCGCGGCGAGTTCCCGGGCCACGAGTGCAAAGGTGAGGGCCCAAGAGGCAAGCAAGGCCGGCCCGGCCAGTGGCAGGACCACACGCCGGAACGCACCCCACGTGGAAGTGCCAAGGCCGCGGGACGCACGCACCAGAACCGCCGGCACGGCATCGATGGCCGCGGTGCAGGCCTGGAATGCCGGGGAGGCGAAGAGGATCACCGACGCCATGATGATCGGGATGGCGGTATCACCTGCCCACGGCGCCACGCGCAGCACGAATGTGACGATTGCCAGGGCAAGGATGGTCCCGGGAAGGGCATAGCCGGCCTGCATCGCCCACGTCGCTGGTTCGATGAGGGTGGTGCGCCCGCGAGCAAGCGCCAGGGCAAGCCCTAGGCAAACCGCCACCGTGGCACCCGATGCACCGATCACGAGGGTGTGACCGAGATGGGGCACCAACGACCACCAGAAGGTTGGCAGTCCGGCGACGCCAAGGGTTGATGCCAACCAGGCGAGTACCCCGATAGGCAGGGCGAACCCAAGGGAGACAATCACGAACGCACCGAGGGCAGCCGGCCACCGCCACTGGCCCAACGACACCGGTGTCGAACCCAGTCGTCCACGGGTATCGGCGAGGACCGCATCACCGACACGGGATCCATCGCCTCCGCGGGTTGACCCGGCACCAGATCGTTGGATGCGTCGCTGGACGACGAGCAGGCCCCAAAGGACGGCAACCAAGGCCAGGGCCAACGTTGCGGTTGCCGGAGGCGCGTACCCGGTGAGCAAGTACGTGTAGAGAGCGGTTGTGACCGTGCGCGCCCGCAGCAGGGAGACCACTCCGAAATCGACGCACGCGTACAGGAAGACCAGCAGCGCACCTGCGAGCAACGGCGCCCTGAGGAGGGGCAAGGTCACCCGGCGGAACGTTGCCACTGGCGAGAGCCCGAGACTGCGCGCCGCGTCCTCGATGGACGGGTTGGTGCGTGAGAGGGCACCGTGGACGAGGATGAAGACCGTTGGGACGCCAGCAATCCCGAGGACAAACGCCGCGCCAGTCGTGCCAAAGATGAACCCGGGCCACCCAATCTGGAAGGTCGACATCCCGAGAACCGTCGCGACACCGCGGTGGATGACACCTCCGGGGGCGAGCAGGACCACATAGGCAAGGGCGAGCACGTACGGAGGCACCGCAAGCGCAAGCGGGGCCACGAACCGGACAACGCGACGCCCGGGGAGGTCGGTGCGGGCAACGAACCACGCCAACGGGACTCCAAGGACCATCGCGCAGATGGTCGCACCGAGCGCGAGAATGGCAGATTGCCCGAAAAGCCCTGGCACGTCTAGGCGAGCAAGCAACCCGAGGAGTTCGGCGGGCGGGACCTCGACGACGGTCATCGCGAGGGTGATCAGCGGAACGCCGACGAGCACGACAGGCACCAACCCGGCGACATGCAGTCCAGTGCCGACGAACGGGAACCCACCGGCCACCGGGACAGGTCGCACCCCGGCCGATGCCGACGTAGCGCTTGCTCGCATCACCGGCTGCACGTTCCCCTCTACCGGCCGGTCATGCGTGTGCAGAGGATACGGGCGCACCCCCGGCGCGGGCCGGGGCGTGAGCAGGTGCGGGGGTACGGTCGCCACCATCGGGCGCACTGGCTGCAGGACCCGGTTGTGACGGATTGACCATGGTGTGAGGGCGGATCACCTCGGCGCGGACTGATCGCCGGAAGGTCACCAGAAGCAAGACCAGGACGGTTACGAACACCCCATTGGCCAGAAGGGCAGTGGGAGCGCCAAAGATCTCGCCGGTATAGCCGACGGCGAGGTTCACGAACGGTTGCGTCCCGAAGGTGATGGTCGTGCCAATGGCAGCGAGACGTGCCCGCATCGTGGGCGGGGCCATCATCTGTTGCAACCCACTCGCCATCGAGAGGACGATGGGGCCGGTCGCGCCCGACAGGAAGGTCGCGACACACGCCGCGAGGACGACCGGGTCTGGCAGGCCGAGCGACGCACCGGAGGCCTCAATGGACGCCATCACGGGAGGCAAGGAGATCGCCCACAGGAGGGCAAGCATCGCGCCGAACCAGATAAGGAGACCGGCACTGAGGAGTCCAGTGCGACGGACGTTCTGCACCAGGGGCAGGACGAGGAACGAGGTTGCAAGATTGCCGGCGCCCCATGCGCCGACGATGGTGCCGAGGGCGCGTGCGTCACGATGAAGGACGTCGCCGACGTAGACCGGATACAGGGTCATCGTGGAAGCGGCCCCGAACATGTAGAGAAGCGGGTAGATGTAGAAGTTGACCAGGTTCGCGTTGCCGAGGATGTGGCGAACCGCGTCCATGGTGGTTCCCCCACCGGCACCGGACCTAGCACCACGTTGCCCGGATGCCCCCTCATTGGTAAAGCGCACCCGCAGGAGGGCCAGGACCACCGCAAGGAAGCTGGCGGCATTGACCCAGAACGCGGTTGCGCTGCCGTAGAAGCCGACGAGCAGTCCGGCAACGGAGGGGCCGACCATTCGCGAGACCTGGAAGCCCATCATGTTGAGCGAGACCGCCTGCCGGATCAGCGTGGGACCAGTGAGGTCGGCGGCGAATGCCTGCAGGGCCGGACCATCGAGGGCCGTGACGATACCCGTCACGACGGCAAGGACATAGAGGTGCCAGAGCTGGATCAGGCCGGTCTGGACAAGGAGTGCCAAGGTGGCAGCCAGGCCTGCAAGGATGAGTTGCGTCCCGTACAGGAGCTTGCGTCGATCGATCCGGTCGGCAAGGGTGCCGGCGTACGGACTGAGGAAGAGCAATGGCAGGGACCCGAGCATCGCCACGGTTCCTAGGGCAGCCGAAGAGTGGGTCAGTTCATAGACGACCCACGACTGGGCGGTCATCTGGATGAGCGACCCCATCGTCGAAACGGTCTGTCCGGCGAGGAACATCCGGTAATTGGGCACACGCAACGGCGCGTACATCTGGCCAAACCGGCCGGGAGAACTCATGCTATCGGGTCACCTTCAGGGGGATTGGATGGCGAACACCCACCCCCCGGGAAGTCTACGACGTTGGCATCACCTGCCGGTTGCTGTTTGGTGACGATCAGGTGAACAAGGGGGTATAGAGCTCGATGGCACGGTCGCGCGCGGCCAGCAACTTGTCAATATCGAAGGCCGCTGGCCGACGGATCTTGTCGATGGTGCGGACACCATCGGCGCCATGGTCGCCCAGGGGAATGCCGGGACGCAGCGGGAACTCGCCCTCCTGCGTCATCATCGGCGCGGCCCCCTCGGGCGAGAGGACAAAGTCGATGAACGCCCGCGCAACGTTCGGGTGCGGGGCAGACTTGAGGGCCGCGACCGTGAGGGGGATCACCAAGGTCCCGATGCCCCCCGTGGCCTCGTCCGGGTAGATCAGGTCGACTGGCGCGCCGGCCCGCTTCTTTGGCACATAGTAATAGTGGTTGACGAACCCGGCCGCGAATTCGCCCTGCGCGACGGCATCGGCGACATTCGAGCCACCGTTGAGGACCTTCATGCCGTTGATCTTGAAAAGGGTGGTCAGGAATGCTGTGGTTGCCTCCTCGCCCTTCAGGAGGATCAGGGAGGCTAGCCAGACCGGGGTCCCGTCGGTGAGGCGGGTGATGGCGATGCGTCCCTTCCACTTGGGGTCGGCAAGGTCAAAGACGGACGCCGGATAGTCCGCAGGCTTGACGAGGGTCGTGTTGACCATGATGTTGCGGCTGCGCCCAATGACCCCGGTCCATGCACCGTCGGGGGCCTTGAACTCGGCGGGTACGCCATCGGTCAAGCTCGACTGGAATGGCGCAAGCAGGCCCTTCTGGCGCAGCAGTTCGGCGTCCACGTAGTCGGTGGTGTAATAGATATCGGCCTTGGAGGCGCCCCCCTCCTGCCCGATCAGGAGGCGCAGTTCGGCACTGCCACCGCTCTTGACCGACACCTTCACGCCGGTCTTCTTCTGGAACGCCTCGACGGTGGGCTCCATCAGGGATTCCTTGCGGGAGGAATAGATCACCAGTTCCTTCTCGAGGATTGCAGCGGATGGCACGGGGGTCGCGGCACTGGGGGCTGCCGTCGGTGGCCTGATTGATGGCGCCGGGGTCGATGGCGCTGGTGCCGAAGTGGGCGAAGCGGCCGGAGCCTCCGTTCCGCCACAGGCCGCGATGATGAACGGCAAACCGCCAACCAGGCCGCCAAGGAAGGCTCGCCGAGATGCCGGGGTGGGTCGGCCGGTGGGACGCGACGGCATGAACGCGTTCATCAGATGCAGGGTCTCCTGAAAGAAATCGTAACCGTCAGGGCGCCACCTACCAACGGCACGAAACAGTACCAAACCCTGAGGGTTAGGTACACCTAACCCTCAGGGCCATTGTCAGGGCCGAACCGTTCCGGCATGGAGATGCGCCACCAGCCTGCCATGGCTTGGTGACCGCGCCGGGACGGAAGGATGCACGACATGCCGCCATCAAATGCAGGACGGGTACAGATCGACAGGCACGTCAGGCACGAGGTGTCGCGGGTCTGGCAAGCACTGACCGACCCGACTGTCCACGTGGAGTGGTGGGCGGCTGGGAACATCAGCCCGGTCGTTGGTCACCGCTTCGACCTTGACATGGGGGCATGGGGCACGCAGGCATGCGAGGTGATCGAAGCAAAGCCGGGACACCGGCTTGCGTACCGGTTCGCGGTCGGTGTCCTGGACACCACGGTAGCGTGGGATCTCCGGGCCGATGACACGGGCACCTCGGTGACCCTGACGCATGACGGCTTCGACCTGGATACGGCGCTCGGCCGGCAGGGCTACGAAGGCATGGGTCGAGGCTGGCCGGGCGTCCTGGCCCGGATGGATGCCGTCCTCTCGAAATAGGCCCGGGTGCCTCTTCCGATACATCTGTTTTCCCGGACCGTTCGGAATCTCGAAATAATCGGTCAAGAGGACGATACGGATGGCACGGCGAGTTCTTGTGGGCACCGACCGTGGTGCCTTCATTTACGAACGCGATCACGCCGGCGAATGGCAACTCGGCAACCAGTTGCTCGCGGGATGGCGCGTCGACAGCATCACCACCCTGCCGGGTGGGCGCATCCTTGCCGGAACCGGGCACTACGTCTACGGCACGACGGTCCGCCGATCTGATGACGGCGGCGAGACGTGGACGCAGGTGGACCACTCGCCATCGTTCGAGTCGGGCCCGTTGCCGGTCCTGCCCGATGGCACGGTCCGCAAACTTGATGCCATCTGGACGATCACGCCCGGCGGACCGGCACAACCAGGGGTGACCTACGCCGGCACCGACCTCGCGGCAATTTTCCGGAGCGACGATGGCGGCGAATCCTGGCATGAACTGGTCGGATTGCAGCACCACCCGTCACGCGAGCATTGGGCGCCGGGCGCCGGTGGCATGTGCCTGCACACCATCCTGCCTCACCCGACCGATCCCGCACGCATGTGGGTGGGGATGTCCGCGGTCGGCGTCTTCGAGACAACCGACGGTGGCGCGACCTGGCAGACACGCCACGACGGGCTCAAGGAAGTGGAGACCGGCCAGCCGGAATCGGAAGTCGCCCGCTGCGTGCACGGTGTCATGGCGCACCCGGACGACCCCGAACGCCTCTTCCTGCAGTTCCATTTCGGCGTGTTCCGCAGTGACAACGGCGGACAGGTCTGGAAGCCAATCGACACCGGCCTGCCTTCGGACTTCGGGTTCCCAATCGTCGTCACGCGGTCTGGTGCGGTCATGGTCGTTCCCTTGGCGGCGGATGTGCAACGGGTCTTCGTGGACGGTCGCCTGCGTATCTTCCGGTCGACGGACGGCGGGACATCGTGGAATGCGATCACGGCCGGACTACCGCAGGAGCACTACTACGGGGGAGTCTTGCGCGGGTCAATGCGAACCGACCTGGAGACAGGCGAGGTGGTGTTCGGGACCAACCATGGCGAGGTGTTCCACTCCGCCGACGAGGGTCTGACGTGGACGCGCCTGCCGGGCAAGCTGACCCGGATCATGTACGTGTCGCTGGCGTGACCACTCGACGAGCGAAGCGAATTCTGGTCTGGCTGGGAGGCGGGGAATGGCACGCGTGACGCTGGTGGTCCCGTCGCTGCTGCGCGAACTCCTCGGGATGCCCGACGGGACGGCGGCGTCCTTCGAGGCGGAAAGCCTTTCGGAGGCGATGCCGGCCCTCCGCCGTGCCTTCCCGAAACTGGCACCGCACGTGTGGGACGAGACTGGTGCGTTGCGCAAGCACGTGCAGGTCTATGTTGGCGAATGGAACCTTCGCTGGTCGGACGTACCGGATGACGTCTGGCACGACGGGGCATGCGTGCGCGTGGCAATGGCGGTCTCGGGCGGATAGGTTGACCGGGCCGGTGTCCGATTGATCCCTAGACACGGGACCGTCCGGCGTGCGACGCTGCCACCGCGGGTGCGGTGCGCCACGCCAGAGGTCACAGGGGGACTGCCATGGAACACGTGCGGTTGGGGACATCGGGCCTGAAGGTCTCGCCGATGGCGCTCGGACTGGGTCTGCGGGGACAGGCAGACAGTGCCGAGGCCGAGCGGCTGATCCGCCGGGCGCATGACGGCGGGATCACCTTCTTCGACTGCGCCAACGTCTACGGTCTCCAGGACGACCGTCGCAACGCCGGAAGGTCGGAAGAGATTCTCGGCCGGGCGCTCAAGCCGGTGCGCGATGACGTGGTGATCGCTTCCAAGGTGGTGAGTGCCGTCGGGCCAGGGCCGAATGACCGGGGCGGATCGCGGTACCACATCATGCGTGAGGCCGAACGGTCGCTGCGGCGCCTCGACACGGACCGCATCGACGTCTACCTGCTGCACGCCTACGACACGGAAACCCCACTTGAGGAACAGTTCCGCGCCCTGGACGACCTCATCCGCGACGGCAAGGTGCGCTACGCCGGCGTGTGCAACTACCAGTCGTGGCAGGTGGACCGCGCATTGTGGACGCAGTCGCGGATCAATGCCTCGCCCCTGGTGGTGGTCCAGAACCCGTACAGCCTGCTGGACCGGTCACTGGAACGGGAGATGTTCCCGATGGTGCGCGACGCCGGATTGGGACTGATGGCGTATTCGCCACTGGCCGTTGGCCTGCTGAGTGGCGCGTACCAGCGGGGCGAACCGGCCCCGGCGGGATCGCTGTGGGCAACGCGCCCACGAGAACGGCTGTCCACGACACTTCACGGGCGGGTCGGGGACACCATCGAGGTGGTCCGGACGGTGGCCGCGAGGCACGGCGTGACAATGGCGCAGGTGGCACTGCAATGGGTGATGTCTCGACCGGAGGTGACCGTCGCAATCTCCGGGGCGGACTCCGATGCCCAGATGGCCGAGAACCTTGGCGCACTGACCCTGCGCCTGACCGACGAGGACCTGGCCGAACTGGAAGCGGTGTCGGCATTGGAGAACCGTTCCGTCACGTAGGTCAGCCGCGCACGCAACGCCCTTGCGAAGCGTGTTGCAATCAGGGGCGATGGGTGGGGAGGTGTTTGCTACCGTCTGGGCATGACCGTGGACTATTCCGGGCAGGACCTGCGCGGACGAAACTTTGCCAATGCCGACCTGACCGGGGCGAACATGCGGGGAGTGAACCTCGAGCGGGCCACTCTGGCTGGGGCGAACCTGACCAATGCCGACCTGACCGGGGCCGACCTCAGCGGGTGTGACCTGACCGGGGCGAACCTGACGGGAGCCGACCTGCGCCGGGCGAACCTGTACGGCGTGGTGGGCTTGCCAGACGGCTACCGGCCCGGCCCACCAGTCCGCGCCTGACAATCGGCGTCGGCTTTCAATCCCGGGCGGATATTTGCAGGGTCAGCCAATGGCCGGTACCGCGGCCACGCGCAGCGGTCCCTGCCATGATGCCGGCACCGGCACGCCCGTCGATGTGTTCGGGGCAGTCTTTGGCGACCACCGTGCCTCAGGCATCCGGGGCGGAAACCTCCGAAACGGCATCGTGCAATGCGGACGCGTAGACCTCGTGGAGTGCAACGCCATCGCTCAGGTCATTGGGGCGCAGCACCCAGCGGACCTCGCGCACCACGGCATCCGGAGCGGAGTGTGCCCGGAGATACCCGACGACGGCGCGGGTGGCGACCCGGGTGGCCTCCTCGACGGGATAGCCGAACGACCCCGTTGAGAGGGATGGCAGGGTGACGCGGGCGAGGCCATCGCGGGCCGCCACTTCCAGGGAGACGGTGTACGCCGAAGCCAGCAGCCGGGCGGCCTCGTGTGCGGTGACGGCGTAGTACCGTGGCCCGACCGCGTGGATGACCCGCCGGGCCGGAAGCAACCCGGCAGTGGTGGACTTGGCCTGGCCGGGTTCGCACCCGCCAAGGAGGGTGCATTCGGCCATGATGTCGGGGCCACCGTCAGCGTGGATGGCACCGTTCACGCCGGACCCGCCCCGCAGTCGTTCATTTGCAGCGTTGACGATGCCGTCGGTCGCCACCGTGGTGATGCTGTCTGCGGTGATGCACCCGACGGTAATTCCGGGTGCAACGGTAAAGGTGTTCGACGGATGCCGGGTCATGGGGTTGGCCTCCTGGTGGACTGGTTGTCTCGCGGACTACGGATCAAGTGTGCTATGTCATCCAATCATTGCACACGACATCATCGTATTTGCAAACGAAGCGCGGTCAACCAAGTACTGAGAGGCACGGGTCCACGGGCATCCCTGCCTGCAGTTCCCGATCCGCCCGACTTTGCGCCGATGCCCAAGTGGGTGGTGACGGCGTCGGGGCGAGGACTAAGTGACTCTTGCTGAGGCTCCCGGGATGAGGTTCGCGGACCCCCACCGACGGGCCCAGGGTGGCGGAATAACGTGCCTGATCCGGACGGGCTTTGGTCGCCCCCCAACTCCGCGGTGAGGGTGAGAGACAGGGGCAAGGGATGCCAATGTTCTGTCGCTTGGATACCCCACAGACCACGGCCGCCTTCACACAATTCAGGGCCATGGCTTGAGAATGCTTCTCGGCACAGACTCCAAAGACGACCTATGATGGTTCCAACAGGTCCCCATGGCTGACAACGAACACATTCCTCACATCGTGCTCGTCGCGGAAAACGGCGACCAAACCACCGGCGAGGCTGCCCGCGCAGCGTCATCAATTGCGGGCGACCTGATTGAGGCGTACCTCGGCACGACCTACCAGTTGGGGATGGGTGGCGCGGGGCCAAGTTTGCGCATCGGCGAACCGGTCGGGAGCGGCCCCGGGACGGTGGGCGGATTGTTGGCGGATGCGGGCGCGACGTGCGCCGCATTCATTACGGCGTGGAACCCGCACAGCAATCAGAACACCTCCGAGGCCCAAAATGAGGCGGCCCACGCCCGATTGCTGAATCGCCTGGCCGGCTTCCCGGGGCTCACGGTGCACGAAGGCCAAGGCGTCGGCACCGATAAGGCATGGGTACCGGAACGGAGTGTGTTCGCCGTCGGACTTGCCAGCTCCGACGCAATCTCACTCGGGCGGGAGTTCCGCCAGAACGCGATTGTCTGGATTGGCGATGCTGGTATCCCCGAGCTGGTCCTTCTGGGGTAGGCCGCAGTCCCGA
>Ga0209598_10000559_pt1 | contig 29995 bp, 26 predicted proteins | sample M_140807_EF_Meta_FD_187317 | JGI IMG/M metagenome (GOLD analysis project Ga0209598, IMG submission 187317) | Freshwater microbial communities from Lake Montjoie, Canada to study carbon cycling - M_140807_EF_MetaG (SPAdes) (version 2) | ecosystem: Environmental > Aquatic > Freshwater > Lake...
CCGTGATTTCACCGTTCATGCGGTTCGAGCGTTCTGTAGCGATGTTTGCTTCTCCTGAAAATTAAAAAAAGACCCCTCAGCGGTTCAGACCGCAGATTGGTCGCTTCGAGTGTGAACTTCAGACGCCAAGCGTGCCGTAAACTCTGCGATGGTCATCGACCCTAGATCGACCCCACCACGGGCGCGCACTGCCAGCGTCCCAGCCTGACGCTCTTTTTCGCCCACCACGAGCAAATAAGGCACTTTCTGCAGGCTGTGTTCACGGATCTTAAGGTTGATCTTCTCGTTGCGCAAATCGGCGTCAACGCGCAAGCCTTGCGAACGCAGCGTTTGCGCAACATTGGCGACGTAATCGGACTGCGCATCGGTGATCGATGCCACCACGGCCTGCACCGGGGCGAGCCAGGCCGGCAGCGCTCCGGCGAACTGTTCAATCAGTAGCCCAACAAACCGTTCCATTGATCCGACGATCGCCCGATGCAACATCACCGGAACCTGACGCGTGTTGTCCGCCGCGACGTACTCGGCGCCCAGGCGACCGGGCATTGAGAAGTCCACCTGCATGGTGCCCACCTGCCACATCCGACCAATGGCGTCCTTGAGGGTGTATTCGATTTTGGGCCCGTAAAACGCGCCTTCGCCTGGCGAGAGAACCACTTCGACGCCAGACCGTTGAAGGCTTTCGATCAACGCACCCTCGGCGCGATCCCAGATGGCATCGTCGCCAATGCGCTTTTCTGGGCGCAAGGCCACTTTGTACAAAATGTTAGTAAATCCGAAGTCGCGGTAAACCTGTTGCACGACTTCGGTAAAGCGCGTGCACTCGTCTGCCATCTGATCTTCTGTACAGAAGATATGACCATCATCCTGCGTAAAACCACGCACCCGAAGCAATCCGTGCAATGAACCAGAGGGCTCGTTGCGGTGCACCTGCCCGAATTCGCCAAATCGCAGGGGCAGATCGCGGTAAGAGCGCAGCGAGCTCTTATAAATCTGTACATGACCCGGACAATTCATCGGCTTGAGCGCGTATGACCGGTTTTCAGATTCGGTCGTAAACATCGCCTCGCGGTAGTTATCCCAGTGCCCCGTTTTTTCCCACAGGGTACGGTCCAGAATCTGTGGGGCTTTGACTTCTAAGTACCCGTTATCGCGGTAGATGCCGCGCAAGTACTGCTCGACTTGTTGCCATAGCGTCCAGCCCTTGGGGTGCCAAAAAACAAGCCCTGGCGCTTCGTCCTGAAAATGATAGAAATCAAGCTCACGTCCAAGCCGACGATGGTCACGCCGCTCAGCCTCTTCGAGCATGTGCAGGTAGGCGTCCTGATCTTCTTTACGGGCCCAAGCGGTCCCGTAGATCCGCTGGAGTTGCTCATTATTCGAATCGCCGCGCCAGTAAGCGCCAGCCAGGCGCATGAGCTTGAAGACTTTGAGCTTGCCCGTTGACGGCACATGCGGGCCACGGCAAAGGTCGATGAAGTCGCCCTCTCGGTAAAGACCAATCGGCTCACCGGCTGGAATCGACGCAATGATCTCGGCTTTGTAGTGCTCACCGATTGATTTAAAAAACGCGACCGCAGTATCGCGGTCCCATTCCTCGCGGACGACGGGTTCGTCCTTTCGGGCAAGCTCCGACATGCGGGCTTCGATCGCGAGAAGATCCTCGGGCGTGAACGGCCGTTTATACGAAAAATCGTAATAAAAACCGTTGTCGATCACTGGTCCAATCGTGACCTGCGCGTCGGGGAATAGCGACTTGACCGCATAGGCTAAAAGATGCGCGGTTGAATGACGAATAACGTCGACACCCTCTGCATCACGGTCGGTCACGATTGAGACGCGCGCGTCATGCTCGATACGGGTAGACAGATCGACCAGTTGATCATCGATCTTTCCGGCCAATGCCGCTTTGGCGAGTCCGGGCCCAATCGATTGAGCAAGCTCGGCCAGGGTCACAGCAGCATCGAATGAACGGGTCGACCCGTCAGGCAGAGTCAGGATCATGAATGAGTCAACCCCAGCGGAGTTTTGGCGATCGGAATTGAAGATCGGATTTGGCTACCGGATTTCAGAGGAAATCTGGTAGGCGCGATTGGATTCGAACCAACGACCCCCACCATGTCAAGGTGGTGCTCTAACCAACTGAGCTACGCGCCTGCAGAGCCGACAATATTAACACGCCACGCAAGCCAACCGGTTGGAATGAGCGCAAGCGCGACAATCACCAACGACGGCGCAGCCGCCATCGCGAGGCGTTCATCCGATGCAAACTGATAGGCCACGACCGCTAGCGTGTCGAAGTCAAAAGGGCGCAAGACAAGAGTTGCGGGCAACTCCTTGAGGCCATCGACAAAGACCAGCAGGGCGGCCACCCCTAATGATGGCTTTAACAACGGCCAATGGACTCGGCGCAAAACACCTCCAGGAGCTTCGCCTAAAGAACGGGCGCTCGAATCCATCGCCGGACTAACGCGCTTAAGCCCAGCCTGCAAGGACTGAAAGGCTACCGAGAAAAAGCGGACGCTATAGGCCCAGACCAGAACCCAAAGGCCGCCGCGTAACCAAGGCAACCCCATCCAGTCCGCTAGCTGCAGGATCGCCAACATACCGACCGCGATCACAACGCCTGGTAAGGCATAGCCGCTACAGGCCACCCGGGAAGCCCAAACATTCCAGGCCCCCGGTGCAAACCGCACGGCATACGCGGCCAACAAAGCGGCGGTCACCGTGACGACCGAACCGCTCGCTCCGAGCAGCGCTGAATTCAGCGTCCAGGTCCAGATCCGGTCGTCAAAACCCGTATCCGCAAACCCGGCGGCTCGAACCAGCAAGAGCACTGGCGCAAGGAACCCGAGTACCACTGGGGTAGCACACGCAACAACCGCCCAGAATGCGCTGGCGCCTCGCAGTGGGCGTCTGGGCGCCATCCGTCCGACGCGGGGAGGCGACTCGAGCTGGCTACGGAATCGTCGCTCGACCCAGGCAACAGCTCCCAATCCAACAAGCAATATCACCGCGAGCCGGGCAGCGGCCACCGAATCCCCCATACCTTGCCATGCCCGATAGATGCCCGCAGACAATGTATCAACTGCAAAGTACGACACCGCGCCAAAGTCAGCCAGAGTCTCCATCAGAACCAGCGCTGCACCCGCCACAATCGCCGGTCGAGCCGCGGGGATCGTTACTTTCCACCACAACGACAGCCCGGAGATCCCAAGACTTCGGGCCGCATCGGCAAGCGCTTGACTGCGCTCCGCAAAGGCCACGCGAGCGAGCAAAAATACATAGGGATACAGGGCGAGGCTCAACATCATCGCTGCACCCGCCATCGATCGAATCTCGAACCAACGTCCGGGCCCACCGACCAGCCCGCCGGTTAACTGAGCCAGCGACCGTCGAATGCTCCCCGACGAATCAAGCGCATCCGTATAGGCATAGGCCATCACAAACGCTGGCATGGCCAGTGGCAGTACCAAGGCGGGCAACAGCCACCGGCGCAGCGGGAATTCAAAAGCCGCCACTAACCACGCGCAGCCCACCCCCATCAGGAGCGTCAGGCACAGCACGGCAGCCGATAATTCAATCGAAGCCAACACAAAGCGCGGCAGGACCGTTTGAACCAGATGCGCAATAGTGCCCTGCCCCTCGCCAAGTACCGCTTGAAACAGGACTGCCACAACGGGTGCGATCACCAATAACGCAGCAGCGGTCGCAACGAAATACAAGGAACGGGTGGCAGTCAAAGCGGGGGCGTTAGAATTTCGTGAATCTAAATTATAGTCATTCGCATTCATGCCACTTCTTGAGATCGATCAACTCACGGTGCATTTCCCCGGAACCACCGACCCCGTGGTGCGGGCGTTGTCGCTCAATCTGCGGCGCGGAGAGATCGGCTGCGTGCTCGGTCCATCGGGATGTGGCAAGACGACGGTCTTGCGGGCGATCGCAGGGTTCATCGCCCCGAGCGCAGGACTCATCCGTTTAGATGGACAACAGGTCGCGGGCCCCGACCGTGTGGTGGCCCCTGAGCGGCGGGGTGTTGGGGTAGTTTTTCAGGACTACGCTCTCTTCCCTCACCTGACCGTGGCTGAAAATGTGGCTTTCGGTTTGCGCCACTGGACGAAGACTGAGCGGGCCAAGCGTGTAGCGGAATTACTGGTGCTTGTCGGCTTGGCCGATGCGGGAAAACGTGGCACTCAGGGGCTCTCCGGGGGCCAGCAGCAGCGCGTTGCTCTGGCCCGGGCATTGGCGCCGCGGCCCCGACTGCTCTTGATGGATGAGCCTTTCTCAAACCTGGACCCCGACCTGCGCGAGCGGCTGGCGATCGAGGTGCGTGAGATCCTGCAGGCCGATGGGACAACCGCGCTGCTGGTCACCCATGATCAACTTGAAGCGTTCGCGATGGCCGACACCATTGGCGTGATGCATGAAGGTCGGATCGAGCAGTGGGACGCCCCGTGGATGCTTTATCACCGGCCTGCCAGCCGCGTGGTCGCAGACTTCATCGGACTAGGCGCCTTCCTGCCGGGGCGGCGCGTCGTGCATGGCAGCACGGCGCAACTTGAGATGGAATGTGGGACGCTCCCAATACCCGATGCGGATCGATCATCGCTCGAGCGAAACGCCGATGCACAAGGACGCGTCACTGTGCTTTTGCGACCCGATGATGTGGTCCACGATGACGCCAGCCCTTTGCAGGCCGAAGTGGTCCGCAAGGCATTTCGCGGTGCTGATTTCCTTTACACGCTGCGTCTACGGAGCGGCGCAACCATGTTGGCAATGGTCCCAAGCCATCACGATCACGCGGTGGGCGAACAGATCGGCGTCCGGTTTGACGCCGATCACGTGATTACCTTTTCCCCAACGCCTGCCAGAGCTTAAGGTCCTGCACATCGCCACGACTCGGATCCGCAAACATGGCGTCGACCGGCGTCGCGTCGGGCAACGATGCGCGAATCATGCGAAGACGTGAAATGACCAGTCGGGCCTGCTCGAATGCCAGTTCTGGCTGAGCTGCTAAGGCATCCACGGGGATCGTCATCGCTGGTGCCCCCGAACCGGCTTGAGCTGAACCGCCGGCCCCGCCCTGATCGCCGTGAGCGCTCTCCTGACGGATCTGATTCATCAACTCACGAGAACTCGCTCTCTCATGTTGTTCTTTGACACGATCCGCTTCTTCGCGCGCCTCCTCGACCAGGAGTCGCCTGACTTTCGCGACAACCCGATCCACCTCTGATGGGGCCATGTGAAGGGTTTTGGCTTCGGCCGCGAGCATCTCGCGCTCGATCTTGTCGATCTCGCCGTCGTGCAAGGTCTCGCGGACTTTGGTTTCAAACTCAGCCCGGTCGATTCGCAACTGGTCGGTAAATGCGGAGGCCAGAAGGCCGGCCGGAATCGCGAACAGGGCAATCCCCAGCATCGAGAGGATCGCCGTGAAAGCACGGCCGAGGCCCGTCACAGGCGAAATATCGCCATAGCCCATGCTGGCGAGCGTGATCACCGCCCAATAAATCGACTGGGGAATGTTCTCGAACTTGTCCGGCTGCGCCTCGTGCTCAAACAGGTACCCCAGGCTCGCGGTCAGAATAACGATCAGGACGAGTACGAAATAGGCCGCATTCATTGTTTCCTTTTCGCGCCGCAACACCTTGATAAGGGTCCCCATCGCGCCGCTGTAGCGCGTGAGCTTGAGCAAGCGCAACAAACGGAACACCCGCATGAATCGCAAATCAAACAGGTGGTTTAGGAAGAGCTCGAGGAAGAACGGTGCGATTGCGACCAAGTCAATGATCGCTCCGCCCGTGGTTCCGTATTTAAGGCGCGACATGAACGTAAAGCGATGCTTGAACGCTTCGTCCTCCGGGATGGAATAGATTCGCGCCAGATATTCAGTTGAAAACAACGCGACTGCGATGTAATCGAGGACTTTGAACTCGAAGGCGAGCGGTTCATGAATCGAATGGACCGTCTCCAAAATGACGGCGACAACCGATAACAAGACCCAGAACGCAAAAAAGCTGTCGATCATTGACCCCAGCGCGCCCGACTGCGGAGTCAGGAAAAAGAGCGAATGCACTTTTTGGCGGAAGGTCCGGCCGACATTGCGCTCGCGGAATTCGCGGATCGCTGGAACGAGGATGCGCGTCAGTTTGAGCAGACGCAGCAGACGTAGCGCCCTCAGAGCCCGCAAATCAACCGAAATAAACAGAGACAAATAGAACGGGAGAATCGCGGCCAAGTCGATGATCGACATCGGCTGTGTTGCCCAGCGCAGGCGAGTGAGGCCCTTGCCCTTGAACTCAGGCATCTCGGGCGCTGTGTAAAAGCGCAAAACATATTCGACCGTGAATACCACCAGCGAGAACATGTCGAAGACATGAAACAGTCCGGCGTTGGGCTCGTGAATCGCCGGAACATGCTCCAGCATGAGCGCGAGCAAATTGGCAATGATGAGCGTTGCCGTGAAGCTATCAAATCGCTCCTGGTAGTTGCCGGGGCGATTGGTGTCAAACAGTGCGGCGTAAATCTGCGCCCGAATCCCGAACGGTTTAGATAACTCTGCGGACTGGATCGGTTGGGAAGACATCAACACTCCTGCCGGAAACAAACCAGATTGGTCGATTCAACGATGCATATCATATCCGGGAAAGCTCAAAACCACCGCTAACCCACCGAATTTGCTCGTATTTAATGTCACGGTCGCCCCATGCAAAGTCGCAATCTCCCGCACAATTGCCAAACCAAGCCCGCTCCCCTCGCCCAAAGCGCCTCGACCACGCGTAAATCGCTCGAACACCTGATCGCGCTCATCCGGGGAAATCCCCGGACCCGAATCAGAAATGATGACCCGCGCGGGGTTTTCGGCTAATTCAATGAGAACGCGTCCACCGGTCGGTGTGTAGCGAATCGCGTTATCGAGCAAATTGCCAAGTGCTTCAGACAACAGTTCAGGTTGCATCCGCACCGAGATCGAGTCGCCCAGGGCCACGAGCTCAAGGTCGACGCCCTTGCTCAGCGCCTGGTCGACATGGGCCGCCCCGACATCCTGGACCAAGTTCACCAGGTCACCGATCCGATCATTCAAGTCGTGCCCCTCTTCGGGATCGAGTCGACCGATCGCCAGCAGTTGCTGGACCAGGCGAGCCATTCGACGGGTCGTTTGCTTGAGCTCGTTTAACAGGTCCCGCACTTCGGTGGGTTCCTGCGTTTCGATCGCCCGGCGCAACCCCAATTGAAGTCCGGCCAATGGCGTCCTAAGCTGATGTGCGGCGGTCAACGCGAACTGACGCTCGCGGGCCAACATGGCCCGGATCCGGGCGAGCAAATCATTGAGGGCGGTCGCAAAAGGCAGCAACTCTCTGGGCACGTCATCATCGCGCACCGGTTGAAGAGACGCATGGGCGCTCTCTTTCCAGCGCGCTGCAATGGCTTCAAGTGGGCGCACGGTCCGTCGCACCGCCTCGTAAATAGCGAGCGTGGCCGCTATGACTAGCGCGACCATCGGCCATAAAACCCACTCGAGCTCTTGTCGGGTTCTGTTGCGTTTGATGACGGTCTCAGCCACCAGAATCGTCACGCCATCTTCCCCAGCAGGCCCCGCCAGATTAATTCTCGCGATTCGAACGTCCTGCTGATCAAGCCAACCCGCAAAAGCCTGACCTCGGGTTCGATCACCAGACTCGCGATCGCCTTCGAGGGGTATGTCCGGGCGACCCACAATCAAGCGATCACCCTGATGGACGCTGAAATAGACCCGATCGACCTCGTCATAGAGCAAAACGGTCTGAGCGGCGACCGGTAAATTAACCAATGCACGCCCCTGCTCGAACCGCACCGCAGCACCCACCGATCGCGCTGCATCGAGCAACCAGCTGTCAAACGCGCGGTCCACCAGGCGTTGCGCTGTGTAAACGCCAAGCACCGCGGTGGTGACCATAATCAGTAGTAATGGCAGAAGCAGCCGGATCAGGAGATCGCGTTTCAACCATTGAGCAGGCTTGCCCCGCGGGCTGATCGCCCCCGCACGATCAATCATGCAACACCAACATATAGCCAAAACCTCTCATGGTGCGGATGGCCGTACCTGACCCGATCAGTTTGCGCCGAAGACGCGAAATATAGGTCTCAACAGCGTTTTCACTGGCCTCAAAATCTCGTTCGGCCAAAGCCTCCATGAGGTGCCGCTTAGCGAGCAGGCGCGGTGCTCGACCGATCAGCAGCCCCAGTACTTCGAACTCACGGGGCGACAACTCGAGTACTTGCCCATTGGAATAGGCGACACCCTCCCCTCCAAGCCATGACAACCTGCCAAAGTGAAGTAATTCACCCCGCGTCAACTGCCCGCGTCGGCGCAGCGCAGCGACCCGGGCATCCAGTTCATTGACCGCAAAGGGCTTCACCAGATAATCGTCGGCGCCGGTCTGCAAACCCAAAACCCGCTCCGAAACCTGGCCCCGTGCCGACAAGACGAGGACCGGCGTGAGGCGATCGCGTCCTCGAAACTGCGCCAACCACTGCAATCCATCGCCGTCGGGCAAACCCAAGTCGAGCACGATCAACTCAAAGCCCCCGGTCTCCGCGCTATGTTCGAGGGCGTTCTGGGCCTCGGCGAGCGTCGTGCACAGGTCAGGCACCCAGCCCTGCGAACGCCAATGCAGCGCTAGTTCCCGGGCAATCAACGCGTCGTCCTCAATCAGCATCAGGCGCATGGCTTAGCTAAACCGTTGATGACAGGTTCTTGACAGGGAGCGTTCGTATAGTTCGCCACCTGACGCTGGAATCCGAATGCCCAAACGAATCTCCCCCCGTGTTCTGATCATGTTGATCATTCTGATCGCTGTCGGTTTGTTCGGGGTTGCCTGGCTCGCGAGCGATCAGATGAAGGCCATGATGGGTGTGGGTCGGCCCGTCGCGCCACCCATGGCGCAAGTATCAGCTACTGCGGTCGGGCCGACGACCCCGCCCGTTGCAATTGTCGCCCCGGAAGGCGGGATCGCGCAGGCGTTGCAATTCCCGGTGGGTTCGGCCCAACTTGCAATGATCAAGACGCAGGTAATTCCGTCCTCCCCGCTACCCCTGACAGACTCCCTGAGCGCCCGAGTCGTCTACGATGAGGACGTCACCGCACGGATCGGCGTGGGCGTCGCAGGTCGTGTGGCCGCTATCCGAGCCGCCCCAGGCGATGCCGTTAAAGTCGGACAGGTCCTGGCGGAAATTGATTCGCCGGACTTTGGCACCGCTTATGCCGATCTGACCAAAGCCCGGGCGGAAGAAGAGCGCCGGCTGCAGATTCTTAATCGGGCCCGCAGCCTCGGCGCCGGTGAGGCCATCGCTGCGCGCGACGTGGAGGCCGCTCAAACCGATTATGTGCAGGCCCAAGCCGAGACGACTCGAGCCGAGCAGCGTCTTAAGACCCTTAATCCCTATGGCCACCCGATCCGGGACCAACGGGTGTGGCTGAGTAGCCCCGTTGCAGGCATCGTTGCTGAACGCACCGCCACGCCCGCCCTCGAAGTCGTACCGGGCATGACCGTGCCCCTGTTTATTGTGACTGACCCCACTCGGCTTTGGCTCCTGATCGATTTGCCCGAGCGGCTGGTCGGAAAAGTCCATCTGGGTAACGAAGTCGCTGTCGAGAGTGATGCATTCCCAGCTGAACGTTTCGTCGCCAAAGTCGTGCAACTGGGGCAGGCCGTCGACCCAAATACCCGTCGGGTTGTGGTTCGTGCACGGATTAAAAATCCCGACCGCAAGCTCCTTCCAGAGATGTTTGTTCGAGCTTCAATTTTGCAAGGCGTTGGTACCGCGGTCCGGATTCCGAATGGCGCGCTGATTAATCGCGGACTCTATGCCTTTGTGTTTATTGAAACCACCCCGGGTGCGTTCATACGAAGGCCTGTAAAACTTCAGGGCCAGGGAAGTGACTTCAGCTATGTGGGGAGCGGCCTCGAGGGGGGCGAGCGCATCGTTGTAACCGGAGCCCTGTTGCTGGATGCCGAGCTGACCGCTCGTGCAGGCAGCAAACCATGATCGCCCGGGTCATTCTCTTTGCACTCACGCAGCGCGTCTTTGTGCTGGTGATGGTCGCCGCGCTGATTTGTACAGGAGTGCTCGCGCTGACCAACCTGCCGATCGAGGCCTTTCCTGACGTTCAGGACATCCAGGTCCGCGTGATTTCGCAAATGCCTGGCCAGGCGCCACAGGACATGGAACGCGCGGTTACCTTGCCAATTGAACGTGAGGTCGCTGGGATACCGCGGCTGACGAGCGTTCGGTCGGTCACCATGACCGGGTTGTCGATCGTCACGCTAACGTTTGCGGAAGACACCGACAACTACTTTGCACGCCAGCAGGTCACCGAAAAGCTCAGTACTGTCACGCTCCCGCTGGGCGTTCAACCACAGCTTGCCCCGCTCTCCACCGCAGTGGGTGAGGTCTATCGATACACCATCGAAGCGCCTGGATTAAGTGACACCGAGATTCGTACCCTCCAGGACTGGACAGTGCGGCCTGTTCTCCGCATGACCCCAGGGGTCGCGGACGTGGTGAGTTTTGGCGGCGCTATTCGCGAGTACCACGTCGAATTTGACCCCACGGCCTTGAGGAAATTTCAGGTCACGCTCGATCAACTCACGCAAGCGATCGCGAATGGAAATGGCAGCGCGGGGGGTGGGCTGATTCGTCAGGGGGACGCGTCTCTGGTCGTCCGATCGGCTGGGCTATTTGATTCCATCGACGACGTTCGCAAGGTCGTGATTGAGTCTCGGCAGGGCCGCGCCATCACCGTGGGCGATGTGTCAACCGTCAAGATCAGTGAACGCCCCCGCAATGGATATGTCGCATCGGACAGGCGGGACAGCATCGTCGAAGGCATCGTTTCAATGACCAAGGGCGGCAACCCCTCCAAGATCAATGCGGCGCTTAAGCAACGCATCGCTGAGTTGCAGACCCGCCTGCCCGCTGGCGTGAAGATATTGCCGATCTATGACCGAACCGAACTTGTCCACCACACAGTCACCACAGTCGTAGAGAATTTGATTATTGGTGCGCTCCTGGTGATCGCCGTGCTGGTGGTCTTTCTGTCGAGCTGGACAGCTGCACTGGTCGTGGCCACCGTTATCCCGCTCGCTTTGTTGTTTGCGTTCATCCTGATGGACGCCAGAGGCGTATCGGCCAATCTGATTTCACTTGGGGCGGTCGACTTTGGGATCATCATCGACAGCGCCGTGGTCATCGTCGAGGCGCTGATGGTGCGGCTGGCCGTCCATACCGTCCACGAGACCGATTCGCCGCAGGGCCGCAAACACCGAATGCATCTGCTGAACCGAACGATGACGGATATGGCCGAACCAGTCCTGTTCTCCAAGGCCATCATCATTCTGGCTTTTGTACCGATCTTCACATTTCAGCGCGTCGAGGGAAAAATCTTCACGCCCGTCGCGCTCACCCTGACCTTCGCGTTACTGGGTGCGGTCTTACTGACCTTCACGCTGTTGCCCACATTGCTCGCCTATGTGGTGCAGCGGCGCACCTTGGCTGAGACCCATAAGCCATGGCTTGACTGGCTGCAGAACCGCTACCGTGCGCTACTCGAGCTCACCATTCGCAACGCCCGCAAGACTCTGTTGTTGTCACTGATTCCGGTGGTCGTCGCATTCGGACTCGCCGCCCGCCTCGGTAGCGAATTCATGCCAAAGCTCGATGAGGGCAACATCTGGCTCACCATCACCTTACCGACTTCCGCTTCGCTCGAGACCACCAAGAACATCGAGCGAATGGTCCGTGCCAAGATCCTCGCCTACCCTGAGGTCAACCACATCATTACTCAGGTCGGCCGCCCCGACGACGGGTCAGACCCCAAGGGCCCTAATAATCTCGAGAATCTGGTTGACCTCAAACCGCGCGATACCTGGCGATTTGCCAGCAAAGAAGCGCTGGTCAGCAGCATGGCCGATGCGTTGAATGTCATTCCGGGCATCACCACGAATTTCTCGCAGGTCATTCAAGACAACGTCGAAGAATCGCTGTCGGGTTTTCGAGGGGAAATCGTTGCAAAAATCAGCGGTGACAACCTCGACATCCTCGAGGAGAAGGCCGACGATGTTGTCGAGGTAATCCAGCAGATTCGGGGGGCGACCGACGTTGAAGCGACCCGGATCGGTGGCCAGTCAGAAATCGTCGTAACACCCGATCGGTCTCGACTCGCTCGCTATGGGATTGGGATTACCGATGTCAACCGTTTGGTCACGCAGGCCATGTCAGGTGCCCCGGTAACGAGCTTCTACGAGGGCGACAAGCGCTTTGAGGTAGTCGTCCGTGCCGACCCATCCCACCGCAACAGTATCGACGCCATCGCGAGCCTGCAGTTGGAAATCCCGGGGACGCAGGTTGGCAATGGTCCAGGAACGATCGCGCTGGGCGAAGTGGCCAAAGTTGAAGTCCATCAAGGTGCATCGCGGATCCTGCGCGAGGCAGGCTCCCGAATTGTGATCGTCAAGATGAACCTGCTCGGTCGAGATCAGGGCAGCTTCGTCGAAGAGGCCCAGGCGAAAGTCGCCGACAAGATCAAACTGCCACCCGGATACACACTGACCTGGGGCGGTCAGTTCGAAAATTCGCAACGCGCCGCGGATCGTTTGATGGTGATCATCCCACTCACGGTACTGCTGATTTTCTCGTTGCTGTTTTGGGCGTTCCGGTCGGTTCGGCTTGCCGTCCTGGTTTTGGGGATGGTGCCGTTCACTCTGGTTGGCGGGTTTGCTGCACTTGGTCTGGCAAGCCTTCATCTATCGGTCTCAGCGGCCGTCGGGTTCATCGCGGTCGCTGGGATTTCGGTTCAAAACGGCGTCATCATGGCCGAGGAAGTCCTGTTGCGCGTGCGCGAAGGTGCTAAGGCCACGCCAGCAATTCTTGACGGTGCGGTTTCACGTCTGCGACCGATTTTGATGACGGCGCTGATGGCTGGGCTGGGTCTGATGCCGGCCGCCGTCTCTCAAGGCATTGGTAGCGAAACCCAGCGCCCATTTGCCTGCGTGATTGTCGGCGGCATCGTCACTGGGACGCTGTTTACCCTGTTGGTCCTGCCGGTGGCCTTGCGGGTTTTTGGTGACTTCTTTGACCGTAGTGAAAGCCTTGAACCCTAAACGATTGCTGGGCTTGTGGGTAAGCGTTTTCGCCACCTCGCTGAGCCTCCTCAGTGGCTGTTCGATCGGGCCGGATTATCTGCGGCCAACATTGCCGGATTCACGTGCTTTTGCATCCGGCACTTCCGCCCGGGCCGATACACAGGGCGGCAATGTCGACGCGCAAGACATCATTGCCCAGCGCTTCATTCAGGGCGCGGATATCCCAGCGGATTGGTGGACGGCCTTTGGCTCGCCTGAACTCACTCGCCTCGTCGAGCGCGCCCTTGCAGCCAACCCAACCATCGAGGCGGCCCATGCCGCACTGCGCGCGGCCCAGGAGAATGTCTCGGCCCAGCGCGGATTCTTCTTTCCGACGGTGCAGGCGAACTACGCGCCATTGCGCATCAGGAATGCCAATAGCCAAAGCGCTAACACACCCGGCGCGCAAACCAGTGCCCCAGGTGATGGGTCTGGAATCTATAACTTCCATACCGCTCAGCTCACGGTAGGGTTCAATCCTGATGTTTTCGGTGTGAACAAGCGCCTCGTCGAATCGCTGCAAGCAGGCGCTCGTCTGCAACGCTTCCAACTCGAAGCAACCACTCTTACGCTAGCAACCAATGTCGTGGCAGCGGCTATTCAGGAGGCGCTCCTCCGACAACAGCTCGCGACCGCGGAAGCCTTGATCAGTAGCGGCGTGCGGGCACTCGGAATCGTTCAGCGCCAGCAATCCGCCGGCGCTGCGTCAAAACTCGATGTGGCCAATCAGGAAACTGCACTGGCGCAGGCGCGTCAAATCGTGGTGCCGCTGCGCAAACAGCTTGAGCTCAACCGGAACCTCTTGCGTGCGCTATGCGGAGCCGCGCAGGACACCGAACTGCCAGAAACCTTCACGCTTGAAACGCTGCGCCTGCCGGCCGAGCTGCCACTCATGCTGCCCTCGCAAGTCATCGAGCAACGACCCGATGTGCGCGCTGCCGAAGAGCAATTGCGGGCGACCAGCGAACTCGTTGGCGTGGCGCGAGCGAACCGATTGCCACAATTTTCGATTGATGCGTCGCTCGGCGGTGGGGCCAGAAGCTTTGCCGGAATATTCTCGTCTGGAGGGCCATTTTTTAACTTGGCCGGGAATCTCGCTGCGCCCCTCTTTGATGGCGGAACACTGCGCTTTAGGGAGCGCGCGGCACGTGAGAATCTAAATGTCGCCAACGCGCAGTACCAAGCAACGGTCATCAACGCCTTCCAGAACATCGCGGATACCCTTCAAGTGATTCACTCGGACTCGCAGGCGCTGAATGCAGCACTCGGTGTGGAGCGGTCGGCCCGAGTTGCTTTAGCTCTCACAGAAAAGCAACATGCCAGCGGTTATATTGATCGCCTTGTTCTGCTGAACGCACAGCGCACCGTCTACCAGGCGAGTTTTGATGTCGCTCAGGCACAGGCAAGCCGACTCGGTAACTCAGCCGCCCTGTTTCAGGCGTTGGGTGGTGGGTGGCGGTCAGCATCACTTAACCGGTAACGCTCATGAACGAACAAACACCTTACGTTCCACCCAAGGTCTGGACCTGGAGCCAGCCCAACGGCGGGCACTTCGCCAGCATCAATCGGCCCGTCGCTGGCTCGACGCACGACAAAGAACTCTCGCGCGGTAAGCACCCGCTTCAGCTCTATTCGCTGGCAACACCGAACGGCGTCAAAGTGACGGTGATGCTCGAAGAGCTGCTTGCTCAGGGTCACGAAGGTGCGGAGTACGACGCCTGGTTAGTGAATATCAGAGAGGGCGCGCAGTTCTCGAGCGGCTTCGTTGGCGCCAACCCCAACTCAAAGATCCCCGCCCTTCTTGATTGCAGTTTTGCCGAGCCGGTGAGGGTTTTTGAGTCGGGTGCGATCCTCCTGTATCTGGCCGAGAAGTTTGGGACCCTGGTACCGACCGACCCGGTACGGCGTGCCGAATGTCTATCGTGGCTATTTTGGCAAATGGGAAGCGCGCCTTATCTCGGCGGTGGGTTCGGGCACTTTTATGCCTATGCCCCAATCAAAATCGAATACGCGATTGACCGCTTCGCAATGGAGGTCAAGCGCCAACTCGATGTACTTAATCAGCGCCTCGCCGAAACCCGATATATCGCTGGTGATGATTACACCATTGCCGATATCGCGATCTGGCCCTGGTACGGCGGTATGGCCAAAGGCCATTTGTATGAGGGCGGCGAATTCCTCCAGGTCCACGAATACACGCACGTGATTCGCTGGGCCGACGAAATCGCTCAGCGTCCAGCAGTACGTCGGGGCCGAATGGTCAACCGGGTGTTTGGCCCGCTCGAGACCCAGCTGCATGAACGCCATGACGCCAGCGACTTTGAGACGCGAACCCAAGATAAGCTACAGGCCGCTGGCTCAACCTGACCAACCAACCCTCCAATTGAAGGAACACACTATGACGACCGCTCTCGAAAAAGTTCTGTATACCGCCCACACCCATGTAACTGGTGGCCGTGACGGCCATGCGAAATCCGATGACGGCCTGCTGGATGTCAAGCTTTCCCCGCCCCCAGGACTCGGCGGCAAAGGCGGCGCAACCAACCCCGAGCAACTCTTTGCTGCGGGCTATTCGGCCTGCTTCATGGGCGCGCTCAAACACGTCGCTGGCCTCAAGAAGGTCGCCGTTCCAGACGATGCATCGATCGACGCCAGCGTTGATTTGGGCCCGATCCCAAACGGGTTTGGGATTGCCGCCCGACTACACATCAGCCTGCCCGGGCTCGACCGTCACGTGGCCCAAGACCTCGTTGACAGTGCCCATGTGGTCTGCCCCTACTCGAACGCAACCCGCGGCAACATCCACGTTGAACTAACGCTGGCCTGAGGAAGAGGAAGAGGAGGAGGAAGAGGAAGCGCCAGGGAGATAAGCGCCCTGGCAGAACATCAGGGGCTCGCGCCCCTGATAGCGGTACTGCTCGACCTCCCCTAGAAAAAGAACGTGGTCACCCACGATCAGTGTTTGGATCGTTCTGCATTCAATCACTGCAGTGCAACCACGCAGAATTGGCAGTCGAGCGAGTCCTTCGTCAAATTCCATCCCGACAAATTTTTCGGGCGACTTGCCGGCGAAATGATTCGACAACGCTTCCTGATCGAACGCCAGAATGTTCACGATAAACCGCCCGGCCTCCTCAAACCCCTGGAGACTGGGCGACTTCCGACCTAAATTCCACGAAACAATCGGCGGGTCGAGCGACACCGAACTAAACGAATTCGCCGTGACGCCGACCAGGCGGTCGTCCGTACCTCGGGCGGTGACGACGGTGACGCCGGTAGCGAAGCAACCAAAGGCGTTGCGCAAATCGCGAGAATCAAACGGGGGGTGACGGGTATCCATGCGCGCACTTTAACCCGTCACGACTCGATGACCTCGACTGAAGTCGTTGACCAACAAGCGACCCGCCCCCCGAACTCAGCGCGCCTTCAACAGTTCTTCAACCTCCAAAAGGACCAACTCGTTGTCGTCCGCGCGGTTGGGCTCGCGACTGCTCGAGTACGGCAGGTTGTTATCGTTGCCGACCACAATATGTTTGGCGTCGACGACATCGACGTTCTCGATCGTGAAAAACGGGAAGGTCAGCACGCCGTTATCCAGGGGCTTGCGGGCGAGCTTCTTTGGATCCGCGATGTTCATCAGATCGATGTATCCAATCTTCCGAACGGGTTTGCCGACATTGGAATCGGTCATTTCGATCTTGTAAACCCGTTTGAACCTGGCCAGATCATGGAAGCAGTCGGTGCGCTTCTGCCCCTCTGGACACGCACGCGCGGCGGTGCCTTCACCGTTGTCGCGCTCGATAATGAGACCCGTTGACGCATCGATCATATTGAAATCACCGATCGCGTGGTGATTGGCCTCGAGAACATATTTCCAGTGGCGGCCGGTGTACTTCTGCGCCTTGACATCAAACTCGAGCACGCGGAGGTACTGACGGCCATCGACGCTTTCGTACGATTTGATGGACTCATCCCACAGTGCGCCTTCGAGCAGTGGATAGAGATGGCGGCCATCCTTAGAGGCTGCCATGCCTTCAAACCCTCTCGATCGACGGGCCTCAAACGTAACGGTGCCACCGGGCGCAGCAGGCGTCGTCACTGCGAAATGATCGGGTGAGCGAACCACCTTGCCATCGACAACCGTTTCAAAAAACGCCAGGACCTTGCCGTTCATGTCGGTTTTCAGCAGGTAGGGGCCAAATTCATCGCCAATCCAGATCGCCCCATCGGCAAACTGAAAGCTCTCAGTATCAAAGTCACTTCCAGTCAAATAGCGCGCGGTAGTGCCCTCGTGAACGATGCGAAACGGTACCTTCTTGTCCGGATCATGCAAGAAGACAGTGCGAGCGCGCTGCCAATGACCGGTCTGAAAATCAACTTTGTAATGGTTGAGATAAAGCATCGAGTCGGGAGAGTTGGCCTTCGAACCAAAACCGTTATCGGTCAGGATCCAGAACGTTCCGTCCGCCATCGCTTTGATCCCGGAGTGACCCTGCAGAGGTTGTCCCTGGAAAGGCACCGAAACGCCAGTCGGGCGGCCCGCTGACAGCCCCTCGACCGAACCGAGCGCTTCGACGCGCTTACCCGTCGTGAATTTACCGCTGCGCTTCAGATCCTCTGGCGCATCCATTGGCGCTTCAACATAAGACTGAGCGGGCAGGACAGCGTGCCCGGCGAGCGTGGCGGTATAGGCCGTCTGCGCCTGCGCTGGGCCGTTCAAGAAAGCATAGGTCGCGAGCGAAATCGCGCTGAGCGCGGTGCGAAGGCTATGACCTTGGGCGTGATACCGGAGAGTCGACAACAGCTTCATCAGGAGGTCCTCTTCGAGGGGTTTGGAATTCCGAACGAAGCTTCTAGACTTTCAATGACAGGCGAATGAAGCGGCTGCGTTTTTACCCGCGTTAACGACTTAAACTATTGAGCGACAGTCTATCGACCGACAGGAGAACCCCATGAGTTGGCTACACGAATCCATCATGCACCTGCGCGGCGTTGCCCGCGGGCGAGTCGGCACAACCCACGAACTTACCGAAGAACGCCAGGGTACGTTTCACTACACCATTGGCCCCTACTCTCAGCCGGTGATGGAGATCGCGCCGGGTGACCGCGTAATCGTCGATACGCGTGACGCGTTTGACGGCAATATCGTGACGGAGCAAGACCTGCCCAGCGCAAAATTGCGCGTGCCTTTTCTGAATCCACAGAACGGGCCGATTCTCGTCACCGGTGCCGAGAAAGGGGACGTCATCGCAGTTCACATCGAATCGATGTTGCCGCGAGGCAATAACCCGCGGGGCACCTGCTGCCTGATTCCGCGCTTTGGGGCGCTGACCGGGACCGACATGACCGCACTCCTGAATGAGCCTCTACCCGAAATCACCCGCAAGATCGATCTCGATGAGGACGGCGTCTACTGGAGCGCCCGGGTCAAACTGCCGTACCGTCCCCATATCGGGACCCTGAGCCTTTCGCCCGAAATCGATTCGATTAACTCCCTGACGCCCGACAATCATGGCGGCAACATGGATGTGCCCGATATGGGCCCCGGGAGCGTCACCTATCTGCCGGTCCGATCACCAGGCGCCAGGCTGTTTATTGGCGATGCTCACGCCTGTCAGGGCGATGGAGAGGTCTGCGGAACCGCGGTCGAGTATGCAAGTCGTACCACGATCCATGTCGACCTGATCAAGCACTGGCAGATCGACTGGCCGCGGCTCGAGACCGAATCTCAAATCATGTGTATCGGCAGCGCACGGCCACTTGAAGATGCCACCCGGATTGCCTATCACGAACTCGTGAACTGGATGGCGAAGGAATATGGTTACGACAAGTGGGATGCTTACATGATGCTGAGTCAATGCGGCAAGGTCCGCCTCGGCAACTTCGTCGACCCTAAATATTCGGTTGCTGCCGGCGTCGAGAAAAAGTATCTAAAGAACTAACGACCTCAAAAACCAACATTTAACAAGCTGATCAGGAGTCAAGATGGATCTGGGATTGAAAGGACTGAATGCCGTTGTCACGGGTGGCACCAAGGGCATCGGACGAGCCATCGTGGAGACGCTAGCCGCCGAAGGCGTGAACGTGGCGTTTTGCGCCCGTAACGGAGACGAAGTCGAGCGCGCGATCAGCGATCTCGCCAAGCATGGCGTCAAGATTGTGGGCAGCGTTGCCGATGTGGGTGATGGCGACGCCCTCAAGACCTGGGCCGCGGGCGCCGCGAAGGCGCTCGGTGGGATCGACATCGTCGTCGCCAATGTCAGCGCGCTCGCGGTTGCACCGGACGAAGCGGCCTGGAAAAAAGGATTCGATGTCGACCTGATGGGGAGCGTTCGTTTGATCGAGGCCGCGATGCCGAGTCTCGAACACAGCAAACACGCATCCATTGTGACGATCTCGAGCGTCTCGGGCCGCGAAATCGACTTCGCTTCGGGGCCCTACGGCGCATTCAAAGCCGCACTGATTCACTACACCCAAGGCCTCGCCTTCCATCTCGCGGGCAAAGGCATCCGTGCCAATACCGTATCACCCGGCAATACCTATTTTGCCGGTGGGATCTGGGAGCAGATCGAGCACGGCAACCCGACACTCTTTGCCGAAGCGATGCGCCTGAACCCGACCGGTCGCATGGGAACCCCTCAAGAGATGGCCAACGCGGTTGTCTTTTTGGCGAGCCCCGCCGCCAGCTTCGTCACGGGCACCAATCTGGTCGTCGATGGCGCATTGACCCGCGGCGTTCAGTTATAGATAAGGGTACGGCCCCTCAAACTGTCCGATCGGAATGGCGTGGGTCAGCAAGGCACCCGCGCTGTTCCACACATGCAAATGAAATCCCGGGGGTTCGAGGTTCCACGCCGAATCTGCCCCCGACCCAAAATCCAGACAAACCTGGTGTGCAGGACTCGGCGCAGTTGAGGCTACGATCCCCGCAAAGCCGGTGTAAATCGTGCGGTGCAAGTGACCGCAGATCACGCGTTTAACGTTTGGGTGCGCAGCGATGATTGATTCGAGTTCGCCCCCACCCTCCAGCAAGCCAATTTCATCCATATGCCCAATCAAGGTTTTGAATGGCGGATGATGCATCGCGACCACTGTTGGCGTTGCAGGGTCAGCGGCAAGTTCGGCCCTGAGCCAGTCAAGGCGGGCGGCGCAAAGCCGGCCTGAACTCAGACCAGGCTCCGTTGTATCGATCGCAACGATGCGAATATCGCGAACCTTGATGCTGAATTGAATGAATTCCCCAGTTCCCAGATACCCGTGATTCGGGAACCCATCGCGTAGGTGATCGCGGTCATCGTGATTGCCGGGCATCAGATAAAACGGCATGTTCAGACTGGCCAGTAACTTGGCGAGATGTGCGTACTCGCCGGGGCGCCCAAAATCTGTGAGATCCCCGGTGAGGATCACGGCATCAGGTTTTTGGGGCATCCGCATCAGGGTGCCCAAGGCGGCCGAAAGATAGGGCGCCGTATCGAGTCGACCGTACGCGAGTTGGCCTGGCTCCCGAATATGGCTGTCGGTCACCTGAGCCAAGAGGGTGTTCATGGCGCCACGACTGCGCCGTCGATGCCGTGTCGCTTGAGGCTAGCGGCTACGAATCCGCTCGATTTCATCTCAGTAACAAACTCGCGGAGCTGTAAATGTGCTGCTTCAGACCGCGACTTGGGCGCTCCCATTGCCTGATCGATGACCATGAATCGCCCACCCAGCAAGCGCAGGCCAGGTACTGAGCGCGCGTCGGACTCAAGTTGCTGCTTCACGCCTGCAGCGACCTCGACGTTGTTTTCTAAAAAATATCGAACAACCTCGGGGGAGGTATCCGCCCTGACCAACTGCGCCTGCTTGATCTCTCGAGTCAAAAACAGGTCATAAGCACTGCCCTTACCCACCGCGATCCGGTGACCCAGCCGGTCGACCTCCTCATTGGTCTTGATCGGCGAACCGTCTCGTACAAGATAGCTGCCTTCGATCTGAACGTACGCAGGAGTGAAGGCGATGCCCTGACCTCGTACAGGGTCGATTGCAAAGAATCCGACGTCGGCCACTTCACGTGTCACGAGATCAACTGCATGGCCCGCGGAATTCACTGGGACCAGCGTGAGCGGAGTCTTAAGCCGCTTGGCAAGTTCGCTCGCCAAATCGACCGAGACACCGACCGGGTCACCGCTCTGGGGGTCCTTGCGAGCAAGGATTGGATTACCCAGATTAATCACAACGCGCAAAACACCGGTCGGCGCCAGCGCGGTCGGAAGTTCGCCAGCGGCAAAGGCCGTGGTCAAACTGGTCATGACAAAAACCCCGAAAGCCAAGCCGGCAAAGCCGCGGCGCACCAAATCGAGACCGGAAGCGCCATATTGGTGCATTCGTTCGTGTCGTTTAAGGTTCACGGTATTCGTCTCATGATGAATTTACGGGCCCCGGGAAATCCCCATTTGAGGGCACAAAACCTGCTTCAACTGCCCGTTTTTTAAAATACGCACTAAGTTGGAGCATTTATGGGGTTCTCGAAAACAAGCCAAGACGCCCTCTTTCTGTTGCTGGGCGCCATTATGGTGCTCGCGATGCATTCGGGATTTGCCTTTCTCGAACTCGGCACCGTTCGCAGCAAAAACCAGGTTAACGCCCTCGTCAAGATTCTCGTCGATTTTGCGATTTCGACGCTTGCCTATTTCCTGGTCGGTTATTCATTGGCTTACGGGAAATCGTTCCTGGTGTCTGCCGATCTTCTGATGGAGAACAACGGGGTCGAACTCGTCCGATTCTTTTTTCTCCTCACCTTCGCGGCCGCCATCCCGGCCATTATCTCGGGGGGAATCGCTGAGCGCGCCAGGATGGGGCCTCAGTTAATCGCAACGGGCGCACTTGTGGCGCTGGTTTATCCTTTTTTTGAAGGGATCGTTTGGAATAATAATTATGGTATTCAGGATCAGTTCAAGGCCTGGTTCGGGGAGAATTTCCATGACTTTGCCGGGAGCGTTGTTGTCCATGCGGTGGGCGGCTGGATCGGCCTCGTAGCGGTATTGATGCTCGGCGCCCGGCGCGGGCGTTACAGCCGCGACGGCAGAATCGCGGCCCATCCCCCCTCAAGCATTCCGTTTCTGGCGCTCGGCTCCTGGATCCTGACGATCGGCTGGTTTGGATTCAATGTCATGAGCGCCCAGGAAGTGACCAAGATCAGCGGGTTGGTGGCCGTGAACTCACTGCTGGCGATGGTCGGCGGCACACTCGCCGCCTGGGCAGTGGGCCGCAACGATCCAGGCTTTACGTATAACGGGCCGCTGGCCGGGCTGGTTGCCGTATGCGCCGGCAGTGATCTGATGCATCCACTGGGCGCATTGATGGTGGGGGGCATCGCGGGCGCGCTCTTTGTCCAGCTCTTTACCCTGACTCAGAATCGCTGGCGTATTGACGATGTACTGGGCGTGTGGCCGCTGCATGGCCTTTGCGGCGCCTGGGGTGGCATCGCTGCCGGGATCTTTGGCCAGTCGGTACTTGGTGGGACAGGTGGCGTGAGCCTTGGGGCTCAGATCGCAGGCACCCTTCTGGGGATCACCGTTGCGCTAGTCGGCGCCGCGATCATCTACGGCGCACTTCGGGTCACCGTAGGACTTCGACTGGACGAGGAGCAGGAGTTCCTTGGCTCTGACCTTTCGATCCACCGGATTTCGGCCACCCCGGGTCAGGACCTCAATTAGTTACAAATGATATCCCGAAGTACCGCAGGAGCCGTGTTCGGAGTGAGTCCCATCCAATCGGATGGGCGCGAGTTCCTCGCGAGGCGCACGCCATCCGTCATCGCGTCTGAGTAAGACTCCTGCTGCAGGACCCGAAAACGATTCGCGCTACAATCATATTCATACTGACTACGATCAGAGCGAGCGCCCGCAGCCGTCGGGGCATCCCAGCTTTGGATTGTCCAGACGCGCCAGAGATGGGGCGTCTTGTTCAACACCGAGACCGTTTGGCGAATATTGATCGGATCGTAGTAAAACTCCGAATCCTGCAGCCGGCCCAAACTAATCCATTCTGATTGGGCCCAAGCCCACCCAGTCACCAAGACCAAGTGGGCTGCGAGGAGGCGGACCCTCACCGCGCCATCGCAGCGATCGTCAAACCCCGAACCTGATGGCGTTCAATCAAGCGAGACACGAGTCCGCTGGCTTTCGCGTATTCAGCGAATTCGGCCAAAAACTGTGCTCCAGCGGGGTTGGACTTCTGGGTTCCAATCGCTTGCTGAACGGCGGTGAACCGGCCTTCAAGAATTCTTGCGCCCGGCACTTTTTCGACATCGGTCAAGAGGCGCGACCGAAGGCAGGCCATTGCCTCAAGGCCTTCACGCAAAAACAGTTCGAGCGTGGCGTCAAAGCCATCCGCATGCACAAGCTGCGCATGGCGAATATTTCGAACCAGCCAGAGATCGTAAGCAGTTCGGGCGGCGACCGCGATTCGGACGCCAGGCTGGTCGACTTCCGACACGTCCCGGATCGATGATCCTGGCGGAACCAGATAGGTCGCATCGATTTCGACATAGGAAGCACTGAAGACGATTTTTTCAGCCCGCGCGGGTTCAGCGCCGATCAGCGCGATATCCCAGACGTCCTGGTCCGCAGCATCGGCAAGCGATCCGGGATTGGGGAATGGCACCAGATCCAGCCCAACGCCGAGCCGACTAGCAATTTCGGCGGCCATATCAGGCGCCACGCCTTGCGGGTCGCCATTTTCGGCACGACCAGTCACAAGCAGAAAATTGCTCAGATTGATTCCAGCACGCAGCCGCCCAGTCGGGGCGAGTTGTCGAACGACTTCAGGGCTTGCGGTGGGTTCAGCATGCGAATGATCCATCGTTGGCTCCAGGGTTGATCGACCGAAAACTCATTGTTTCACAAAGAGACCTAGCGTTTACTTGGATAGACAGAGGGCAACTGGCTCCATAAGGTGGTGTCACCTCCGCATGCAAGGCTAGGTATGCCGCATTCAGCCCCAACTCAGTCCGACACCAAACATGTAATTGTTGCAACCAGCGATTCGCCATTTATGACCCTGCACGAGGTCATTCGAAAAGCGCGGCAGAAGCTGAACAACGATGACTGGGACTACATCGTTGGTGGCACCGAGACTGAAACCACCTTGCGCCGCAACCGGATGGCGCTCGATTCGATCGCTTTGCGCCCGAGGGTCTTGCGCGATGTCAGCGCAATTAATCATTCAACGACCCTTCTGGGCCGAAAAATGCGCCTGCCGGTCTTACTGGCACCAGTCGGTAGCCTCGAGCTATGTACGCCCGAGGCCGGAGCGGCAGCCGCTCGAGCCGCTGACCAGTTTGGCGTTGCTCACATGTTGAGCTCTGTTTGCGAACCCGGCATGGCCGCACTGGCTACCCAGGTGCCCAATGCCCTCCGGATTTTTCAACTCTACGTTTATGGCGACGCCGACTGGATCGACCGGCACATCGAACAAGCGATCGAACTGGGCAATAAGGCTTTCTGTTTCACGGTCGACATGGCGCTCTACAGCCGCCGTGAACGAGATATTGCGAAGCGCAATATTCGCAGGGCCGTGGTGCCGGGGCGCGAGTTTCTCGCCCAGCTCAGCTGGAAAGATATCGAAAGAGTTCGAAAGAAATACGATATCCCATTCATTATTAAAGGAATTGGGACGCCGGAGGACGCACTGATTGCGATCGATCACGGGATCGACATGATTTACATTTCCAATCATGGCGGCCGGCAACTCGACCACGACCTGGGCTCCATGGACGTCCTCCCCGAAATCGTAGCGGCTGTTAATCAGCGAGCCAAGATCATCGTCGACGGCGGATTTAATCGGGGCACGGACATCGTCAAGGCCATCGCGCTTGGCGCCGATCTGGTCGCTTTGGGCCGAATGCAGTGCATGGGTCTGGCCGCAGATGGAACCAATGGATTAATCCGGGTTCTCGAACTGCTCGAGATGGAAGTCAGGATTTGCCTGGGCCTTCTCGGCGTGACTGGACTCGCGGAGCTCAATCCGTCCTATGTCCGGCGCGCCTACCCGGCCAACCCGGCGAGCGCCCTGAGCGCATTCCCATTACTCAATGTTGAAACGATCGATTACCCGGGAGCCTGAAATGTTTTCAAGTCATTTCTCTGTTTTGCTTCGCAACCTATTGGGAAGCATCGCTATTTTATTGATGGGTTCCGGGTCGCTCTTGGCCCAAAGCAATTATCCGAACCGGCCGGTGAAGTTGATCGTTCCATTTCCCGCCGGACAGGCCACCGATATTGCTGCGCGGATGCTTGGCGAAGGACTGGCAAAAATCTGGGGCCAACAAGTGGTCATCGAAAACAAAACCGGCGTGCCAGGGATGCTCGCCGGCCGCGACGCCCCTCCAGACGGCTATACCTTGACGATGGGCTCGAGTGGCACACTTGCCGTCAACCCTGGCGTTTACAACAAGCTGCCCTATGAGGGCGCCAAAGATTATGTCCTCATCAATGGCGCGAACATCGCACCGATGATCATCGTCGCGAATCCGAGTGCCCCGTTCGCCAGCTTGAAAGAACTGATTGAAGCCGCCCGCAAAGAGCCCGGCAAATACACGATTGGATTTGGTGGGGTTAACAATACCCAGCACCTGACGGGCGAATACTTCAAGTCCCGCGCCGGAATCGACCTCGTTGGCGTCAATTACAAGGGCAGCGCAGCCGCCGTGACCGATTTGCTCGGCGGTCAAATACACATTCTGGTCGACAGCCTTGCCTCCACCCTGCCCCACATCAAGGCTGGCAAGATCCGGCCACTGGCGATCACGACGCTCCAGAGGGTGCCCCAGCTGCCTGACCTACCAACGGCTGCGGAGTTGGGTTTTCCGGGGTTTGAGGGCGTCGGTTGGGCTGGCCTGATCGCCCCCAAGGGAACCCCGACCGATATCGTCGACAAAATCGGGACCGACGCCCGAAAAGTCCTCAATGAACCCCAGATGCGAGAGCGTCTGATCGATCGCGGTATGGTCGTTGACCCGCGCAATGCCCGCGAATGGGGCGAGTTCGTCAATGCCGAAGTCGTCAAATGGGCCGAGGTGGCAAGGCGCGCAAACGTTAAAGCCGTTGACTGAGCTGCAGCCGCCCCCTCAGAACTACTTGATTATTCCTTCTTTAAGGCCGAGGCCAGATTTTCCCGTTGAATCCGCCACGCGGGCAAGGCGGCCAACACAAGACCGATACAGAAAATCGCCAGTGAGATCTGCAATTCGGATGCGCCCAGGCTTGGCTCCAAGGCGACCCCGCTGCTGCGGGACAACCACGCGCTGATGGCGAACGACAGGCCATAGCCGCAAACCAGTCCCACGAGCACTCCGGCTCCGACCAACGACGCGGTGAATCCCCAGGCCACCGCGAACAGATAGCGGCGCGGCGCACCCAGCGCACGTAGCGTGGTGAACTGAGGCACCAGCAACCGAAACAGAATGAAGACGCTGGCGACGATTGCCAGTAACACCAACGCCTGGGTCACCACCGCCAGCAAGCTCATCAGTTGGCGCACGTCCCCCAGGATGTCGTAAAGCTGCAGCAAGGCCTCGGCTGGGAAAAATGCCATCGACTCGGCCCCTGTATACGCGGCGCGCAATTGGTAGGCCATGGCAAGCTTGTCGGTATGCACGACCGCGGCTGGAACACCGATCGTGAACTGCGGATCGAAAGGCGGACCCACCTGCAAGGAATCCGGTGCATGGCCGCTCGGCTGCCCGTGCAGCGACCAAACGAGCTCCACCGGCACCAACACAGCAAGGTCCCAGGGCGAACCGGTCGGCCTCATTCGCCCCACCACCGTGACCTCAAGGTCATGCGAATCCAGGCCTTGCCCACTGGCCGCGCCCCCGTCACGAACACCATGTGCGAGCCTAAACTGATCGCCAAGCTGAAGCGGCGAGGTCGCTCCAACCACGGCCTCGTCCCGAGTGGCGAACACTCGCCCCTGACTGAACCCGCGCGACAGGTGCTCGACCAGCGCCGCGACGACACCCACGACTGGAGCTCCGCCATAACTGTCGCCAAACGCCAGCGGCGACACGAATCGAGCTCGTGGCTCATTGAGTAGCTTTCCCGTTAGCGCCGGACTGAGCAGCTGGCTGGAGCCAGGCCGCAGGAAGACCCCGGTGAATAAGGCATCCGTGCGGCTTCCCGGTGGCGCCACAATCAGCGAGAAGCGGTCTGCTGCGCGTGCACTGCCCGCGCGTAACGCCCGTTCCTGCGACAGGATCGCAACCGCCAATGCAACGCCGGCAGCCACCAAAAAAACAAATGCCAAAGCGCTGAAACGATATCGCAGCAGTGCAGCCCGGATTACTGGCCAGGGATTCATCCGGACACCGCCGATGCGGGCTGAACCCGTCCCGCCTTCAACGTGACAACGTGGTCCGCCAGCGACACCACCTTGTCGTCATGGCTGACAACGACCACCGTCTTGCCGCTCTGCGCGAGCGCCTTCAGAGCCATCGCAATGCGCTGACCGTTCTCGGCGTCAAGGCTGGCCGTCGGCTCGTCAGCCAGGATCAGTGCCGGATCCAGCAACAGCGCTCGGGCAAGTGCCACCCGTTGTTGCTCGCCGCGCGACAGGCGGCTAACCGGTCCGTCGCGCCTGGGCACCATCATTTGTTCCAGTAGTTGCGTGGCCCGCGCCAGCAAGCCTTTCGGCAAGCTGGCGCTTCGAAATTGGGCGGGTAGAAGGACATTACCCAATGCGTCGAGTTCATCGAGCAGACGAAAATCCTGGAACACCATGCCGCAATGCTCGAGTCTCCAGGCATCGCGTTGCGGTTCGCGCAACGCATTAACCACGGTCGCACCAAAGGTGACTTGGCCCCGCTGCGGCAGCACAATGCCGGCCAGTGCATGTAGCAAGCTGGACTTTCCGGAGCCAGACGGGCCGACAATCGCCGTGAGTTCGCCGGCTGCAAACTGCGCGGTCAAATCGTCCAGGGCGTGTATCGAACCGGCACCAGAATCGGAAAAGCTCAGCCCCAGCGCATGGGCTGCGAGCGTCATAGCACCTGAAATGTGGCGTCAACCAGCCGCACGCGGCTGACGAATCCGGTGGCCGCATCGGTTTGCGGACCGATCTCGAGCTTGCCTTCGACCTGGATCAGCTTGCCCGGGCGTATCGCCTCCTGGCGTTTCTTCATGCGCACGAAAACGATGGTGTCGATCCAGTCGTCCTCGGAGGCGCAGAAGGGACAGGTTTCGACCGGCGAGTTGGACAGCACGAAAAAGTCTGATTCGACCTTCAGGTGCGGAGCCATGAACCCCTGCATGATGATGGGCTTACCCGCCAGCTTCTTCGCAGTCTCGGAATAGCTCTTGTCATCCCGGTAAAGCTCGAACATCCGGATGCGTGGGAGTTCCGCCGCCAGCGATGGCAGAGGCAATAATGCGCATGCAGCAACGAGGCGACGGCGGGCGCGTTGCATCGGTTATTGCATTCCGGTTGCAGTCAGAACGATGCTGAGACTTGTCGTCATGGCCTTGACCATGGGCTCCTTCTCGACATCAACCCACTCGTCCAGAGAATGCGAGCGCCCGCTCTTGTCCGGCGCCATTCGGCCGATAGTGAGCGCGGGAATACCGAGACTCATTGGTAGATTCGAGTCCGTCGAGCTCCACCCGTAGGTCACCTGGTATCCACCCGCTTCGATGGCCGCTTTGGTGATCTGGGCGAGTTCGGTCTTGGGGTCTGTACTCCCGGCCGGGCGGTCTCCGATCAGCTTGGCTTCAACCTTGATTCGGCCTTCCTTGGTGGAGCGCGCAAAATTCTCGCCCTCCCCCGCGTCCTGCATGATCTTCAACATGCGGTCTTCAATCCGCTTCAGTTCAACTGGCGCCTCCGATCGCATATCCACTTCCATCCAGGCATCGAGTGGAATGGAATTAACCGAAGTGCCGCCGCCAACCAGACCAATGCTGAAGGTGGTTTTGGGCGAAGCTGGCACCTGGATCCGCGAAAACTCAGTTGCCGCCTGTCCCATGGCGAACATCGGGTTGACCAGACCGAATGCGCTAAAGCTGTGGCCACCCGGACCATTAAAGGTCACCCGATAGCGCTTGGAACCAACGCCGCCATTCGTGATGATGGCGACGCTACCGGATTCGATCGAAAAGAACGACTTAATCTTGTCCTTGTAAGGACCCTTGGTGAAAAGGTGCCGCACGCCGCGCAGATCGCCCGGGCCCTCCTCGCCGACCGTAGCAACGAACAGAATATCGTCGCGTGTCTTGATATTGGCAGCTTCCATCGCACGTACGAAACCCAGCAGCACCGCGAGGCTCAACGTGTCATCGCCCACACCAGGTGCGTAAAGCTTATTGCCCTGACGCTTCACCTTGACATCGGTTCCAGGCGGAAAAACGGTGTCCAGGTGGGCGGAAACAACCACCACCTTGCCGTCGCCGCGAGTGCCTCGGCGCAGCGCCAGCACATTGCCTTCGTCATCAATTTTGACGTCCGTCAATCCCGAAGCCCGAATCATCTTCTCGAACTCCCTGGCTCGGACTTCCTCTTTAAATGGCGGCGCAGGGATTTCGGTCAGCTTGATGCCTTCATCAACGATGCGGCCGTGCTCCTTGTCGAGGAAGGAAGCGGCAGCCTTGAATGCGGGGCTCGCCAGAACGCGCGCTACCTCGGCAGTAGGATCTACCTGAGCGAGTGCGGCGGTATTGGTCAACGCAAGGGCCAAAGACAGGGAAGCAAGACGGACAGAGGTTCGCAGCATGAAATGGGGATTTTTGGATTTGAGGTTGGCGGAGAAGGGATCAGCCCTATTGTGTCGCAACTAACAGGTGGCGCGCCAGCGCGTCGCT
>Ga0209598_10000562_pt1 | contig 29951 bp, 20 predicted proteins | sample M_140807_EF_Meta_FD_187317 | JGI IMG/M metagenome (GOLD analysis project Ga0209598, IMG submission 187317) | Freshwater microbial communities from Lake Montjoie, Canada to study carbon cycling - M_140807_EF_MetaG (SPAdes) (version 2) | ecosystem: Environmental > Aquatic > Freshwater > Lake...
CTTCTGCTCGTCGCCCATCGAGCCGGAGACGTCCATCATGTAGACCACCACCGCGTTGCTCTGCGGGCTCGAGACGGTGTTCCACGTGCGGTAGCGCATGTCATGCCGCACCGGCACGACCACGGGGTTGTCCGGGCTGAACGCGCCCGTCGAGATCGTGCGCTTGAGCGCCTCTTTGTACGTGCGCTTGAAGTGCCGCAGGCTGTCCGGGCCGACGCTCCGAATGCCCGTGTAGCGGTCGCGCTCGGTCACGACCTGCTTCGCGCCGCGCGGCTCGATGCGCGGCAGTTGGAGCTCCTCGCCGAGCAGCTCGGCGAGCTCCGCCAGGGTGACATCCACCTCGAGCGCCTTGCTGCCCTCGCCCTCACCCGCCTCGCCCGCGCCCTCGCCAGGCTCGCCCTGCCCCTTGCCGAGCGAGTCACCGGGTTTGCCGTCCCCCTGCCCCACGCCGCCGCCGTCGCGCGGGTCGTACTTGAAGCGCGGCGGATCGATCTGCGGCAGCGGGATCTTGACCTGGTCTTTGCCCTGCTTGCCGATGAGCTCGCCGCGCGAGATGTACTTCTTCAGGTTCTGCCGGATGCGCCCGCGGACGATCTCGCGGAACCTGGAGTGGTCTTGCTTGATGCGCGACATGGGGGCGGCTCCTTGGCCGTTTCAGCGCTTCACATCGCCGCGGGCGAAGATCGACGCCACGTAGTTGAGCACGTCGCTCGCCGACTCATCGTTGTAGCCGAAGTTGCGGATCATCCGCTGCTTCACGACCTCGATCTTCTCCTGCGTCTCCTTGTCGATGACGTTCGACACGAGGCTGGTGAGCTTGATCGAGTCCTTCTGGTCCTCGAATAGCTTCTGCTCGAGGGCGCGGTGCAGGCGCTCATTCGTGTTGTACTGGAACTGCTTGCCCTCGACGGCGAGCGCCCCGATGTAGTTCATGATCTCGCGCCGGAAGTCGTCCTTGCGGCTCTCGGGGATGTCGATCTTCTCCTCGATCGCCCGCATCAGGCGCTCGTCGGGGTCTTCGTCCTGACCCGTGTACGGGTTCTTGACGCGCTCCTTCTGCGTGTACGCCTTCACGTTGTCGATGTAGTTGGCGCTCAGCCGCTTGATCGCGTCCTCGTCCGCGCTGATTGCGCGCTGGACCTCGTTCTTGACGATCTCTTCGTACTCCTGCTTCACCACAGCCAGGATGTCGCGGTACCGCTTCCGGATGTCCTCGTTCGTGATGAGCGAGTGCTGCTTCAAGCCGCTCTCGAGCTCGTTGAGCACCATGAACGGGTTGATGCTCGTCGCGCTCCGCTCGCTGACGAGGGCGTTCGAGATCTTGTCCTGCACATACCGCGGGCTGATGCCGTCCATGCCCTCGCGCTCGGACTCCTTGCGCAGCTCCTTGACGTTGTCCTGCGTGTAGCCGGGCAGCGACTTGCCGTCGTAGAGCTTGAGCTTCTGCAGCAGGGCCAGATCGTGCTTCTTCGGCTGCTCGAGGCGCGTGAGCACCGCCCACATCGCCGCCATCTCGATGGTGTGCGGCGCGATGTGCTTGCCCCGGACCTTCTGCGCGTTGAAGTCCTTCTTGTAGATCTTGACCTCGTCCTTGAGCTTCGTGATGTACGGGATGTCCACCTTGATGGTGCGGTCTCGCAGCGCCTCCATGAACTCGTTGTTCAGGAGCTTCTTGTACTCGGCCTCGTTCGTGTGGCCGATGATGACCTCGTCGATGTCCGTCTGCGGGAACTTCTTGGGCTTGATCTTGCGCTCTTGCGACGCGCCGAGCAGGTCGTAGAGGAACGCGACGTCGAGCTTGAGCACCTCGATGAACTCGATGATGCCGCGGTTGGCGATGTTGAACTCGCCGTCGAAGTTGAAGGCCCGCGGGTCCGAGTCGGAGCCGAACGCCGCGATCTTGCGATAGTTGATGTCGCCCGTGAGCTCGGTCGAGTCCTGGTTCTTCTCGTCCTTGGGCTGGAACGTGCCGATGCCGACGCGGTCCTTCTCGCTGAGCAGCAGGCGCTTGACCCGCACGTGCTGGACGACGCGGGACCAGTCGCCCTTGTAGTGCTCCATCAGGTACTTAAAGATCAGGCGACTGGCGGGGTCGAGCTCGCCGTCCACCCGCACGGGCTCGTTGCCGAGCTTGAGCTCGAGGCGCTTGAAGGCCTCGGCCCGCCACTCCTGCGGGATCAGGCGCAGCGGCTCCTCGTGCATGGGGCTCACGAACACGGACTCGCCGCCCGTGATGTGCTTGAGCTCGTCTGGGACAGTCCATTCGAAGGTGTAGAGCGCGCCGTCTGCGGTGCGGCTATAAGCCTCGATGCCGCGCTTGAGCAGGCGCGCGATGGTCGACTTGCTGCTGCCCACCGGGCCGTGCAGCAGGATGACGCGCTTCTCGGTGCCGTACCCCATGGCCGCCGACTTGAAGACGCTCACGAGGCGCATCAGCGGGATCTCGAGGCCGAAGACGGCGTCCCGCCCGTTGTTCTGCGGGTCATCGAAGAAGTTGTAGTGGACGATGCGCTTCTTGTTGTCGACGAGCTCCTCAGTGCCCGCCCTCAGGATCATGTCGTACGCGCGCTGATAAGCCGTGCGCGTGACGCGCGGGTTGTTGCGCACGACGTCGAGGTACTCCTCGAACGTGCCCGACCAGTGCAGGTCGGCGTATTCCTGATAGTTCTGAAGCTCCGCGATCTGGCTGGTCCACTGGCCCATGCGAACTCCTCACGACCGACAATCGAATGCGTTGCGTCTAACGTAGCGCACAAGTCGGAGGGTGCAACGATTATCGGGGTGCAGCGGAGCGCGCGAGCCACCGCGCGCCTGCCCGTCCTTGCGCACGGCGACGCGCGGCTTTAGAGTGCGCGCCTCTCCGGCCCCTGCGGCCCCTTACTCCTCGGCCCCGCTGCCCCCTGACCCCTCTGTGACACATGAGCGACGCAACGACCCTTGAGCCCACGATGGACGAGTTGATGCAGACCAGCTACGCCGGCCGCACCACGAAGGTGGGCGACCTCGTGAAGGGCACGGTCGTCAAGATCGCGGAGCGGGCCGTCTTCATCGACTACGGCGCCAAGAGCGAGGGCGTGGCGGACCTCGGCGAGTTCAACGACGCCTCGGGCGTGCCTCAGGTCAAGGTCGGCGACACGCTCGACGTCGTCGTGACGACGACGAAGCCCTACGTCAAGCTCTCGGTCAACGAGGCCAAGGCGAGCCAGGCGCGCGAGACGCTGCGCGAGGCGTTCCGCTTCCAGAAGCCCGTCGAGGGTCTGGTGATCGGCCAGAACAAGGGCGGCTTCGAGGTTCGGGTCTCGGGCGTGCGCGCCTTCTGCCCCGCGAGCCAGATCGGCGAGCGTCAGGGCACGAACCCCGCCGAGATCATCAACCAGACCTTCGAGTTCCGCATCACGGAGTGGGACGACGGCAAGGGCATGGTCGTCTCGCGGCGCGCGGTGCTCGACGAGGCCCGCAAGGCGGCGCGTGAAGAGCTCGGCGGCCGCTTCAACGTGGGCGATGTGCTGCAGGGCCGGGTGACGCAGGTGCGCGAGTTCGGCGCCTTCGTCGACCTCGGCGGCGTCGAGGGCATGATCCACGTCACCGAGATGGGCACGCCGCGCGTCAAGTCGCCGGGCGAGCGCGTGGCGGTCGGCGACGCGGTCGAGGTCATCGTGCTGCGCGTCGAGTCGGACAAGGGCCGCGTCGCGCTCCGCCTGCGCCAAGACGAGGCCGCCGTCGCCCAGAGCAACGCCTTCGCCACCAGCCTGAGCGTGGGTCAGCGCCTCACGGGCACGGTCGCTCGCATGCAGAGCTTCGGCGCGTTCATCACGCTGGCGCCCGGCACCGACGGCCTGCTGCACGTCGGCGCGATCACGACCGAGCGCCGCATCGACTCGCCCTCGCAGGTCCTCAAGGAGGGCCAGAGCATCGACGTCGTCGTCGAGAGCGTCGACGTGGCCAAGGGCCGCATCTCGCTGTGCACGCCCGAGGTCTTCGAGCGCCGCGGCGCGCCGGCGGCCACCGTCGAGGTCGGCCAGGTCGTCAAGGGCCGCGTGCAGAAGGTCGAGCGCTTCGGCGTCTTTCTGGAGCTCGGCGCGCGCCTGACTGGCCTGCTCCCCACCTCGGAGATGGAGGCGGAGCGCGGCGCGAACCTCGTCGACCTGTTCCCCATCGGCAAAGAGGTCGAGGTGCAGGTCTTATCCATCGACACCGAGACTGGCAGCAAGGACGGCAAGGCCTTTACCCGCAAGCGCATTCGCCTGAGCCAGAAGGCCCTGAAGGGCGAGAGCGAGGCCGCCGACTACCGCGAGTACAAGGCGCGTGAGCAGTCGGGCGGCGTCAAGCAGAGCGTGACCTTCGGCGACCTCTTCGCCGCAAAGTTCAAGCGCTGAGGGCGCCCGCGCGCTAGGCTCGGCGCATGAACCGACCTCGCCCGCTCCTCCCGCTGGTCGCGTGCTCAGCTGCGGCGCTCGTCGCCGGCTGCCGCACCGACGATGACTTCGCGCCGCCGACCCCACCCGATATGAGCGCGCTGGTCTCGGCCTACGCAGCGCCGACGGGCCGCCTCGACGCCGAGGCCGCCCTCGAGGTGGTGCAGGGGCTCGCGGCGCGCGCAGGGGACCTGAAGAAGGCGCTGCTGCTCACAACCAGCATCGTCAGCGCAGTCAAGGGCGTCGAGCCCGACTCGATGGCGACGACCGAGGGCGGCCTGGTCACCACGCGCACCCAAGCGCTCAACGCGATATTTGAGTTCTGGCAGGAGGTCCAGTGGGCCTGCTACGGCCCTGACGGCGCCGAGGCGCCGATCGACCCACAGTGGGGCCGCATCTCGCTCAACACCCTCGGGGGTCAGGCGGGGCTGTACCCCGTCGCTTGGGGCGGCTTCGAGCGGTGCGTGATGCCCTTCGAGGGCGAGCGCCTGCAGGTCATCAACGGCGACCTCAAGGCCCACATCCCCTGGGGTGAGGCCGAGGGGCAGCCCTTCGTGCTCGACTTCGACGGCAGCTGGCTCGACGACGCCGGCGACGAGGTGAGCGCGCGCATCGACTTCGCGGTGATTGGGGAGTCCCTCGCGCTCCTGCAGACGACCTCGAGCGGCAGCTTCCGCGTGGACGTCGCCATCGAGTCGATTCAGGACATCTTGGCGGGCGGAGGCCTGACGCTCAAGGACGCAGACAGCGAGTGGCGCTGTACGGTCTCGCCCGGGCTGGACGGCGGGGCGTGCAGCGTCGGAGAGCGGACGGTGCAGTGGTGAGGCCCGCTCTTCTTTTCATGACGGCCGCCTGCGCGACGGCGCTCCTCGGCACGTTCGGCGCGCGAGACGCCCACGCGGGTCACAGCGCTGACCCGGACGTCGACTACTTGGCCGAGACGCTTGACCAGTGGGACTTTCGCTTGAGCCTGACCCGTGTGGACGTGGGGGTGTACGAGAACGTCTCGGTCGGCAGCTACTACTGGCTGCCGTTGATCAAGGTGCCCGAGGTGCACGCGCGCTGGACGTTCTTTCAAGACGCGCGCTGGGCGGTCGCGGCACAGCTCGGCTACATGCGCGTCGAACCCAAGGACTTCGACAAGGCCGCCGAGAGCGACGCGAAGCTCCAGATTGTGCCGTTCGAGCTCTTAGCGACCTACACGGTGCGAGACGACCTGCGGGCGTCGCTCGGGTTCGCTTACACGGAGAGCGCCGTGTCGAGCGGCCAGCTCGCGAAGAGCTCAAAGGCGTCGGGGGGAGACGGGGTCGTCGACTCTGCGGAGGCCTCACTGGGCGCGTCGACCGGCCGCCTCGACGCGGCCTTCGAGTGGCGCCTGGGCGACGTGCTCGCGCTCAGCGCCGAGGCGCAGGCCTTGCTCTTTCAGAACGCCGGCGGCGCGGCGACGGAGACGATTCAAGTCGACCCGCGCACGCAGATCGTGCTGCACCAGAAGGGCAGCGCGGACCTCAACACCGGCGCCCGGGGCAACTTGGGGTTCGGCGCGACGTGGGCGTGGGAGCACTTTCACGCGAAGCTGGGTGTCTATCGCGGGGCGATCGTCGTCCCCATTCTGGGAACGTTCCTGCGCAATCCGTGGCCGCTGCTGCCCGAGGTCGACCTGTCGTGGCGCTTTTGAGGCGGCCTCAGCCCCGGGTCCCGCACACGGCGATAGGCGCGGGCGCGTTGCAGAAGCCGCACTGCGCGCCCTGGAGCTGAATCGTGAACGTCCCGCACCAATGGTCGGCGTCTGAGAAGGTGCCCGCGAGGGTGTAGATCTCGGTGCACCCGCCGTTGATGCGACCCGAGACGGAGAACATCGCGCCGGCGGGCGGCGGGGACTGCACCAAGAGGACCGGGGTGCCGTTCGTCTCGAAGCCTGCGACGTTGAGCTGCCCCGCGACGGTCTGGAAAGTGGCGTCGTCAAACGCGATGTCGATGAGCGGAAACCCAAAGACTTCGCAGAGATACGTCACTGTCGGCGCGAAGACGAAGTGGCCGTCGCGCGCCCCGCCGCCGCCGGCGCCCGCCAGCGTGCACTGCGGCGTGCACCCCGCGCCGCCATCGCACACCTCGGGCGGCGTCGCGCCTGGGTCCACGAAGGCGTCGCCACAGCGTGAAGCGGCGCAGACGCTCCCAAAGCACAGGCTGCGCGGCGCGTCGCTGCAGACCGCGCCGACCGCCGCCGGCGCGCCCGCCTGACAGCCGAGCGACGGGTCGCAGACCTCGGCGCCGTTGCACACGTTCGCGTCGTCGCAGCGCGCCTGCAACGGCGTGTGCACGACCTCACGCCGCGCCTCGACGCAGGCGTCGTCCGTGCAGGCGATCCCGTCGTCGACGACCGGGCCGGCGCCGGCCAGGCAGCCTGCGCTGGCGTCACAGGCCTCCGCGCCGTTGCAGAACAAGCCGTCGTCGCAGCGCGCGTCATCCGGGGCGTGCACCACGCGGCCCTCGACCTCGCTGCAGGTGTCCACCGTGCAGCCCACGCCGTCGTTTACGCGGGGGGGCTCGCCGGGCCGGCAGTCAGCGAAGGGGTCGCACGTCTCACGCCCGTTGCAGAACAGGCCGTCGTCGCAGGCCACGTCCACAGCCGTGTGCCGGATGAAGTCCGCCGCCTCGTCGCAGGCGTCGTCCGTGCAGGCCACGCCGTCGCTCAGCGCCGGGGGCACCCCCGCCTGACACCCCTCGATGGGGTGGCACAGCTCGGCGCCGTTGCAGAACTGACCGTCCTGACACCGCGCGGCGCGGGGCGTGTGGGTCACGACGCCGAGCTGCTCGCTGCAGACGTCCTGCGTGCAGGGCACGCCGTCGTCGACGGCGAGCACCGCGCCGCCGATACACAGCCCCGTGGGCGCATCACAGGTCTCCTGACCGTTGCAGAAGAACGCGTCGTCGCAGTCGTCGTCGCGCACGCAGGGCGGCCTTGGCGAGCAGCCTGCGTCGAGACTGCAGAGCTCGCCGGGCAGGCACGCGCCGTGGTCCGGCAGCGCGCCGCAGCGCCCTGTGTCGTCGTCGCAGGCGTCGAGCGTGCAGGCCACGCTGTCGTCACAGACGACCGGCTCACCCGGGCGACACGCGCCGTCCACGCACGCTTCGACGCCGTTGCAGGGCAGCCCATCGTCGCACGTCGCGTCTGCAGCGCAGCCGAGCGCGCGAAAACAGCCCACCTTGGGGTCACAGACTTGGCCTTCGACGCAGAAGGCGTTGTCGGCGCGGACGGCGCAGGTGTCGGTGGCCTCGTCGCACAGGTTGACCGTGCAGGCGATGTTGTCTGTGCACGGCAGGCGTGGGCTGGCGAAGCAGACACCGCGCAAACAGCGCTCGACGCCGTCGCAGAACGCGCCATTGTCGCAGTCGGCGTCCTCGACGCACTCGGGCGGGGCAATCTCACCGCCCGCCGCGCCGCCGGTTGCGCCGCCCGAGGCGTCTCCGGTCGCGCCGCCCGAGGCGTCACCGGTCGCGCCACCCGATGCGTCGCCGGTCGCGCCGCCTGCCGCATCAGCGAGCGGGCGCACGTCGACAAAGGGCGCGGCGTCGAGGATCCGCGCGGCGTCTTGGTCGCCCGGGCGCGTCGCGTCTGCGAGCGCTCGGCCCATGTCAGCGGCCTCAGGGGCCGCGATGACTCGGCGCGCGCCGCTGTCGTCGCCGCAAGCAGCGAGCGCGACTCCGCAGATCCCCGTGAGCACGAATACGCCGACTTGCTTCGCGAATCGATGCGACATGCGTCCTCCCTGGCTCAGGGCTCGAAGACCACCAGCGCGTACTCGCCGGCCTGTGGGGGGCCCCCGTCGACGACGTACGTGTCCACCACGATGTACCACACCCCCTCGCCGAGGTCGGCCTCGATCTCACGGTCGTTGCGCTGCAGACACGTCGCGGGGTCCCCGGGATCAACCATCAGGTGCAGGTCGACATCGACGCTGTCCCCGTCGACGACGACGGCGCGGACCGTGCGCGGCGCGTCGAGCACGAGCCGAAAGATGTGCTCAGGGCCCGACTCGTCGGCCTGAGACTGGCAGCCGTCGTAGCGGTTGACCGCCCGCGTCGTCGCACTTCGCGTGTCTCGGAGTTCCGTGAACGGGAGAGCGTCGACCTCGAATGGCGCAGTGGTCGAGCCGTCGCCGCGCCGCGTCGGCCCGTCGGCGTCGGGCGCGGGCTCGGCCTTCAAGGCGCGCCAAACGCGGTCGAGGGCCTGGAGCGTGAGCAGGTTGCGCTGGTTGTAACCGCGACCGAGCCCGCTCGGCGTCAGCACGCACGCGCCCTCGGGTGAGGCGCTCGGGTGCAGATTGTCCGGCCCCATGCCGTGGCCGGGCAGCGCCATGAGCGCGCGGTGCAGGTCCATCAGCGGCACGCGCCGCGACTGCGCCAGCGCGCGCACGATGCCGTTGTAGAGGGGGACGTCCGCGTCCGCGACCGCGCTGTCGTCGCGCGGCGGGATCGTGCTCAGCAAAGGGACGACACCGCGCGCCACCAGCGCGTCGACGAGCGCACGCATCCCGCTGAAGTAGGCGTTGGGTGCCCGGCTCTGCAGGTCGTTCGTGCCGAACATCACCACGGCCAGCGCGGGGTTCAGCGCCGCCAACTCTCGCTCGAGCGGGCTCGGCGCGCCGCGCTGCGCCGCGCCCACGCTCCAGCCCACCGTCGCCGCCTCGCTCACTCGGGAGAAGGGCGAGGCGCCAGCGGCGTCCCCCGCTGCGAAGAAGGCGCGCGCAGGCTCGAGGTCGCCAAACGCGTCGAGCTGAACGCCGCCGCCGTCGAAGCAGTCGAGAAAGGACCGGCTCACGGTGATGGAGTCGCCGACCTTCGCAAAGACATCGGGCGCGGCCGCCGGCGCGCGCGCCGCGATCTCGCGCAGCGCCGCTGCGGCGACGTGGCCGAGCGGTGAGTGGGCACGGTCGGCAGGATAGACCGGCGAGCCCGCCGCCGCGTCATCGGGCGGCACAACGACAGCGTCTTGCGGCGGCACCTCAGCGTCGGCCGCTGCGGCGGCATCGTCGGGCGGGGGAACAGCGGCATCCGGCGAGGCCACGTCCGCGCTGTGACCGGCGTCGGCCACCGAGGCGACATCCGGCGACTCGGCGAACAAGGCGCTGTCTCCGCAGGCCACAAGCGTGACCGCGACCGCGACGAGCGCCCAGGCCTGTCGATGTGTCCCCACGCGTCGATTCTGCGTCAAGTGGGCCCCGCGCGGGTATCCTGCCTCGCCCATGACCTTGCCTTTGTCAGACGCATTCTCGGCCTACGCCGACCGGTCGAGCACATTCATCGCGATGCTCGAAGGCTTCAGCTCGTACCAGGCGCCAGGCGGTGGCTGGGTCCGGTACGTCGACATCTCCGGCGCGTGGCTCGGTGCCGCCGAGCCTCTCGCGCCCACCGAGGACCGGGCCCGTGTCGCGCGCGCCTTCTCGGATGCCGGGCGCGCCGCGCGTCGGCGCGTGGCGCTCCTGCCGGTCACCGAAGGCCTCGCAGCCGCGCTCGCCGCCGACGGTTGGTCGACCCAGGTCGTCGGTCAGGAGCCCGTCTTCGAGCTCCAGGCCCTGTACGCAGACGGCGCGGACCCGCTGCTCCTGCGCCCGCGAGTCCGCGGCCTGCTGAAGAAGGGCGTCCGCGTCGAGGTCGTCGACGGCGCGGCCCTCGAACGGGATACGACCGTGCGCGCGGCCCTCACCGAGGCGCACGCGCGCTGGCAGGCCCAGCTCCGCTCGCCGCCGCTGAGCTTCCTGAGTCGGTCAGCGCCGTTTGAAGGTCTCAGCGCGCGGGTCTTTGGCTTAGTCTGGCAGGGCGACGCGCTCGTCGCGTTCGTCTCCGCCGTGCCCGCGCCGGCGGCCAGCGCCTGGTACTTCTCGGACATCTGCCGCACCCCAGACGCGCGACCCGGCGTCGTGGAGCTCGCGCTCTTCGAGGTGATGCGGGCGCTCCACGCCCGAGGCGCCGTCGAGGCGCGCCTTGGGATGGCTGCGCTCGCGGGTGTCGACCTGAACAGTCTCGGCGGCGCGACGGGCCGCTGGGCCCGCTTCGCAGCCCGCTTCGGCCGAGCGCTGTACGACTTCCGCGGAAACGCCGAGTTCAAGCGTCGCCTGCAGCCGACGCGCTGGGACACCCTCTACGTGGCGTCGCCGGGGCCGCTCGACGCTCCGCTGTGGCGGGCGGTCGCGCGCGCCCACCTGCCGGGCGGCCTGCTCCACGCGGCGAGTGAGCGCTTCGTGCGTCGACCGCTCGCGCGGCATCTGCGTGACGACCTGCGCCTCGAGGCGTGGCCAGAGAACACGGCCGAGCTGCTCCGCCGCACGTGGACCACCCGCTGGGTCATCGCCCTCTGCCTCGCGCTGCATGTCGCACGGGTCACCCTTCCGCCGTTCGACGCGCTCTTTCGCGCCAGCGCGTTCACGCCGAGCGACCCGACCCTGCTCGGACTCTTCTTGGGCCCGCTCTTTCACAACCACCTGTACCACCTCGTGGGAGACCTGCTCTCGTTCGCGGTCTTCGGGGGGCTCCTGGAGCTCTTGAGCGGCCGCGCGCTCTTTCTGGTGAGCCTCGCCGCGGGGCTGTGGCTCTCGAACCCCGTGACCTGGCTCCTCGTGGGTGGGCCGATGCAGACGCTCTGGCCCGAGGGCTACGCGAACTTCGTGACCGAGATCGACTACGGCAGCTCGAACGCCATCTACGCCTTTGTCGGTGGGCTCTCGACCTGCTTGCGCCGCCCGCTCCTGCTGCTCGTGCCGTTCTTCGCGAACGGCATCTGGGTATGCGTCGCCAAGGCCAGCTGGCTCGCCCTGCACCACCAGATCGCGCTCTTCGCGGGCTGGGCCGCCTTTCGGGTGGGGTTCGTGCCGCGTCGTTGGCAGGGCCGCCCCGCAGGCTGAGCGGCGCGCGCGGACTTGCGACGCGCGCGGGGATGCGCGAAACAGGGGCGGCCCATGTCGACCCCGCCCCCGCCGGACCACGAGCCGCCGCGCCAGCCGAGCGCCATCGTGCAGATCGGCGAGGCCACGGCTGAGGTCACGCGCGAAGCGGGGCGGCAAGCGCTGCGCGTCTCGGCGCGCCTCTACCAGTTCATCTCCGCCGACATCATCCTGCTGCTCGCGTTCTTCGGGATGCTGTACTGCCTCGTCTACTTCACCATCAACTCGAACCAGGCGCGGCGCCTGATGAACGAGGGGGTGAACGGACGCATCTTTCGCGGCGCGATCACGTGGGACCGCGTCACCTGGGGACCGTGGCCGAGCACCCTGACGATCGAGGGCGTACGCTTGGCAGACAGCACCGGCCAGCCCGTGATAACGGCCCGAACCGTCGACCTTGACCTGAACCTCTTCGCGCTCACCGACGGCATCATCGAGGGCGACGACGTCACGATACGTAGCCCGGTCGTGCGCCTGCGTGAGGTGCCCGCGGAGGACGAGTTCGGTCGTCCGACGCGCATGCTCAACATCGCCGCCATGTTCTTGCCGCCCCAGCAGACCCCGCCGGACGGTGCGCCGACGAGCGGCCCGACCCTGCGCTTTCGGATCGCGCATATCGAAGATGCCCGCTACGAGATGGACCTGCCCAGCGTCTACGTCGACGCGAAGGGCGTCGGCGTAACGGACGCTTACTTTCAGATGGAGCCGCCCCCAGACGGCGCGGGCCCCATGCGGATGCAGATGGCCGCCGCCGACGTTCGGGCGCAGGACGTCGTCGTGAAGGTCGCGAAGGGCCCGCCCGACCCCGACGGCAAGACCGCGGGCCGGCGGGCGCTGGCCGACGCGCTGCGCTGGCAGGTCAAGCGCGTCGAGGTCGACCAGTACGCTTGGCGCGACGACACCTTCAGAGTCGAGCGCCTCAAGGGCCGCATGGGCCAAGACACTGTCGCCGTTCGCGGCTTCGAGCTCAGCCTGACCGGTCCGGGCGCGCCCCGCATCAGCGGCGCCCTCGACATCGACAGCAAGGACATCGGCCCTCACTTGGCCCAGTTCGGCCTCAAGGGCTTCAAGGGGCCGATGAAGGTGCGCGGTCAGTCGAGCGGCGAGCTCCTGTCTCAGGTCGGGACGCTAGAAGCGAGCGGGGATGCGCTCACGCTGCCGGGCGGCGTCGTACTCCCCCGCTGGACGCTGCGCACGCGGCACCGAGACAACCGCCTCGACATCGACGAAGTCCGCGTCGACTGGCCCGAGGCCGCGGTGACCGCGACCGCCTTCTTGGACGGGGAGCCGGGCACCTTTGGCGCGGACGTCACGCTCCAGGACCTGCGCCCTCGCCTCATCGAGGGCCTCGCGCTGCCCGAGTCTGCGGCTCTCCTCGCAGGGGCGCGCTTCAATGGGCGCGTGCGGGTGCGTGGTCGAGATGCCTTTGACGCTGCGGCCCCGCAGTGGGGCGAAGTCGAGCTGCGCCTGACCGACCCCGAGGACCGCCGACTGCCAGACGACCTGTATATCGAGCTCTCGGGGCTGCGCGCGGGCACGCGACTCGAGCTCACCCACCTCGACGTGCGGAGCGAAGCGGACCAGCTCGTCGGCCAAGGCGCCTTCGACACCGCGACGCGCGACGCGCGGATCGACGTCTCTGGGCACGTCGAGTCCGTGGGCGCGTGGTGGCCGCTGGTCGCGCGTGGTCCTGCGCCCACCCGAGGCGCCGTGGACATCAGCGCGCGCCTCTCGGGCGCCGCGCGCGACCTCGACCGCATGGGCGGCGCGGCGCGCGCCTCGCTCGACGGGACCCTCGCTGTTCAGGTGCGGGACCTCGTCGTCGATGGCTTGCCCGCCCTGTCTGCGAGCGTCCGCGCGCAGGTCCGCGCCGGGCGCCTGAGCGTGTCCTCGCTCGAGGCAACGGCGGGCCAGACGACGCTCTCGGGCCGCGGCGAAGTCGCGCTCGCTCGGACCGACCCGACGCTGCGCGGCAACCTGAAGGTCGACAAGCTCGACCTCGCTGCGTGGCCCACGGGCCTGCCGCTCCGAGGTCAGGTCGAGGCCGAGCTGACCCTCGACGGCACGGTCGCCGCGCCCGCGGTCAGCGGCCGCGTGGCCGCCCGCGCGTTGGGGTACGCGAACTATCCCGAGGCCACGCTCGACGCGCGCGCCCGCTGGCGAGGCCGGGCAGACGGCACGCTCGAGGTCACTTCGGCGATGCTGACCTCGGCGGCGGGCGGCGCCCGCGTGATGGGTGCCCTCTCGCTCGGGGCTCCGCCGCGCGTCGAAGCCACGGCCGACGTCGAGGGCCTCGACCTCTCGTCGCTCCCTCCGATCAGCGCGCTCGATCTCGGCGGACGCCTCTCGGGGCGGGTGCAGGCGAGCGGCCCCCTCAACGGCGCGCGCGTTGCGGCAAGGGTGCGTGTGGACGACGCGCGCTGGCGCAGCCTGTCCCTTGCGCAGGTCTCTCTCGACGGCGCGCTCACCCCCGCGCTGCTCGAGGTCTCGCGGCTCGAGGCCAAGCTCGACGAGGCCGCCGGATTCACCATTCAGGACGCGACGCTCACGCTCGACGGCGCCTGGGCCTTCTCGGGGAGCGTGCGCGGCGATGCCCTGCCACTGAGCTTGGCGAACCACTTCGTGCAAGCCCCGCTGCCGCTCCGCGGCGTGGTCGCCTTCGACGCGACGGGGCGCGGCACGCCCGCCGACCCCCAAATGCGGGGCGGCCTGACGCTGACGGACGCCGGCTTCGGTAAGTGGCCCATCGGCGACGCGCGCCTGACCTTTGCGGCGGGGGACCAGCGCGTGCGGGTGGACGGCCAGCTCCTGCGAGGCAGCGCGCTCTCGCTCTCGGTGCCGACCGCGCCCGGTCTGGGGCCCGCCACAGGCGAGGTGAGGTTTACAGACCTCACCTTGGACGAGTACCTGACGGCGGCCCTGCCACCCACCGATCGTTCCCTGCACGCGCGGGTCACAGGGCGCGTGGGCGTGCTCTGGGACCTGCACGCCACACCACAACCCGCGCCCGAGATCGAGGTAGACTTCTCGGACCTGAGGGCGCAGATGCCGCCCATCGACGTGGTCAACGTGAGCCCGCTCCGCGCGCAGTTCGTCAAGAACGCGCTCACCGTCCGCGACTTCTCGCTCCTCGTGTCGGGTCAGCCGCTGCGGGTCGACGTGACGACCCGCCCCGATGGCGCCCTCGATGGCCGCCTTGAGGGCGAGCTCGATCTGGCCACGCTCGAGCCCGTGCTCGCGTCGACGTTCAGCAGCGTCCAGGGCCGCGCGAGCATCGCCGTTCAGGTGGGGGGCACGCTCACCGACCCCGTGCCCGAAGGGCGCGCGGTCCTCCACAGCGCGTGGCTCGTGCCGCGCTCCCCCGTCGTCGGCGGCGAGCTGGCGCTGACGCAGCCCGCCGAGCTGCGCATCGCCGGCAGCATGCGGCCCGCCCTCGGCCCCGAGCCGGGAGACGCGCGCGGGCGGTTCGTCGTCTTCTTGCCGCCGAGTACCGACACCCAGCCGCAAAACCGCCTGCGCCTGCGCCGCGACGACGGCACAGTGACGGTCCGCGAGCTCGAGGTCGAGTTCGCGCGCTTCCTGCCCGAAGACGTCCGTTTGGGCCTCGACGCGTCGAACGCGACCTTGAACCTGCCCGACGTGCTGCGCGCGACCTTCAACGCCACGGGCGTCCGGTTCGCGCTCTCCGGCTTGAGCGACCTGGCCCGGGCACGCATGTTCCTCGGCGGCGCCATCGACCTGCAGCGTGCGGTCTACTCGGCGCCTATCCTGAGCACATCTGCGCTCAACCAGGGCCTGCGCGACAACTTCAGCGGCGTTGCCCGCACGCGCTCGGTGAGCCTGTTCGAGCGCGTGCCGCTGCTCAAGAACTTCGCGGTCGACCTGAGCGTGCACGGGGAGAACGACGTCTTCGTCCGCAATGAGATCGCCGTCCTCTCGCTCGACCTCGAGGTCCGCCCGGACGTGCGCGTCCGCGGCAACCTGTATGACCGCGCTGACCTGCGGCCGGACGAGCGGCTGCGCATCACAGGCGAGGTGTCCACGCTCCCCGACACGTCGAAAATCCTCTACGCTGGCCGCGAGTTCGACGTCCGCAGCGGGCAGGTCGACTTCGGTCGCGACAGCTTCATCGACGCGACGGTCGTCGCGCAGCGCACGTTTCAGCTCAGCCAAGACCCTGCGGCCACCACCACCACGACGGGCATCGACGCGCCCGTGGGGGCGTCGCAGTCCGACATCACCGCCACGTTAGAGTTCCGCTTCAAGCTCCCCGATCTGGACGCCTCGCCCCAGTATTCGCTCGAGCTCTCCAGCGACTCGAACGTGAGCAACATCGATGTCGCCTCGCTCGTGCTCACCGGCCAGCTCGCCTCTCAGGTCTCGGGGCAGACGAGCGCGCAGCCGGCACTCGAGCTCGCTCTGAGCGGCGTGATTACCCGCATTGAAGCGCCGCTGGAGCAGACCTTCGACATCGACCTGTCTCTCGTGCCGCAGACGACCGGCACGCTCTTCGTGAGCGCGGACAAGTCGCTTTCGCGCCGCCTGCGGCTCTACTCCAGAACCCCGGTCGGCGAGAACGAGGACGGCCTGAAGCGGATCTTCGGCCTGGAGTACCAGCTCAACAACTTCGCGTTCGGCGACCTGAGCAACGAGAGCCTCGGCCTGTCCAACAGCACGACCGGGCGGCTCAAGCTGCGGTTGGACCTCGACTGATGGCGCGCGCGCTCCCCTTGCTCATGCTCGTCGCGCTCGCCACGGCTCTGGGGCTTCACACCGCCGCGCGCGCTCAAACAGACGCGCCGCTCGACGCCCTCGACCCGCGACAGAGCGTCGCGGCGGGGCTCGCGGCGCACGCGGGCAAGCTCGTCTCGGGCGCGCGCCTGGAGTGCGACACAGAGGTCTGCGCGACGCGCGCGAGCGTGCTCGACCCGCTCGTTCAGACCCCCACAGACGCCGCGCTCGACCCTGCCGCGGCCGCCGAAGCCTGGAGCCGGCTGACCCGCACCGAGCTCTTTCGCAGCGTGACCCCGCGCGTCGAGCCCGATCCGCGCTCTCCCGGTCGCGTGCTCCTCGTCTTCGCCTGCGTCGCGCACGCGCTCGTCACGGACGTCGACATCGAGTATGTCGGTGCGCGCAGCTTTTGGTATCCCAAGCAGTTCGAAGCAGAGATCAAGAAGCGGCTTTTGGTCCACAAGGGCGCGCCGTATCTCCTCGACGATCCCGAGGTCCTTGAGCGCCAGCGGCAGAGCGTGCTCGAACTCTACGAGCGGCAAGGCTACGAGGGCACCGAGGTGCTGATTGTGCCGGCGCTCGAGGGCGACACGGGCGCAGCGCGCAAGCGGGTGCGCGTCAAGGTGCTGATTCGCGAGGGCGCGCAGGACCTGCTCGGCGAGGTGCTGCTCCAGGGCAACGCGACCCGCGCCTACGCCCGCGCGCTCGCCCCGGTCGAGACCGGGGAGCGCGCCGATTTCTGGCGAGACTTCTTCCAGTTCATCGGTGTCGGCACTTACGAGCGCCGCAAGTTCCGAGACGAGCTGCGCGAGGTCGAGCGGCGGTACCGCGAGGAGGGCTTCTTCTCGGCGCGCGTGCGCCTCGACGGCGTGCTTGAGGACCGCGGCCGCGTCTACCCGATGGTGCGCGTGTTCGAGGGCCCGCACGTCGAGCTCGTGTTCGAGGGGGTTCGGACCCAGTCGGTCGACGCGCTCCGCGCGGTCACGACCTTCGCGACGGCCGGCGCCATCGACGACACGGAGCTCGCCGCGAGCAAGGACGAGATCCTGCGGATCTACCAAGCCGCGGCGCACTACTATGCCCGCATCGCTACCCGCCGAGAGGTGCTGTCACCCGCTCAGCAGCGGATCGTGTTCTCCATCGACGAGGGCCCCCAAGTCTACGTCGAGTCGGTCGAGGTCCGCGGCCCGAAGCGCGTGCGCGCCCGCACACTCCTGCGCGCGATGGAGACGCAGGGCGTCGGCCCCGGCGGCGTCATCACGGCGCTCGGTGCATCCCGCGCGGTCCTACAGGACGCCCGCCTGACCACCGACCTGGTGGCCATTCAGGCGCTGTATCGCGAGCGCGGCTATCCCGGCGTCCGCTTTCGCTGCATGCCCGAGGACGAGGTCCCCGAGGTCTGGGAGGCCCGCGGCCGCGTGGACCCGCGCGCGGACCCGCTCGGGCGCCGCGCGGGCCGCTTCGACCACTGGCTCGATGACCCGACCCGCTCGCGCTGCTTTCGGGTGGAGCGCGCCGCGGACGCGCGCTTCGTCCGCGTGGTCATCGAGCTCACCGAGGGCCTGCGCACCACGACAGACCGCCTCGCGCTGGAGTCGTTCTTGAGCGCGATGACGACGGAGACCCAAGACGAGCTCTTCGAGCTGACGCAGCGGTTGGGGTTCACGACCCGCCTGCGCGCGTGGCGCAAGGGCGTGGGCGTGAACCGTCAAAAGCTCGCGAGCGTCGAGGGCTTCTTGCTGCGGTGGTACCGCACGCAGGGCTACACCTACGCCCGCGTCGAGGCGACGTGCGGCGACCAGGACGCCCCCGACCGCCCCTGCGCCGAGGCGACCCTCTACGGCCGACACATCCCCATCGTGCGCTTCAAGGTCGAGACAGGCCCGCGCACCATCGTGCAGGGCATCCTGCTGCGCGGTCACCTCGTCACGGATGACGACGTGCTCGAGGACGAGCTCGTCTTCCGGCGCGGCGCCCCGCTCAGCACCGAAGACCTCTTCCTGAGCCAGGCGAACCTGCGCTCGCTGGGCATCTTCGACTCCGTCAAGGTCGAGACGATCGGCGCGGACGAGTCCGTGACATCGGGCGAGCGCGAGGTGCCGACGCTGGTGACCGTGGACGTCGAGGAGTCGACCTATCGCCTGCTCGATGGCAGCCTCGGTCTGCGCATCGACAGCGCGCCCCTCTCGTCGGCGAGCCTGCCGGTGCTCTACGTCGTCGGCGCCGCGGTGCGGGACCGCAACTTCCTGGGAAGAGGCCTTGAGCTCGGCCTCGAGGGGGAGCACGGCAACCGCCTGAGCGCGCCGACCGACATCGCGGGGGACGACGCGCGGTGGCTCGCCGGCCCCTTCGTGCGTGACCGACGCTTCTTCGGCACGCGCCTGTCTCTGGAGCTGCGCGCGCTCTACAACCTGGGCCGGACGGACGCGCGCGACCAGTACGAGCAGGGGGCCAAGGTCGAGACCACGCTCGCCTATGACTTTCAGAACTTGTCGTATCCCGCGCAGTGGGGGCGAGGCCTGGGCGCGCAGCTCACGCTGGCCTTCGAGCGCAAGCGGCAGCGTGACCTGACCCGACGCGGCGAGCGCCCGCCGTTCGGCGAGGCCTTCAATCAGGTCTCCGTCGAGCCCTCCGCGCGCTGGGACCGCCGCGACTCGCCGCTGCACCCCACGCGGGGCTGGCTTGTGTCCCAAGTCAACGAAATCCGGTTCAGCAGCAACGCCCTCGTGCCGTCCCTGCTGGAGCCCGCGTTTCGGGAGACGCTCACGGGCGAGTTCGTGCAAAGCTTCTTTGAGCGGCAGCTCATCTTGGTGCCGCTGGTGCGGCTCGGCGCCGTGCAGGCCGCGAACCCGTCGGACGAGGCGCTGCGCGACTTCTTGTTCAAGGCGGGCGGGGACGGCGTCGCGGTGCCTGTTCGAGGCTACGGCGAGGCCGCTATCGACGCGTGCGACGGCGACCCCTCTCGAGCAGGGTGCGCGCTCGCCGTCGACCCCGACGACGCCTCGCTCGCCCGCGCCGTGGGCGGCAGCGCGCTCGTGGGCGGCTCGCTCGAGGCGCGCTTCCCCTCTTTCTTGGCAGACGACCTGTGGCTGGCGGCGTTCTCGGACTTCGCCGGCGTCGCGACGCGTTGGCGCGACCTGTCGGCCGACCGCTTCTACCCGAGCGTCGGCGGCGGCGTGCGCTGGCTGATCACCGGGCAGATCCCGCTGCGGCTCGATCTTGCGAAGCCGCTGCGCGCCACGACCTTCAGCAGCACTGCGCCGCGCGCGCACCTGAACATCTTCTATGTATTCTGATTTTCGAGGGTTGCGGCAGGGGTGCTAGAGTGCCGCCACCGTCGTCACGATGAGGTCCCCATGAAGCGCGCCGTTGCCCTCGCTCTGCTCGCCAGCCTGCCCTCCGCGGCCGCCGCACAGGCCGTCCCGCCCGAGCTGGCCGCGCCGCCCCGCCTGTTGCTCGCGCAAGCCGACGCCGAGTCGGTCGACGACTCGGACCTGGGCCGCGAGGAGTCGCTCGAGGAGCTCAACCAGATCGAGTTCGACAAGGACGCGTGGTCGATGGGCGCGGCGGTCGGCCTGAGCTTCCTGCCCGGCGCGGGCTGGGGCCTCATGTATGCCAAGAAGCCCGCGGCCGCGGTCGTGCCCTTCACGCTGTCCATCACGGGCTATGTCGTGGGCGCGCTCTACATCGCGGGCCTCTTCGACGAGAAGCAGTCGACCGTTTGCCTCTACGATGGCAGCCAAGAGGTGTCCAACAACGCGTGCCGCCTCGTCCAGAGCCGGGGTCAGTTCGAGGCGGACCTCGACGGCGACGGGCAGGCGGGCGACTGGCAGGACGAAGTCGATCCGCGCGACCCCAACGGCGGCAAGTTCATCGACAACGCCAGCAAGTACAGCGCGGCGAACAAGGGCGAGAACTTCGACGGCAAGAAGACCGGCCTGATCGTCATGGGCGCGACCTACGCCGCGACCACCCTGCTCGGCGCGGCGTGGGCGGGCCTCACGGTCGACGACCACAACACCGAGCTGCGCAAGAACATCGAGAGCACCGCGAGCGCGCCTCGCCCGATCGTCAGCTACGACGGTCGCAACGGCTACATGGGCCTGTTGCTCGACTTCTGAGACCCGACCGACCGCTCGCGGGCGCGACGCATCGCCCGCGCCCCCCCGCATGAACCGCTACGCTCTCCTCATCATCGGCGCTGTCGTTCAGATCGCGCTCGACCAGTGGTCGAAGATCGCGATGGTCGACTGGCTGGTGCCGAAGGGGCTGCCCGAGAAGTGGGGCTACATTCCGTCCGAGGTCTACACAGTCAGCGAGACGTGGTTCAAGTTCCGCGTGGTCGGGAACCCCGGCGCGGCCTGGGGTATTTTCCGGAACCTGCCGGACGAGTGGCGCGTGCTCTTCTTCACGGTGCTCACGCTCGCCGCGTGCGCTGGCATCACATACGCATACAAGCAAGCGACGCCCGCACAGACGCGCGTGCGCTGGGCCCTCACGCTGGTCTTGGGCGGCGCGATCGGCAACCTGATCGACCGGCTCCGGATCGGCTATGTGATCGACTTCGTCGAGTGGTTCTACGGCGACTTCACCTGGCCGAACTTCAACGTCGCGGACATCGGTATCTCCGTGGGCGTCGGCCTGCTGCTCCTCGACTCGCTGCTCAGCCGCGACACAGCGCCAGAGTCCGAGCCCAAGTCCGAGCCCGACCCTCCGCCGGCCAACGGCTGAGCGGCCATGCACCCCTGGCTGACCCCCCCTGACAGCCTGGTGCCGCTGCCGAGCTACTTCACGCTGCTCATCGGCGGGTTCATGCTCGCCATCTATTGGGCCCAGCGGCTCGCGCCCCGCCACGGCATCACGTCCGACGACCTGATCGACCTCGGGCTATATATGCTGCTCGCTGGGCTGGTCGGCGCGCGCATCCTGCACGTGCTGGCGGATGGCTACTTCATGGACTACGTGCACCTGTGCACCGACCCGCTCCAGGTCGAGGTGCCCAGCTTCGTGCACGTGGCCTGCGCGACGGACGCGGACTGCGTGAGTGCGGACGCGGGGGCGCTCTGCCACCCGACGGCGCAGACGTGCCGCCCCGCGCGCGACTGCCTCGCCGCGCTCAAGTTCTGGCAAGGCGGGCTCGCGTTCTACGGCGGCTTCGTGCTCGCGGTGGGCGTCGCCGTCGTCTTCCTTCGCCGACGCCGCATCGCCTTCAAGGTGATGGCGGACCTGTGCGCGCCCATGATCGCGTTCGGCCTCATCTTCGGGCGCATCGGCTGCCTGCTCGCGGGGTGCTGCTTCGGCAACCCGACGCACTCGCCCGTGGGCCTCGAGTTTCCCGGCGATGCCCGCGCGGTGAGCGCGACCGGCGCCTGCCCGCAGTACTACGACCTCGTCACGACCGAAGCCGGCGAGCAGGTCTGCGCGATCGGGAGCCCCGCCCTCGTCAAGCACGTCGAGCGCGGCTGGATACACGCGCCCGCGCAGCACAGCCTGCCGGTTCACCCCACGCAGATCTACGAAGCGGCGTTCTGCGCGCTGATCTTCGCCTACCTCTTCCTGTGGCGCCGCACGCGCGTCCACTTCAACGGGCAGGTCTTCTACGAGATGTGCGCGCTCTACGCGCTCGGCCGCTTCACGGTCGAGTTCTGGCGCGCGGACGACCGCGGACTGTGGCTCGGTGACACGCTCTCCACGAGCCAGCTCATCGCGCTCCCGATCTTTGTGGCGGCGGTCACTCTCCTCGTGCGCGGCCTGCGCGCGCCGCCCGAGCCGCGCCCCACGCCCCTGACCCCCGAGAGCCCCTGACGATGCACCCAGTCCTGTTTTCGCTCGGCGACTACCCGATTCACACCTACGCCGTGTGCATCGCCACAGGGTTCATCGTGTGCGTGTGGCTCGCCGCGCGCCACGCGAGCAAGGTCGGCATGGACCGCGAGATGATCCTCGACCTGTGCTGGTGGCTGCTCGTGATGGGCCTCGTGGGCTCTCGCCTGGCCTTCATCGCCACCAACTGGGAGCAGTACTGGTACCCCTGCGTCGACGTCGACGCCTTCAACCGCATGTTCCCCGAGCAGGCGCTCGCCGCGCGGGACTGCACGCTCATCTTCCAGTTCTGGAAGGGCGGCCTCGTCTTCTACGGCGCGCCCATCGCGAGCCTGGTCACGCTCTTCGTCTTTATGCGCCGCGAGAAGCTGCCTGCGCTGCCCGTCGCGGACGTCATCATCGTTTACTTGCCGCTCGGGCAGTTCTTCGGGCGGCTCGGGTGCCTGGGGGCCGGCTGCTGCTTCGGCAAGCCGCACGAAGGCCCGCTCTCGCTGACTTTTCCACGGGGCTCCATGGCCTGGGACCAGCACGTTCAGGAGCACCTGATCGAGCCGAGCGCTCTGGGCAGCCTGCCGGTCTACCCCACACAGCTCTACGACGCGCTGACAGGGCTGGCCCTCTTCGGCGTGCTCTGGTGGGCGCATCAGCGCAAGCGCTGGCACGGCCAGGTCATGGTCACATGGCTCATGCTCTACCCGCTCGTGCGCTCGTTCAACGAGCTCTTCCGCGGCGACGAGGACCGCAAGTTTCTGGCCCGGGTCGTGGTGGAGCCGCTCAACGCGCTCTTGGGCCTGGCGCCGGGCAGCGTCACGTTCTTGTCCACATCCCAGTTCATCAGCATTCTGGTGGCCGCGACGGGCCTCGCGCTGTACGCGCGGCTGCACCGCGTCCCCATGACGTCGCCGACCGGAGAGTGACGACCATGCGCCCTGTGAAACACCTGCTCCCCCTCAGCGCCCTCGGCGCCTTGGCCTGTTCAGTCGCGCTCGACTTCGACCGCCAGTACGCCGGTGTAGACGAGGTCTTTCCGCTGCAAGACCTGGCGGACTTGGCGGGCACACCGGCCGGCGCTGCGCGTGAAACCGCGCTCTGCGGAGACTTCTGCGGACGCTACCTGGCCTGTCTCGGCGCGGCGTGCGACGCGCTCGAGGTCACCGGGAAAACGAGCGACCCCGACAGCAGAGCGGAGTGCGAGGCGAGCTGCATACGCATGGGCGGGCCGACACCGAGCGAGCTGACCTATATCGAGCAGCAAGACGGCTGCTTGCAGATCGGCCGAGCTGCGGTCGAGGCGTTCGACCCCGCGGTCTTCGATCCCGCGACGTGCAACGCGTACGACATCTACTGCGAGGCCCTGTGCGAGGCACCCACGAGCGGTGACACCGACCTGACGGAGTGCGAAGACAACCTCGACGGCGACGAGTGCCTCGCGTTTTGTCGAACGCTCAGCAAGCCCTTCTTCGACGTCATGCTTGAGCAGGCTGCCGCGATGCAGCCGCTGTGCACCCAGTGGGAGACAGCGAAGCGCACGCGGAAGACGACGGACGTGCTCGACCTCGTCGCGCGCTGCGACCGCACGTGCGGCGACCTCGCGCGCAACGACAACTGCGGTCGACCGCTCCTCGCGAACGCCTTGTGCGAAGACGACTGCGCCAAGGTGCCGGTCGCGGGCTGGGCGTGCCTTGAGCTGAGGCGGTCAGAGAACGAGGGGCTCTGCGAGGGCCTCGGGAGCTGCACGGGTGAGCTCGGCGTGCGCGTCCCGCCCGGCGGTCAGTGAGTTCGGGCGCTCAATAGAGCGCGTTCGCCAGCCGCTTGCGGTAGCGCGGCGTGAGCTCGTGGTCGGCGCCGAGCAGGTCAAAGAGTGAGAGCAGCGCGCGGCGCCCGCCGTCCTCGCGGAGCGCGCGGTCTAGGCCGACGACCTCGAGGAAGGCCTGCATCGCGCCCTCGTAGTCGAGCGCGATGGCGAGCGTGCAGCCCAGCCGATACCACGCATCGGCGTCGCGTGGGTTCGCCTCGACCGCGCTGCGCAGGGCGGCCTCGTCGCCTGCGTCCTCGTAGAAGGCGAGCACGCCCTTGAGCCGCTGCGCCTGCTCCCACGACGGCGTGCCCTCGGCGACCCGCTTGAGCCAGCCCTCCGCGGCGTCGCGGTCGCGCTCAGCGAGGGCGACGCGCGCCAGCGCCAAGTGCGCCTCGTGCGCGTGGTCGGGCTTCTCGACGGCCACCTGCTGCCAGAGCGCGGCGGCCAGCGCCGTGTCGCCCTGCGCGCTCGCCTCGCGGGCGACCTCGACTAAGTCGCGCTCCACACCGGGCACGTCCGCGAGCGGCAGGCGGTCGATGAACTGCTTGAGCTGCGCGGGCGGCAGCGCGCCCTGGAACCCGTCCACAGGCTGACCGCCGGCAAAGGCGAAGACCGTCGGGATCGACTGAATGCGAAACGCCTGCGCCAAGCGCGGGTTCGCGTCGACGTCCACGGTAACCAGCTCGAAGCGCCCGCCGTACTCCCCCGCGAGCTTCTCGAGCGCCGGCCCGAGTGTTTTGCAGGGGCCGCACCATGTCGCCCAAAAGTCCACCACGATGGGGACCGTAAGGCTGCGCTCCATGACGACCTGAGTGAAGTTCTGCTCCGTACCCTCGGTCACGTGGGGCTTGGGAGGACCGCCGGCGGCGGGCTTGGGCTTCGCACCGATTTCAAACATGGCGGGACCATACGCACGCCACCCCGTGGGTGCAACTGCGGGCCTACGGGCGCGAGGTCGAAGCGCCCGCGGTGGCAAGGGCGCCGCGGGCCTCGAGGCCGCGCACGTGGAGCACGCCCGCGACCACGGCGATGGGCAGGCCGAACAGGTTGAGGAACGGCACAGAGACCAGCGGCAGCGCTGCGAGGCCAAGCGCCCACGTCGAAGGAAAATGCGCGGCCATCACGCCGAGGCGCGCCCGGAGGCCGAGGCCTCGACGCGACAGAGCGCCGTCTTGCAGGTCGAGCGCCAGCAGGCACGGCGCCCACACGAGCACGCCGAAGAGCCCGGCGAGCACGCCGACGCCGGGCACAAAGCCGAGCACCAGCAGCGTGAGCGTGCCGACGAGGTTCACGGCCAGCAGGCCCGCGGAGACGCGTACGCTGTTGAGCACCTCGCGCACGAAGCCCAGCGGTGCGGCGGGCTGCCCGCCGAGCACCTGCTCGACCCGCACCGAGAGCGGCTCGCAGAGCGGCACCCCGAGCAGCATCACGACCCACGGCACGACAGTCGCCACGATCAGGAGCCGCGCGGTGTGCTCGAGCAGCCAAGCGAACCACCACAGGCCAGCAACAATGCCCTCGGGCTTCGCCCAGCCCGCCACGAAAAGGTCTATCTGGGTGTAGACAGCCCACACTGCGGCCACCATGCCGACGAGCGCGACGACCGCGGGGACGAGCGCAAGCGCGAGGAGCGACGGCCGCTCGGCCAAGAGGCCGAGGGCGCGCACGAGCGTGAGGGGCCCCAACATGAGGCGCAAGGTATCAGGCGCCGCTCAGGAACATCCAGAGGGCCGCGACGGCCGCGCCGAGGGCCACAACGACAAAGAGTTCGGCGGAGAGGCGACCGGCGACAAAAACACGCAGGTCACGGGCCTGACGCTTTCGCATCGTGCGGCGGGCCTTGCGCGCTAGCCCGGCCGGGGGAGAGACCGGGCGCAGCGCGCCCAGGAGCGCGCGGGCCTCGCTCGCGGCCTCGAGCTCATGCGCCAAGACGGGGTCGCGCGCCAACCATGCGCGCGCCGCCTCGGGGACGTCGTCCACCCCGCCATCGAGCCAGTCTGTGAGCTGCTCCGGCTTGGGCGCCTCGGGCGCTGCGTTCATGTGTCCTCCGTCCCTCCGTCCGCCGCGAGCAAGCGCTCGTAAGCCACCTTGAGCGCGAGCCGCGCACGGTGCAGCCGCGACTTGACCGTGCCCTCGGCCAGCCCGGTTACGGCCTGCACGTCTGCGTAGCTCAGTCCCTCGATGTCGCGCAGGATCAGGAGCTCGCGATGGTCGACCTCAAGCGTCGAGAGAGCCCGCTGCACCAGATGCTCCGTTTGCGAGCCGGTCAGGGCGGCATCGGGCGGCGGCAGGGCCTCGCCCATGCTGCTGCCCAAGCCGGGCCGGTCACCGAGCAGGCGCTCCGCGAGCTCCTCGAAGCGGTCGAAGAGCCCCCAACGCCGCCGGCTCAAGTGCTTGAGCCGGTTCTTGCAGAGGTTCACCGCGATTCGATAGAGCCAGGTCGACAGGGACGAGTCGCCGCGAAACCGCTCGATCGACACGAAGCAGCGTACGAAGACGTCCTGCGCCACGTCCTCGGCCTCGGTGGGGTTACCGAGCATCCGCAGGCACAGGCTGTAGACCGGCGTCTGATGACGCGTGACCATCTCGCGGAAGGCCTCGGGCTCCCGGCGACGCAGGCGCCGCAGCAGCCACGCCTCGCCCAAGCCCGCGGTGGGCGCGGCCTCACGCGCGGGGGCCGTCGCCTCTGCAGGCGGACCGAGGTCAGTCGGGGCGTCGACGGCGCGCATCACCGACTTTGACCGCCGCGACCCGAGAGAAGTTCCGCGGAGGCGCGCAGACACCACGAGCGGCTTGTCGACGGGCGCGGGCGGGTTTAGGGAGCGCATTGAACCTCCTGTGCTCTCAGGAGGAACGCCCCACACGCGGCTGCGGTCTATTCAGGCTGACAAAAGGGCACGATGTCCAAGATCATGTTGTTTTCCGAGACCTTGCGCACTGTGGTCGTGACTGCGCTGCTCTGGCCCTGCATCGCGCAGGCGCAGCGCGTACTCCACGACGCCGACGTCGCGCCGGTGAGCTACGGGCCGCGCTCAGCCGAGGTACGCGGCCTGATGGCGCGCGGCGAGTGGTCGCGCGCGGCTGCAGCGGCGCAAGGTGACGCGCCGCTGGTCCGGTTTGGTCGGGCCTGGATGCTGATTCGGGGGGGCGGGGGCCCGCAAGCTGCAGCCGCCTTGGCGCTCACTCAAGACCTGGACTCCGCGCTCCCACCGCTGGCGGGCGACGTCGCTCGCTTGCGCGCCGAGGCCCTGCTCGCGCTCGAACGTCCCGCCGAAGCGGCCGCGGCGCTCGCGGCGCACGCGACCCCCGAGGCGCTGCGGCTGCGGGCCCGCGCGCTCCGTGAGGCCGGGTCACTCACGGAGGCGCGCACGCTGTACGAGCGTGCCCTGAGTGCGGACGCCGATGGCCGACCGGTGGCGCTGCTGGGCCTCGCACGGGTCGAGGCCGCCGCCCACCGCCCCGCCGAGGCCCTCGAGCGCCTGAAGACGCTGGACATCGAGGCCCCCGCGCTCCCGACCGCGGACGCCGGCCGCGCGCTCGCTGCCGAGCTCGTCAAGGCGCACCCGAAGCTGGCGCCGCGCTTCGAGGCGCGGACGCCCGAGGAGCGTTTGGCGCGCGCGGAGAGGCTCTTGGAGGCGCACCGCAACACCGAGGCGGCCGAGGCGCTGGAGTCCATCCGCGGCGCGAAGCTCGACGCCGCGCAGACCTGCCGCCACCGCTACGCCCTCGGCCGCGCGCACCGCAAGGCGCGCGTGTGGGCGAAGGCCCGCGCGCCCATGGACGAGGCCGTGGTCGCGTGCGCCCGAGCGCAGCACGCCCACGCGCCGTGGACGCTCTACCAGCAGGCGCAGATTTTGGAGCGCCTCAACGACGAGGCGGGCTCGGCGGAGGCCTACGCGCAGCTCCGTCGCGCCCACCCGCGCCACAGCCTGGCGGACGACGCGGGGTTCTTTCTCGTGCGGCACGCGCTCGACGATGTAGGCGGCCCGAAGGGCTGGGCGCAGGCGCGGACGCTGGCCGAGGCGATGGTGCGCGAGACACCGGACGGCGACATGGTGCACGAGGCGGTCTTCTTCGTGGCGCTGACGGCGCTGGTCGAGTCGCGGTGGGACGACGCGCGCGCGGTCTTGGCGTTGAACGCTCGGTTGCCTTTGACCGGCTATCGCGACCACGAGGCGGGGCGCAGCGCGTACTGGCAGGCCCGCGTCGACGCCGCGCAAGGACGGCTCGACGCCGCGCGTGACGGCTTCGTGGGTGTGATGTCGAGCTGGCCGTTCCAGTGGTACGCGCTCATGGCCTACAGCGAACTGCACCGTCTCAAGGGCGCTGGCCCGCAGTTCGCACGCGAGGCGCTGCGGGGCGCGCTCCGGACGGACGAGGTTCAGCCGGGCCTCCCGGGTGGTGGTGACGCCAGCTGGGGGTTCCAAGTACCCGGGAGTCTGGATGCAGCCGGCTTGGAGCGCGCGTTGAGCTTCGTGCGACTTGGCCTCGCTGAGCCGGCCCAGCGCGCACTCGACGCGCTCATCGGCGAGGACGGCGCCGGGGACCCGTGGCTCGAGGCGTGGCTCCTCGACCGCGCCGGCGCCGTGCGCATGAGCCACGACATGCTCCGGCGACGCCTGCCCTTCTTTAGGCGCTTCGGTCCGGTCGGACCGGGACGACGCCTGTGGACGCTGGCGTACCCCAACCCCTTTGCGGATCTGGTCGTCCCTGCGGCCAAGGCGAACGGTCTGGAGCCCGCGCTCTTGTGGGGCATCATGCGCGAGGAGAGCGGCTTCAACGCGCAGGTCGAGTCGTGGGCGAACGCCGTCGGCCTGCTGCAGCTCATCCTGCCGACCGCCGAGCGCATGGCCACCGCCGCAGAGCGGCCCATCACGCGCGCGCGGCTCACAGACCCCGCGCTCAACGTGGCGCTCGGCGCGCGCTACATCGCGCATGTGCTCGAGGCGGGTGGCGGAGCGCGTGCGCTGCCGGTCATGCCGGCCGGCTACAACGCGGGTGAGGGCGCGCTCACGCGCTGGCTCAAGGCGCGTGGCCACCTGCCGCTCGACCTGTTCGTCGAGACGATGCCGTTCGAGGAGGCGCGCGGCTACACCAAGCGCGTCACCGCGAGCTACGCCGTGTATCGATACCTGTACTTCGGCTCGGACGCGCTCGACGACGCGATGCCGGTCTTTGACGCGAAGCTGCCCAAGCCGCGCTGAGCGGCGCTCGCCTAGAACCGACCGCCGAGCGCGAAGCCGCTCGGCGTCGGTGCGACGGTCACGCCCCCGGCTTCGCTCGCGCTCGACTCGCGCAGCCACAGCCAGAGCGCCACGCCGCCCACCGCCGCGCCTACGCCCAGCGTTGCGTACCCGGCGAGCGCTGCTGAGCGAGCGCTGTCGTCCGCCGCGTCACGCGCTTCGAGGTCGCGCTGACTGGTGCGCCCGCTCGCCAGGAAGCGCTTGTCCGCGGCGTTCGCATCATCGAGGTGTCCTGACGCGACGGACAAGAGCGCGCCGCCCGCGGCCAACCCAATCACGGACCCACCCGTCGCGACCCAGGCCCAGGTGCGGTCAGGTCCCGCCGGGGGGACTTCGGCCGACGCGGTGAGCCGAGCGGGGGAAGCGGGCGCCGGTGGCTCAGGCGCGGCAGTTTGCGCCGTGGGCGTGGGCGACAACGCAGGTGCGACTGCGGCGCCGCTGCCCCGGCACTGCTCGATGAGCGTGGGGAGGGCGGCCGCGGCCTTGGTGCGCTTCTCCGCCTCGGCGTCTGCGCGGCCGATGAACGCTTGGTAGTGCTTGACCGCGGCGCATGCAGAGGCGGGCGTGCCGAGGCGCTGCTGAGTCCGCGCCGCGCCGTACAAGGCCAAGCCGCGCAGGGAGTGGCCCTCGGGGAGCTGCGTCAGCGCCTCGTCGAAGAGCGCGGCGGCGACCTCGTTTCGCCCCTCTTGGCTCGCGGTGACCGCGCGCTCGTAGAGAAACTCGACGGTGTCTTCGGACGCTGCGCGGGCGACGAGGGGAGCGCACAAGAGGAGCCCGACGAGCGCAGGCATGGGGCGATTCAAGGGCATGACGGCGACCTCGGGGCAGGCGCGGGCAGATCGCCCGCTGGCGGGTCAGACTTTACGGCAGGGGCTGCGTGAAAGCGATGACGACGCACCCGCGGCAGAAATCGACACGCGTTCGTCGCTTTTCGTGCGACACGCGCCGCGTCGAGCCGAATTCTGTGTATGCGCTCCCCACACGACGTCTTTTTTCGGCG
>Ga0209598_10000564_pt1 | contig 29947 bp, 31 predicted proteins | sample M_140807_EF_Meta_FD_187317 | JGI IMG/M metagenome (GOLD analysis project Ga0209598, IMG submission 187317) | Freshwater microbial communities from Lake Montjoie, Canada to study carbon cycling - M_140807_EF_MetaG (SPAdes) (version 2) | ecosystem: Environmental > Aquatic > Freshwater > Lake...
TTTCATTTGTAAACCTAATGTATCGTTGGCTCCTTTAAATTTATCAAAATTCCAACGTGGCACTTTTACAATGACATAATCAAGTGCTGGTTCAAAATATGCCGAAGTGGTTTGCGTAATTTGATTTTTTAATTCATCTAAACTATAACCTATCGCAAGTTTAGCGGCAATTTTTGCAATAGGGTAGCCCGTTGCTTTTGATGCAAGTGCTGATGATCTACTCACACGTGGATTGATTTCAACAGCTATGAGTTCTTCGGTAGCAGGGTTAAGGGCAAATTGTACGTTACAACCTCCCGAAAAATTACCAAGTGAACGCATCATTAAAATGGCTTTGTTGCGCATATCCTGAAATGCAGTATCACTTAAAGTCATGGCAGGTGCGACGGTGATAGAGTCACCGGTGTGCACGCCCATTGGGTCTAAATTTTCTACGGTACAAATGATAACAACATTATCGTTTTGATCACGTAATAATTCAAGTTCATATTCTTTCCATCCAAGCACTGCTTTTTCTACAAGTACCTCATGTATTGGAGAAGCTTTTAAACCTTTTTCTAGTGCGGCATCCAAATCATCTTTAGAATGTACAAATCCACCACCGGTTCCACCAAGTGTAAAAGAAGGTCTAATAACCAGCGGGAATCCAATTTCTTGCGCAAATTCTTTTCCTTCTAAAAAACTATTGGCAACACGGCTTGGTGCCACGGCTATTCCAATTTTTACCATGAGTTGTCTAAACTTTTCACGGTCTTCTGCGGTATCAATCGCAGCAACGTCCACACCAATCATGCGCACATTGTATTTATTCCATATCCCTATTTCATCCGCTTCTTTACATAGGTTTAATGCTGTTTGACCTCCCATGGTTGGAAGTACGGCGTCGATATCATTTTCTTGTAAAATCTGCTCAATACTTTCGATGGTGAGCGGTAACAAGTAAACTTTGTCTGCCATCATTGGATCTGTCATGATGGTGGCCGGATTTGAATTAATCAAAATCACTTTAATGCCTTCTTCACGCAAACTTCTAGCAGCTTGAGAACCAGAATAATCAAATTCGCAGGCCTGACCAATAATAATGGGACCAGAACCAACAATAAGTACTGTTTTTAAGGAATTGTCTTTTGGCATAGGAACTAAAAAATAAATTGTGCAAATTTAATAAAGGAGGAGCAGAAGGGGGTATTTTTTTTGAACTAATTGCACCTAATTTTATTATACATTGAGTACCTGCTTAATTTTAGAACCCAAAACAGCCAAAAATGCTACAAGAAGGATCCAAAGCCCCCGCCTTTAAAGGACTCGACCAAAACGGTAAAACCATTGCCCTATCTAGTTTTAAGGGCCAAAAACTGGTTTTATATTTCTACCCCCACGATATGACCCCTACCTGTACGGTGCAGGCCTGTAACCTAAGGGATAATTATAAAATGTTGGCCAAAAAGGGCTATCAAGTGCTGGGTGTTAGCTCCGACGACCAAAAAAGTCACCTAAAATTCATTGCCAAACACGAATTACCCTTTTCGCTCATTGCCGACACAGACCTTGTGATTCACGAAAAATATGGCGTTTGGGCCGAAAAGAAGTTTATGGGTAAAACCTATATGGGCACTTTGCGTACCACTTTTTTAATTGATGAAAATGGTGTGATTGAAAAAATTATCTCTAAGCCAGATTCAAAAAATCACGGACAAGAAATTTTAGGCACACCTAAAAAGAAATAAATGATATGAAACAACTATTCTCCTTTATTCTACTAGTAAGTTTAGTTCCCGCGCAAGCACAAAAAGTCAATAAAAAATTACAGCACACGCTAGAAAACCTCACCACTGGATTTAAAGGGGATATAGGTATTTATGTAAAAGATTTGCATACGGGTAAAATCGCTAGCATACATGCGGATAGTATTTTTCCAACGGCGAGTATGGTAAAGGTTCCAATACTCATTGGAATGATGGATAAAATTAATAAAGAAGAACTTACGTATCATCAGGAGTTAACCTACAAAGACTCGTTGTTTTATGCTGGGTCCGATTTACTCGCTTCTTTAAAAAATAATGAAAAAGTTGAGCTTAGTAGAGTGATGATGCTCATGCTTACAACAAGTGATAATACGGCAAGTTTGTGGCTACAATCACTAGCAGGTACAGGAACAAGAATCAATAAAATCCTTGATAGCATTGGTTTTACGGCTACCAGAGTAAATAGCAGAACGCCAGGTAGAGAAGCAAATAGAGAACAGTTTGGTTGGGGACAAACCAGTCCAAAAGAGATGGCTTCTTTTTTTGAACAACTCGCTAACCGAACTTTACTAGATGCTGCATCTTCAGAAAAAATGCTTCGATTACTTGGTAGAAATTATTGGGATGAAGAAGCGCTATCACAAATTCCGCCCGATGTTTTTGTAGCTAGTAAAAATGGGGCAGTTAATGCCAGTAGAAGTGAAGCGATGTATGTTTCTGGAAAAAATGCCCGTTATGTTTTTTGTATTTGTACCAAAAATAATAAAGACACTAGTTGGGAATTAAACAATGAAGCTTGGGAACTTGCGCGAAAAGTTTCTAAATTATTATGGGAAACGTACAAGTAATTCTTGTTCGCTAACTAAACAAAACATAGGTTAGCCAGCTCATTCCATAAGCTAGCACGGTCATATAAACCAGTTGAAATGCTGGCCATTTCCAAGATTTTGTTTCTCTTTTAACAACGGCTAGTGTACTCATGCACTGCATGGCCAGTAAGTAAAATATCATAAGGGATAGCCCCGCTGCAAGCGTGTAAACCCTGCTGCCATCTGGGTGTTTGGCGGCAGCTAGTTTTTGTCTGAGAGAGCTGTCTTCATTGTCTTCTACGCTATATAAAGTGGCCATGGTCCCTACAAAAACCTCTCTAGCAGCAAATGAAGTAATGAGCGCAATGCCTATTTTCCAGTCGTACCCTAGTGGCTTAATAGCCGGCTCAATGGCTTTACCTAAAATACCTGCATAAGAATGTTGTAATTTTTCTGATGCATATTGTTTGTCTAAAGAGTCTGTTTTTGCAGGCAACACTTGCGCCAGTGCTTCATATTTTTTTGTGGTACGCGCTATTTGATCACCAGGGCCATAACTACTTAAAAACCATAAGAGTAAACTGATGATCATGATTACTTTACCAGCATCAGTTACAAATATTTTTGCTTTTTCAATCATGGTAATACCTACGTTTTTCCAACGTGGCGCTCTGTACATAGGTAGTTCTAAAATAAAAAAGCTTTTTTCTTGAATGGTGATAAACCATTTTAAAACATAACTCACCAGCATGGCCATGACAATGCCTAAGAGGTAAAGTCCCATCATTACAAGCCCTTGCAAACTTAAAAATCCAAAGTAATAATGTTTGTCAATTACAAGCGAAATTAGAATTGTAAATACGGGTAAGCGCGCACTACAACTCATGAGTGGCGTTACAAGAATGGTTAACAATCTTTCTTTTCTGTTTTCAATATTGCGCGCACTCATAATGGCTGGTACGGCGCAAGCAAATCCACTTACCATGGGCATCACACTCTTTCCATTCAGTCCAACTTTGCGCATGAGCCTGTCGCTTAAAAAACTAATGCGTGCCATATAACCACTGTCTTCAAGCATGGTAATGAGCCCAAACAAAATCATAATTTGAGGCACAAATACTAAAATGCCACTCAGGCCAGCCACCAATCCATTCACTATTAAATTACTCCACCAAGTTTGTGGAAGCCACGCCGATAAAGAGCTTCCGCCTTTTGCAAAAGCCCACTCAATACCATCCATTGGAAAACTAGCCAGCCAATACACACTTTGAAATAAAATAAACAATACCGATATTAAAATCACATAACCCCAAACTCGGTGTAGTAAAATATTGTCTAGTTTATCTGAAAATATCTTTTTTTCTAGTGGTCCAGGTTCTACCACGTGCGTGCGCATGATGTCTCTAATATGACTATAGCGCTGCATGATTTCTTCGGCCTGGGTTTTGGTAGCATTAAATTGATGCGCTTTTTCTAGTACTTCAATTTTTTCTTGTACTGTATCTTGTAATGGAAATTGATCGTGATTGATTAAATAATGAACTGCAGCATAATCACTAATACCAGGCACCAATGCATGAACACCTTTAATAGCAGCAGGGGCTAATATTTGTGTATCCATAATTTTTTTATCAGTAACAGCACTACTATTTGTTTGTAGTTGTTGCAATGCTTTTTTTAATTCAGGGATGCCTTTATTTTTTCTTGGATTAACAGCTACAATGGTAATGCCTAATTCTTTAGCGAGTCCTGCAATATCAATTTTAATGCCTTTGCTTGCAGCAATGTCGTTCATGGTGAGTGCCATAACTACAGGAATTTGCAAATCAATAATTTGACTACAAAAAAGTAAATTCCTTTTTAGATTACTTGCGTCTGCTACAAGTAATACGGCGTCTGCTTTAATGCTTTCATCGGCACCCATGAGTACTTTATACGCTACCCATTCGTCTGCTCTTCGGGGGTACAAACTATAGGTACCTGGTAAATCTATAAGCGTAGCTGATGTGGCGCCGGGAAGTTGAACGGCCCCCGTTTTTTTATCTACCGTAACCCCCGGAAAATTACCCACCTGCTGGTGCAAACCAGTTAAAGCGTTAAAAATGGAACTTTTTCCGCTGTTGGGGTTACCCACTAAGGCAATATGGAGGTCTTTTTGACTCAAGTTTAATTAAATGGTTACAAAAGTACTCGCAAACAGGGGAGGGTAGTTACGAGATTGGGAACAGAATCGCTTACTTTTGTGCCTATAAAAGCAAGCAAAATGGGTAAAAAATGGTTTTGGGTACTGTTATTGGTTCCCTTTTTAGGACTATCTCAAAGCAAACGCAAAATTAGAATCGAGGCAGAGAAGCAAAAAGCAGCAGTCATTTCAAACTTACAATCACATATTGGGTATTTAGCAAGTGATGCATTAGAAGGCAGAAGAACAGGAACTGCAGGGGCAAATGCTGCAATGGAATATTTGGTAAAACAATATGAGCAGATGGGCATTGCGCCAAAAGGCAGTTCGGGCTATATTCAAAAATTTGAAATCAATGAGGGTTTACAAATTGGTGCAAGTACTCATTTTACCGTAAATGAAAAAAGCCTTTTACTCGAAAAAGATTTTTTCCCATTAGCCAATAGCGCTTCTGTAAATATTACTGGAAAGCCTGCAATGGCACTTCACGAAAAAGGCCAGCCTTGGTTTACAGATATCAAAGAAACACTCGAAGAAAATAAAGCCAATCCACACTTTGATATAGAAGCTTGGATTAATAAAGAAGTAACAGCGGCTGCTGCTAAAGGTGCTACCGCATTTATTATGTACAACACTGGCAGTGTTGTTGACAATATTTTATTTAATAAAAATGATAAATCTGCTGCATTTCCAATTGCAGTTATTTATCTCACACCTACAGGTTTGCAATATTTTACAGATCCTTCAGCTACGTTACAGATTAACTTATCTGTTCATATCGCAGAAAAAAAACGACCTGCAAGTAATGTGGCCGCGTTTATTGATAATGGTGCGGCTACAACTGTTATTGTTGGCGCACACTATGATCACTTAGGTTACAACGAAGATAAAAATGCACTAGATACAGGTCATGTTATTCATAACGGCGCAGATGACAATGCTAGTGGTACTGCAGCACTTCTAGAAATAGCACGTTTGTTAAAACAAAAATCACCGGCGCATAATAATTATTTATTCTTACACTTTTCTGGAGAAGAATTAGGACTACTTGGTAGTAAATATTGGGTAGAAAATCCTACAATACCTGGCGCTATCAATTATATGCTTAATATGGATATGGTAGGCAGGTATGACACTTCACACAAATTAACAGTGGGCGGTTACGGTACTTCTACTAAGTGGAGTGATATTTGGAAAGCGACGTCAACACCGCTTATTGTAAAATTTGATAGTACAGGAAGTGGCCCAAGTGATCATGCAAGTTTTTACAGAGCGGGTGTACCGGTTCAATTTTTCTTTACGGGTAGTCACCCTGATTATCACAAAGCAACCGATGATGCCGATAAAATAAATTATGAAGCCACTGCACAAATTGTAGCACTAGCTTATCAAATTATGGGCATTGCTGATAGCCAGTCTAAACTAGATTTTATTAAAACAACTGAGCCTCAAATGGGCCGTAGCACTAAATTTACAGTAAGTTTGGGCGTTATTCCAGATTATGGCTATAGTGGCACTGGTATGCGTATAGATGGTGTAAGTCCGGGTAAATTAGCAGAAAAATTAGGGCTAAAAGCGGGAGATGTTTTACTGCAATTAGGCGAATATAAATTTGTTGACGTTAATACCTATATGCAAACACTTGGTAAGTTTAAAAAAGGAGATCAAACTGTGCTTCGCATAAAACGAGGAACCGAAGAAATAAATATTTCCGTTTCATTTTAAAGGATGCAATAAATAATTGGTATGAAACTCAAACTAAATATTGATGAACTCAACGAAGATTTTTTTGATGACACGCGTTTATTAGGCATTATAGCGCCAATCAAAAGTCATCAATTTTGTTTGCAATTAAACAATCAACTAGGGCATCAATTTAGACTAAACCCGGCCATTGAAATTCACCTCAAAAAAAAGGAGCGCAGTTATTATTTTAGTATTTACGAATCCAAAGAGCCCAATAGTTTTTTAGTACATTATTTATACCACAATCATTGCGATGGTGAATACCTGTTGCCTGAATTTAGACATATGGACTTTTTATGGCTAACAAAAGGTGATTTTGTAGACGATGAAAAATGCAATTGGATCAAGCAAACTGTAAAAGCATTAAACGGTGTTCAAATGGTTGCAGAGCTTACCAATGAGCAAATAAAAAACAAAGGAAATATGGTTTTTTAGCCGTTTGTAGTAACGCTTAGTTTTTTACCACCACTACTTTTTCACCCACTGCTTCTAATATACCAATAGGTTCTATAAAATTTGCAAGGCCATGCTTTGTAAAAACTTCTTGAATCAAGTTTACTGCGCTTGGATCTACCGCCACTAGCAACCCTCCATTGGTTTGTGGATCGGGTAACATACTAAATGCTTCCATAACATTAACACCTGGATCAAAACTTGTTTTAGTACTGTAACTATTCCAGTTTCTATACGTAGCATCTGGTACCATGCGATTGGCTAAATATTTTTTAGCAGCCTCTATCATTTTAATTTTTGAATAAAAAATATGCGCACTAAGTCCACTGCCTTCAGCCATTTCAATTAAGTGTCCTAATAGTCCAAAACCAGTGATATCAGTAAGTGCGTGCACTTCTGGTATTCCGCCAAGTATTTCACCCACTTTATTAAGTATTGTTAACTGATCTATAAATGGTGCAAGATCTTGAGGTTCTAATGCGTCTCTTTTTTGAGCAGTTGCAAGTATGCCTACACCAATTGGTTTTGTAACAAAGAGTACATCACCCAGTTTTGCAGTATTGTTTTTTTTGAGGTTAGCAATAGGTGTTAAACCTGTTACGGCTAATCCAAAAATAGGTTCGGTACTATCAATGCTGTGTCCACCGGCGAGTGGAATGCCGGCTTCTGCACAAATGGTTCTAGCACCTTCTAACACTTCTGCTGCAAGGGTTGCAGGAAGTGTATTAATAGGCCAACCAAGTATTGCAATAGCCATAAGTGGCTTACCGCCCATAGCATATACATCACTAATGGCATTGGCACTGGCAATTTTTCCAAACGCATGTGCATCATCAACAATGGGTGTAAAAAAATCGGTGGTACTAATAATGGCTTGACCATTACCCATGTCATAGGCGGCAGCATCATCTTTACTTCCGTAACCAACCAGTAAATTTTTATTTTCAATTTTTGGTAAAGAAGACGCTAAAATAGTTTCTAATACCGCAGGTGCAATTTTACATCCACATCCTGCGCCATGAGAAAATTGTGTCAATTTTATAGTTGAAGACATGCTCTTGTTTTAATTATTTTAAAATCCATTTTACAGCGCCTAAAGCGTGGGCTTCTTTGATTCCATTTTCATTTTCAATTTCCAAAAATCCATTGGGCAAAACGCCACAAATTATTGCGCTAATATTTTGTGCCGCTATTGCTAACGTTACGCTTTCTCCTTTTTTATAAAGCGCATTGTTATACAGCGAAACTATTGCATCTGGCCCCCCGCTAACATAGATTTCTAAAGCGGCCTCTAAAAAACCACATAGTTGACGCGCTACATCATGCACCAAAAAATGTTGCCCCGTAATTTGTTTGAGTGAAACCGGATGAACCAGTTGAACATCAAACTCGGTTTGGTTGATATTAACGCCTATACCAGCAATGCTCCACTGCCAGTTAGGCCCTCTAAAGCTATTCTCTATTAAAATACCTGCTGCCTTTCTGTCACGCCAATAAATATCATTGGGCCATTTAATGCTCGTTTCATCACCGGCATATCTAGTAAAAAAGTTAAAAGTTCCTACTGCTACAAGCATGCTCACTATAAACGGATCTGGTTCAGAACCATTCCAAAAGAGCTTTTTTGGGTCCAAAACCACAGATAATAGGATATTTTGACCCTTTTCTGCCTCCCAAACCTTACCCATTTGCCCCTTTCCAGCCCATTGATATTGAGCCAGAAAAGCAGCGCCATGCCCGGCCAAGTTTGTCTTAACTTGGTTCATGGCATAGATGTTGGTACTATCCACTTCAGTTAATTCTGTAAATGGTAAACCGATGGGTGTATTTAAGCCTGCTGAAGCCAAAGAATTAGTATTTTTGACGAAGTTACAAGAGCTACGTCTAAATCAATTTATTAATCACTAAATAACTGTATAGTTGGAACCCCTTTCTTTATTAAAAAATCGACCAAAGAGTACGATTACCCGCTTAACCAAAAGCTCAAAAATTCTTAAAACAATTATTAATGCCATTTTAGACAAAAAAGGTGAGCATATTGTTAGTTTAGATCTACGCAAAATTGAAGAAGCTGCCGCAGATTTTTTTATTGTTTGCCAAGCGTCAAGTACAACACAGGTTCGTGCAATTTGTGACCACATCGAAGATGAAGTAAAACAGGCATGTGGCGAAAATCCATTCAAGCATGAAGGACGAAAAGCATTGCAATGGGTAATCATTGACTATGTAAATGTAGTGGTACACGTGATGCACCCCGAAGCGAGAGAATTTTATAAATTAGAAGAAATGTGGAGTGATGCTGTATCACAAATCCACGAATAATAGAAAATATATGTCAGAAGAGAAGCAACCAAAATTTAATTTTCAAGAGAAAGGTAAGGGCGGCAAGAAAGGTCCTAAATTCAATATCTATTGGATTTACGGCGTTGTAATTGTTGGTTTGTTAGTTTCTCAAATCATGAACTTTGCACCCGAGTTAAAAAAGACAACGGAGCAGGAGTTCAAACAACAAATGCTATTAGCAGGGGATGTTACCAAACTTGATTTTGTAAAAAATAAAGATGAAGTGCAGGTATACATTAATGGCGATAGTCTTAAAAAAGAATTCTACGTTAAAAAATTTGGCGTTGTGTTGCCTAAAGAAAAAGTAAAGGGTGCACCTTTATTTGTTTTCGAAGTTTTGGATTGGAAATCTTTTGACGAAAATTTACAAAAATTTACAGAGCAACATCAGTTGCCAGAAGTAAAAAGAGATATTGTAAAAGCTGCAGATTGGATGGGTGGCGTGCTTCAGTCAATTTTTACCCTTGTAATCATTGTAGTTGTATGGTTATTACTCATGCGTAAAATGGGCGGTGGTGCCGGCGGTCCGGGCGGTGGCGCTGGTGGTATTTTTAATATTGGGAAATCTAAAGCCACTTTATTTGATAAAGGTGCTAAAGTAAATATCAATTTTGGAGATGTTGCAGGACTTGACGAAGCAAAAGTGGAAGTGATGGAAATTGTTGACTTCCTAAAAAATCCAAAAAAGTATACCGCACTTGGAGGTAAAATTCCAAAAGGCGCCTTACTAGTAGGCCCTCCAGGTACTGGTAAAACATTACTTGCTAAAGCAATGGCTGGTGAAGCACAGGTTCCTTTCTTTAGTTTAAGTGGCTCTGATTTTGTTGAAATGTTTGTAGGTGTTGGTGCGAGTCGTGTGCGTGATTTATTCAAGCAAGCAAGAGAAAAAGCACCATGTATTATTTTTATAGATGAAATTGATGCGATTGGTCGTGCACGTGGTAAAAATGCCATGATGAGTAACGATGAGCGTGAAAATACCTTAAACCAACTATTAGTAGAAATGGATGGTTTTGGTGGTGACACAGGCATTATTATTTTAGCAGCTACCAACAGGCCAGATGTATTAGACTCTGCGCTTTTAAGACCGGGACGTTTTGATCGTCAAATTTCGATAGACAAACCAGATGTAAAAGGAAGAGAAGAAATCTTTAAAGTACACCTTGAGCCTATTAAAATTTCTGAAGCACTTGATTTACATAAACTCGCAGAACAAACACCTGGATTTGCAGGTGCTGATATTGCAAACGTTTGTAATGAAGCTGCACTTATTGCTGCACGAAAAGGAAAAGAATCTGTAGAGATGATTGATTTCCAAGACGCCATTGACCGTGTGATTGGTGGACTTGAAAAGAAAAATAAAATTATAGCGCCACACGAAAAATCTATCATCGCATACCACGAAGCAGGTCACGCTGTTTGTGGTTGGTTTTTGGAGCACGCGTATCCGCTTTTAAAAGTTACCATTGTACCTCGTGGTACCGCTGCACTCGGTTATGCGCAGTATACACCTACCGAGCAGTACCTCTACAATACAGATCAGTTAATGGATCAAATTTGTATGACACTCGGTGGTAGAGCAGCAGAAGAAATATTCTTTGGAAAAATTTCTACGGGCGCATCCAACGATTTACAACAAATTACACGCATTGCTTACAGTATGGTTACTGCGTACGGTATGAATAGTAAAGTGGGTAACGTGAGTTACTATGATCCTTCGCAAGAAAATACTTTTACCAAACCTTATAGTGAGGAAACGGGTAAAATTATTGATCATGAAGTACGAGGTATTATTGAAGAAGCTTATCAACGTACCCTTCAATTATTACGCGATAAAAAAGAAGCGGTTGAAATTTTAGCAAAAGAATTACTTGCAAAAGAAGTATTGCATAAATCTGATGTTGAAACACTTATTGGCAAAAGACCTTTTGAAGAAAAAAAGATTGTTGAAGTAGAAGTGGTGCCAGAAGTTGCAGACGATCAAAAACCAACAGAAGCATCTAATTAATAGCTGAAGGATGGCAAAAAGCGCAAGAGAAAACATATTACAAAAAATTAAACAGGCACTGGCGAAGCCAGTGCCTGTGCCATTTTCGGCGGTTGATTCAGTTTCGACAACATACCCAACCTCCAAAGAAGACCTTTCTGTATTGTTCGCCGAAAATTTTTCAGGCCTACAAGGCAAGTTTGCATTTTGTGCAAGTGAAAAAGACTTAGCCTCACAACTAAGCATGCTATTTATTCAGCGCAATTGGAAACAAACTTATTGCCGCGAAACTGCTTTAATAGAAATGTTAACCAAGGCAGGTTTTGGTGGTATGCAATCTGAAGATTTAGAATATTGCGACGCATCCATTACGGGTTGCGAAAGTTTAATTGCACGAACCGGAAGTATGATACTTTCTGCGGGTCAAGAGAGCGGTAGAACTGTGAGTGTGTATGCGCCTATTCATATTTGTATTGCTTACACCGACCAAGTTGTCTATGATATTGCTGATGGTTTGCACTTTGTTACCAAACATTATGGTAATCAGTTGCCATCACTAATCACCCTTGCTAGCGGTCCTAGTAGAACGGCAGATATCGAAAAAACACTGGTTGTAGGGGTGCATGGACCTAAAGAAGTATACTGTTTTTTAGTAGACAGCAATAAATAAAAGCACATGACAGCTACCATTCATGCATCATCAAGTCGTAAAATTTACTTGCTCTCCGATTTTCATTTGGGTGCACCTAATTACGACGCTAGTTTGGCGCGTGAAAAACAAATAGTGGCTTTTTTACAATCTATAGAAGATAGTGCAGCAGCCGTTTTTATAGTGGGCGATATTTTTGACTTTTGGTTTGAGTACGATCATGTAGTGCCAAAAGGTTTTGTAAGGCTCCTGGGTCAAATCGCTAAACTCACCGATAAAGGTATTCCAGTGCATGTGTTTACGGGTAACCACGACCTTTGGATGCGCAACTATTTTGAAGAAGAACTGGGTTGTAAAGTTTACCACGGCCCACAAGTATTTAACTTCAATGACAAAGCTTGTTATATCGCACATGGCGATGGTTTAGGCCCGGGTGATGCTGGTTACAAGTTTATTAAAAAAATATTCACCAATCCAATTTGTAAATGGTTGTTTAAATGGATGCATCCTGATGCAGGTGTAGCACTTGCCAATTATTTTAGCCAAAAAAGCAGGGCCAAAACGGGTAATGCGGATGCGCAGTTTTTAGGTGAAGAAAATGAGTGGCTTATTTGTTATAGCAAAGAAATTTTACAAAAGGAGCATTACGATTATTTGATTTTTGGACATCGTCATTTCCCGCTTGATTTAACCATTGGAAATAGTCATTATATTAATTTAGGTGACTGGATTCATAATTTTACCTACGCTAGTTTTGATGGCGAAAAAATAGAAATTGATAAATGGAACAAAAAATATTAGACAATACGGTTCAGGCGTATCTCATTGTTATTGGTACAATTCTGATAACCCTAATTTTTAAGAAACTTATTTCTAAATTTTTAGCGGGCAAGTTATTTAAACTCATCACCAATAGCAAGCACAATCTACCCAAGCAATCTTTTTTAGATTTAGTGGTACAACCATTAGGCACGTACCTACTATTAACCATATCAATGATTGCTATTGATAAATTAAAATTTCCGGGCGCTTTTGATTTTACTATTTATAAAACAACTACTCGATATATATTAGATGCACTCATGAATGGTGCACTCGTAGTTGTGTTTATTTGGTTATGCCTTCGCATTATCGATTTTATGGCCATGGTATTAGAAGAACGGGCAAATTTAACCAAAGACCAACAAGACAATCAACTGATTATTTTCTTTAAAGATTTTTTTAAGGTAATCCTCATTATTATTGGTGTACTGCTTGTTTTAAAATTCTCTTTCAATAAAAATATAGGCAATATTTTAACCGGATTAAGTTTAGTGGGTGCGGCTGTAGCCCTTGCTACGAGAGAGAGTATGGAAAATTTAATTGCTTCTTTTATTATATTTTTTGATAAGCCTTTTACGGTTGGTGAGCAGGTAAAAGTAAATGGATTTACGGGTACCATAGAAAAAATTGGACTTAGAAGTACCCGTATTCGCACCCATGAAAAAACATATATTTCTGTTCCCAATAAGCAAATGGTTGACACTATTGTTGACAACATTAGTTTGCGGACACAACGCAAAACAGAGTTACAACTAGAACTCTCTTTAAGTGCATCAGCGTCTTCTCTAACTGCCTTGTTACAAGCAATACGCAATTTTTTAAGTGCACAAAAAATTGATAGTTTTCATGTGTATTTACATGATACTGGAAAACATGCACATATTGTACAGGTAGAATATTTTTCTACGGCAAGTGATGAAATTGAAGATTATTTTTTACTCCGAGAAAAAATAAACATGGCTTTGATTGAAATTTTAGAAGCGCATAAAATAGAATTAGCAGCATCTAGTACGGATGTGGTAGTGAAACAGTCGTAAGTATTGATGTTAGTTCAAGCCAGCTTTTAGTTCCAGCAAAAAAGTTTTAAACTTGGTTAAACTTTGCACTAGCTGCGCTTCTGTATCGGCCTGGGATTTATTTTGTTTTAAATAGGTTCTCGCCCCTTCAATCGAATATTTCTTTTGGCGTAGTAAAAAGTAAATGATTTGTAAATTTTTGATGTCTTCGACTCTAAACAAGCGGTCGCCCTTTCTTGTTTTGCGTGGCTTTAAAATGTCAAACTCATTTTCCCAATAACGGAGTAAAGAGGTATTTACCTTAAACCAACTCGCTACTTCGCTAATGGTATAATATAATTTTTGGGCCAATACTTTTTCGTCCGGAATTTCTATTAAATCTATTTCGGTATCTATTTCACTATACGATTTGCGACCTCTTTTACCGGCAATTTTTTCAATTGTTACGCGGGGCTGTCTAGGACTTTTAACTAAAACAGTTTCTTCAATAAATGTCTCCTCAATGATGGTCTCCGCAATGATAGGTTCTGGTAGGCTATTTGAAACAGTGGGAACAGGGTTTTCTGTTGCCAAAACTTTAGCAGGCGTTTCCTCCACCAAAACCGGTTCAGACTTGGCTTTCGCTTTCTTTTTTTCCTTAACCCCACCAAGATCCTGGGCTGGGCCTCCAAATAAGTCTAGCTGTTGCAGTTTAGTTTGCATGTTGTAAAAGTATGATAAGTATTTTGCCCCTTAGCCCCCTAATGCGCCTCCGTGGAAAAGATGTAAGTATCTTTGCAACCGATGAAAATAGCAGTTACTCTAGTGGGTATTCGAGATACCAATTTTTCAAGCACTGGTCGTTTTATATGGAAATGGCTAGAGGGTGAAATTCATGCACATCCTGAGCATCAATTTTTGCTGCTAACAGACACCGCACAACCCACAAGTTTTGTAGGTGCACCCAATTGTAGTTGGATCAAAACAAAATACGACAGAACTAGTTTTGTTTCTGAAAAAATCTGGTATGAACATGCGGCTCCAAAACTTTTAAAAAAGCTACAACCCGCGTTATGGCTGCAATTGAGCGGTATGTATAGTATGCGAGCCGCTACTCCTCAAATATGTTTATTTAATGGGCAGCTATCAAAATTGCAACAATATTTTTTTAAACGGGGTACTGACAAAGTAAAGCAGTGGCTTGTTGTAGACAATCAAAATGCCGCCGATTTAACCGAGCAATTTGGTGTTCAAAAAAGTAACATTGCTTTACTGCCTCTTAGGGCTTCTTCAGAGATATATCCCATCGATTATACTTTACAGCAGATGTATAAGGGTACGCATGCTGGCGGTACCGAATACTTTTTATCGGTGGTGCATGAAAACCAGAGCAGCATTGAGTTATTGCAGGCATTTTCGCTTTTTAAAAAATGGCAGCATAGCAATATGAAATTACTATTGGTGCCATCAAACGGCTTGCACCGTTCTTTTTTAGAAGATAAATTAAGTACGTATAAATACAGAGCAGATACGGTCATTGTTCCAGCGGGGCTTACTGTACATAACTGGTATCAGCTTCTTTCAAGTGCATATGCAACTGTTTTACTAGAAAATAATGCTGCTACACATTTAATAGCCCTAGAAGCTGCAAAAGCAGAGATTTCCATTATTGCACCGCATTTGTTTACTTCAACAAAAGGGATGCAAGACATGGTTACGAGTTACACAGAAACAACGCCAAGTGGAATCGCAGAAGCCTTGCTACTCGTCTATAAAAACGAAAAATTAAAAACGGAGCGCACGCAAAATGGGCTTCTATTCTTACAAAACACCATTTTACCCCAATCCCCCCTTTTATTTAAAGAAGGATAGGTATAGCTATAACAATGTTTAGGCTTATTTTTGCAAAAATTACAATATGATGCGTCAATCAAATATTAATATAGAGGTTCATTTAGACGAAAACAAAGTTCCACAGGATATCAAGTGGAATGCATCCGATAGTACGGCTGATATGGCACAATCTGCAAGAGCCATGATGCTTGCTTTTTGGGATGCAGCAGACAAGTCTGCACTGCGTATCGATTTATGGACCAAAGACATGATGGTAGATGAAATGGCAGATTTTTACTACCAAACGCTGATGGGCATGGCCGATACTTTTATTAGAGCAACACAAGACCAGGAACTAGCAAATGAAATGAAAGATTTTGCTAAATCTTTTTACAAAAAATTTAGAGATTCTCAAATTCAAAAAAATAAATAATCAACATACTATGGCAACTTTAGAAGAACAAGTAATGGCGCAAATGAAAGACGCTATGAAATCAAAAGATGAAGCGTTATTAAGAGGTTTACGTGCCATTAAAGCAGAAATCATTAAAGCAAAAACAGATCCAGGTGCGGGTGGTTCGATTACCCCGGAAGTGGAAATTAAACTATTGCAAAAATTAGTAAAATCAAGAAAGGATTCACTTACTATTTATCAGGAACAAAACAGAGCCGATTTAGCGCAAAAAGAGATTGAAGAAATAGCCGTAATCGAAAAGTTTTTACCTACTCAATTAGATGAAGCAGCCATAAAAGAAATAGTAGCGCAAATCATTGCAACCGTTGGTGCAACTGGTCCACAGGACTTAGGAAAAGTGATGGGTGTGGCTTCAAAACAACTAGCTGGTCAAGCAGATGGTAAGGCTGTAGCAGCCGCAGTTAAAGCTGCGCTAGGATAATTGTTTTCATTGTTGAAACGCTAAAAAACAAAACCATGGTACTAGATATTATTTGTGTAATCATTTTAATTTGGGCACTTTTTAAAGGATATACCAGTGGCTTTATTATTGCATTGTTTTCGTTTGCAGCACTACTCATTGGCTTAGCTGCCGCAACAAAATTGTCGGCAGTGGTAGCTACTAAAATTGGACACGACACCGGTATAACTGCGAGTTGGCTTCCATTTGTTTCTTTTTTACTCATCATGATTGCTGTAACACTGGTGGTTAGATTGGTAGCAGGAATGCTTCAAAAAGCAGCCGAACTGGTGCTACTTGGATGGGCCAATAAATTAGCAGGTATATTATTATTTGGCGCTATTTACCTCACTATTTGGAGCGTTGTACTATTTTATGGAGACAAGCTTCATTTAATTACCGAATCTACCAAGGTGGCCTCTAAAACCTATGGCTACATTGCGCCTTGGGGTCCTAAAGTGTTGGATGGTATTGGGCAAATCATCCCTATTTTTAAGGATATGTTTACCAGTTTAGGCGATCATTTTGAAACATTGGGCAAACAAGTTAAATAGGCCATTCATATTTTATGTTTATTTAATGCTGCTATTCCTATTAAAATCATTATTTTAGCCCTGTTCTATATTTGCTCATATGAATTACGAAATTAAAGTTCAAGATAAAATTAGTTACATCGAAGAAGGTACTGGAGAACCCTTACTTTTATTACATGGCCTATTTGGGGCACTCAGTAACTTCGAACATTTAATTGAACATTTCAGACACCGCAATAAAGTCATCGTTCCTATTTTACCCCTTTTTGATTTAGATATTTTTCATAGTACGGTAAATGGACTTGAAAACGTAGTTCAAAAATTTATTGAAGCAAGAGGATATACCGGTATACATTTGTTAGGTAACTCACTTGGTGGACATGTTGGACTTGTGCACGTGCTTAAGCATCCCGAAAAAATCAAGTCGCTTACTTTAACGGGTAGTAGTGGTCTTTTTGAAAAAGCCATGGGTGATAGTTATCCAAAAAGAGGTGACTATGATTATATCAAAAATAAAACAGAAGAAACATTTTACGATCCAGCGGTAGCCACCAAAGAACTCGTAGATGAGGTATTTGAAATCACTAGAAATAGATTAAAAGTGATTAAAATACTAGCACTCGCAAAAAGTGCCATTAGAAGTAATTTAGGCCCCGAGTTAAATCAAATACAACAACCTACACTTTTAATTTGGGGTAACAACGATATTGTTACACCGCCATATGTAGGAGAAGAATTTCATAAGCTAATTCCTAATAGCACCCTTCATTTTGTAGACAAATGTGGACACGCTCCTATGATGGAAGTGCCCGTGCAGTTCAATCAAATTTTAGAAGCATTTTTGAATCAGCTCGGCCATGCTAGCAGCACAAATCATTAATACTAGTTTTCCTGCTGTTCATTTATTGGATAAGGCATCTTTTGCACTTCAATTAATGGAAGATTATGATGTACAACATTTGTGTGTTGTCACAGACGATAAATTTGTGGGCATCGTAGATAAAAATGCTTTGTTAGATGTAGATGAAACAGCTGTTATTGCTGCTTTACAGGACGATTTTATAATGGCATCTGTTCATGCCGATGCTTACTTTTTATCGGCACTCAATTTATTAACCCTGCATGATATAAGTATTTTGCCAGTGGTATCAACAGCTGGAGATTTACTGGGTGTTATTACTGCAAAGCATATGTTAACTGCACTTTCTGGATATGTGGGTGCCGACACCAAAGGAGGCATCATTGTATTAGAAATTGAAAAGAGACAGTATTCTTTTGGTGAAATTGTGAGACTCGTTGAAACAAACGATGCCTATGTTACACAACTCAACACTACCACAGATCCAAACACCGGATTAATGCTCGTATCCATTCAATTAAACCGCATTGAGGTATCTACCATTGTTGCAACGTTTCAACGTTACGATTACCGCGTAAAATATTTTTTTGGGGAAGAAAATTACCAGAACGAGTTACAAGAAAATTACAACCATTTACTTTCTTACCTCAATATGTAGTTGCAAAAACATTATTTATGCGCCTACTAAGTTTGATTCTTTTAATTTTTTTGCCATTGGTTAGCATGGCGCAATCTAAATCCTGCATTGGTGGTATTGAAATTTTAGGTAATACCAAAACAAAATATTTTATCATTTTGCGTGAACTTCCTTTTAAGGTTGGCGACTCAATTGCCAGCACGCAAATTGGACCTGACTTAATTAAAGCAAAACAACAACTACTCAATACGCAATTATTTGTTGATGTAAAAATTGATACTACACAGATTGGTAACACCATTCAAGTTCGCTTGAACGTTAAAGAAAGATGGTATCTTTTTCCGGTTCCTTATTTTAGGTTGGTGGACCGAAATTTTAATCAGTGGTGGGTAGATCAAAACAGAAATTTAGACCGGGTTAATTACGGCATTAAGTTTACACAAAACAATGTATCTGGGCGTAATGATAATATAAATGTATGGCTTATAACAGGCTACAATAAACAGTTTTCGGCGCGTTATACGCTTCCATTTTTTGATAAAAAACTCACCAAAGGGTTTAGTATAGGCTTTGCTTATGCTACTCAAAAAGAATTAAATATTGCTACTGCAAATAATAAGCAAGTATTTTTTAAACATAGTACAGACGCAAGAAAAATATGGCGCATCGATGCTGCCTATACGTATAGGCCCGACACTAAAAAACGCAATACAGTTAGGCTTAGTTATACAAACGAATCTATTGCAGATACTATCTTAAAGGTTCAAAAAAATTATTATCCTGGTCAAGTCACTACACAAAAAGCAGTCGACCTCAGTTACCGGTATCAATTTATTGATGTGTCTAATATTTCATATCCAATAGAAGGTAATTATACCGATTTGTTTTTTTTGAAACGTTTTGCTACTCCGGAGCAATCTTTATTTCAAATGAGTGCGAGGCAACTCTATGCAAAAAAAATACATCCAAAAAGTTTTTTACTATTTGATATGAGTGCTGCCTATAAATCACCCATTGATTCGGTTTTTTCCAATGCCAGACTTATTGGGTATGGGGGTATGCAACTGCGCGGACTTGAATATTATGTGGTGGATGGAACGGCCGGTATAGTAGCAAGAAATGCATTTCATTACAATCTCAAAAACTGGATACTGCATAATCCACTACGCACCAAAACCCATGATCAAATTCCTATTAGGCTTTATTGTAAATTATTTGCAGATGCTGGTTACGCTTATCAAAAGTATGCAGCTTCTTCTAACAGCTTAAGTAATACGCTTTTGTATACGTATGGGGCAGGCTTGGATGTGGTTTCTGTATATGATTTTGTATTTAGGATAGAATATAGCCGCAATCAGCTAGGGCGAGATGGCCTATATTTGCAGGGCGAATTTAATTTTTGATCAGAAAATTGACTCATGAAAATTGCAATTTATAGTAGAGGTTTAGACTTGGCAACACCCAATCCGCTGGCTTTACTGCTTGAGGCATTAGCTCCACATGAAGTGGAAATTCATGTTTTCCATCAATTGTTATTGCACACAGAATTGCCTGCACAACTTGCAGCTAAACTTATTCCATTTAAAGTTTCTTCTGACTTAGATTGTTCCATTGATTGTCTTATTAGTTTAGGTGGAGATGGTACCATGCTTGATGCGGTTACACTGGTAAAAGATTCTGGTATTCCTATTTTAGGAATCAATTTTGGACGACTTGGTTTTTTAGCAAGTATTAGTCCGGATGCTTTACAAAGTACTGTAGAAGCTATTGTTAATCGCACTTTTGTAGTGGATAAACGTGCACTCATCCATTTAGATTCTAACGAAGGACTTTTTGGTGACACTCCATTTGCACTCAATGAATTTGCTATTCATAAGCGTGATATTTCTCCCATGATTAAAATTCATACATACTTAAATGGAGAATTTTTAAATACCTATTGGGCAGATGGATTGATCGTTTCTACACCTACTGGTTCTACTGGATATAATATGAGTTGCAACGGTCCTATTTTATTTCCGGATGCTGCTAGTTTTGTGATTACACCTGTTGCGCCACACAATTTAAATGTGCGTCCCATTGTAGTGCCCGATACCAACGTTGTTTCTTTTGAAATAGAAGGAAGGGCAGACCAGTTTATATGTGCACTTGACGCACGTAAAGAAATTGTACACAAAACGGTACAGTTGGCTATCAGAAGAGAGCAGTTTTGCGTAAATCTTGTACGATTAAACGAAAATAGTTTCTTGTCTACGCTTAGATCTAAGCTTACTTGGGGCCTCGATAAAAGAAATTAACATTTTTGGTATTTATTTTTGTTGCTACTTTACAATAAGCAAGCAGAGGCGCTCATGGTAAAACATTTTATTTTCTGTATCATTTTTGGCTGCGGTATCATCACCGCAAATGCACAGCTTATGCAAAGTTTTGTGCATCAAGCCGAATTTGGTATTGGAGCTGGTGCGTCGCATTATTTTGGCGATTTAAATCCTACTGCTGCTGTTAATAGGCCTAAAGCCAATGCGGGTATTTTTTTTAGGAAGCAATTTAACAATTACATGAGCGTTCGATTAAGTGGAGAGTATGCGCTGCTTGGCTATTCTGACCAGTACAGTAACAATGCAAGTCAGCGCAGACGCAACTTAAGTTTCAATAGTGATGTTTGGGAAGCAGCGCTCTCTTTTGATTTTAACTTTTTTATGTTTCAGCCAGGCTTTGAAGATTTTAGATTCACACCTTATGTAGGTGTGGGTGTGGGTGCTTTTTCCTATGATCCTTATGCATACCTAGGCAATCAAAAATATTTATTGCGCCCACTCGGCACAGAAGGCCAAGGATCTTCGGCATATCCGTTTTTAAAAACATACAACCCTATTGGTGTATCAGTACCGCTTACGCTTGGTGTAAAATATGCATTGAGTGAGCAGTTCAATATTTTTGCGGAACTCATGTACCGCTTTACCAACACCGATTATTTAGATGATGTGAGTGGTGTGTATGCGCCAGACGCATTTCCTACCCTTCCAGACGGAACGCCTTCACCGGCATTTTTACTCCAAGACCGCAGTTACGAGACTGGAGCACCCATTGGTATCAAAGACAGACAAAGGGGTAATACCCTTCAAACCGACGTATTTGCTGGGGTGAAACTGGGTATTTCCTTTAATTTACAGACCTATAAGTGTCCCAAGCCTATCCAATAGAGGGTTTTGGCGATAATTAGCCAAAGTATTCGGCGCAAACCTCTGTTTTTTCGTTAATTTTGCAGCCTATTAATCCCTTTTCAAACGCATGCAGGAACACCTAAAGGCACAAATTGATCTAGCTCGTTTACCCGAACATATAGCCATCATTATGGATGGTAATGGACGTTGGGCGCAGGAGAAAGGAGAAGATCGTTTATTTGGCCATTTCCATGGCGTAGAAAGTGTAAGAAATATTGTGGAAGGGGCCGCAGAATTGGGTATTGGGTATCTAACACTGTATGCTTTTAGTACCGAAAATTGGGACCGTCCAGCACCAGAAGTGGCCGGACTGATGAGTTTATTAGTGGATACCATCCGTAAAGAAGTTCCTACATTAAATAAAAACAATATTCGTTTGCAGGTCATTGGCGACAGGCAAATGCTTCCAGATTTTGCACAAACAGAACTTGATGAAGCACTTGCTTTAACGGCTGCCAATACAGGTTTAACCCTTATTATGGCGCTTAGTTACAGCAGTAGATGGGAAATCGCACATGCAATAAAGCAAATAGCTATGGATGTGAAGGCAGGTAGGTTAGAACCGCAGCAAATTACCCAAGACACCATTGCTGATTACTTGTGTACCAAGGGAATTCCGGATCCAGGGCTTGTGATACGAACCAGTGGGGAGTTTCGAATAAGTAATTTTTTATTGTACCAACTTGCTTATGCTGAGCTTTATTTTACACCTATCTTGTGGCCAGATTTTAGAAAGCCTCATTTGTATGAAGCAATCATAGATTTTCAGCAAAGAGAGCGTAGGTTTGGAAAAACAGGAAAACAGATAAAACAAGAAGAAAACGCATAAAAAAGGGCAATATATAATATAATTATTTAATAAGTATAGCGATTTAACAAAGACTTTTCATTATTCCTGTTAATTTGCTCCGCTTATAAGAACCAAAATCGACGAAATCTGCTGTGGTGAAAGATCAGCCAGCGATATAACAAACAGAAAAAGATGCAGAAAGTGTACAAATTATTTATGTTGGCATTTGTATTATCGCTTGGGAGTTTTGTTGCCAGTGCGCAACAAACCAAGGATACAGTGATTACCAACGTCGATGCAGATCTTATTAATATTTTAAATCAAAAAGCGCCTAAAAAATATAAGATCACTGCTATTAAAGTGACAGGCAATAGTTTTTTCGATGAAAATTTATTGACTTCTATTGCAAATATCAATATCGGTGACGAAGTAGTATTACCAGGAGGAGATTTGTTTGCTAAGGCCATCACAAAATTGTGGGCTCAAAACTATTTTTCTGATGTAGAAATTTACATCACAAAATTAGAAGATAAAAATATTGAAATTGAAATTTCGGTAACAGAGCGCGCACGTTTATCTAACTTTTTATTTAGAGGAGTAAGTAAAAGTGACGCTGAAGATTTAACGGGTAAAACAGGTCTTGTACGCAACCGCGTGATCACAGAAAACATGAAAATTTCTGCGATTGAAGCCATCAAAAAATTCTATGCCGAAAAGGGTTTTCAAAATGCGCAAGTTAAAATTTTAGAAAAGTCAGATACTACTTACGAAAACACGTTACTACTGGATTTTGTAATTGATAAAGGCCCTAAGGTTCGTATCAACAATATCAATTTTGGTGGTAACAGCGTAGAAGCTGGTCTATTAAAAAAGAAATTAAAAGACACCCACGAAAAGTCTAGACTTACTTTATTTCCAGTTTTTGATGAACCTAAAATTGTAAAAACACAGCGTTATACTTTTGAACAGTACATGAAAGAAAAAGGGTTTCTAACTTTCACAAAAACTAAAAAAGTATTGGATCCTTACGCACGTATTAAATTTTCAGGTGCCAAGTTCGACACTAAAAAATACGAAGACGACAAGGACAATATTTTAGAATATTACAACTCACTTGGTTACAGAGATGCAACGATTGTAAATGATACGGTGTATTACAATGCAAACGGTCATTTAAACATTGACATTAAAGTAAGCGAAGGTCGCCGTTATTATTTTGGTAACATTACCTGGAGAGGAAATACCAAATATGCCGATTCTATTTTGACGGCAATACTTGGTATTCGTAAAGGAGATATTTACAATTTAGAAACGCTCAATAAAAAATTAGGTAAATCAGCTACACCAGAAGGAGGCGATATTAGTGGTCTTTACCAAGACGATGGTTATTTGTTTTTTAATACCGATCCAGTAGAAACGGCGGTATACAACGATACCATCGATTACGAAATTAGAATTATTGAAGGTCCGCAAGCAACCATTAAAAACATACGAATTTTTGGTAACGACCGTACCAAAGAACACGTCATTAGAAGAGAGCTAAGAACCATTCCGGGCGAGAAATTTAGTAGAAGCGATCTAATGCGTTCTCAACGTGAGATTGCGCAGCTTAACTATTTCAACCAAGAAAAAATTGGCATCGATCCAAGACCCAATCCAGATGATGGTACAGTAGATATCAACTACACCGTAGAAGAAAAATCGAGCGATCAATTAGAATTGAGTGCGGGTTGGGGTGGTTATATTGGACTTACTGGAACACTTGGTGTTTCTTTCAATAACTTCTCTATTAGAAATATTTGGAAGAAGCAAGCATGGGATCCACTTCCAATGGGAGAAGGTCAAAAGCTAAGTATTCGTGTTCAAAGTAATGGTAAGGCGTTCCGTTCTTACAACTTCTCTTTCACCGAGCCTTGGTTTGGCGGTAAAAAAAGAAATGCACTAACCTTTAGTGTGTTTAACACCAAGTATGGTCAAACCTATGATTATGCAACAGGTATGTATGACCCTAGTGCCGCAGATTCTAAATACATTTCTACTACAGGTGCAACCATCAGTTTAGCCAAACAATTAAAATGGCCCGATGACTTTTTCTCTTTATCGTTTGGTATCAACTATACCCGTTATAAGTTAAGTAACTACGCCATTGACCCAACCAATCTTCCAGGTTTTGAAAATGGTAATGTAAACAACTTAAACTTAAAGATTGCTTTACAGCGTTCTTCTATAGACCAACCATTGTATCCAAAAAGTGGTTCAACATTCTTATTAAGTTTACAAGTAACACCGCCTTATTCACTACTTAATACGGGTATTGCCACAAGTGCAAATCCATACAAATGGATTGAGTACCACAAATGGCGTATGAATGGTGAGTGGTTTGTGCCACTTGGTAAACCACACGGCGAAGACCGTAACAAACAATTTGTAATTAGAGCTGCTGCTAAATTTGGTTTTTTAGGCAGATTTAATAAAGACATTAAAATATCTCCGTTCGAAAGATTTCAGGTGGGTGACGCTGGTTTAAGTAACCAGTTTGCATTACTTGGTTATGATATCATTGCGCATAGAGGTTATCCAGTGTATGAAAATTCTAATCCACGTATCAATCCGGATCAACAAAGAGCTAGCCAATACTTTACCATCTTTAATAAGTACAGCGTAGAACTTAGGTATCCGCTTAGCTTAAATCCAAGTAGTACCATTTATGCACTTGGTTTTTATGAAGCAGCAAATGGTTGGTATACTATAAAGGATTACAATCCATTTAAACTTCGTAGATCTGTGGGCTTAGGTATGCGCTTTTTCTTACCAATGTTTGGACTTTTAGGATTTGATTATGGCGTTGGACTAGACAGGTTTACGGCCAATGGTTCTATGAAAGATGCAGCAAGGTTTACCTTTATGCTAGGTTTTGAACCAGAATAATATTTAAATTAGAAGCATGAAAAAATTATTATTTCTTTCGCTCATTATGATTGCATTAACCACCAGTGCTTTTGCTCAGCAGCGTTATGCAGTTATTGATACAAAGTATATTTTAGATCGTATTCCGGCGTACAAAGAGGCGGATGCTAAACTTAAAGTGATTGGTGAGCAGTGGCAAAAAGAAATTGATGATTTACAAGCCCAGCTCGATAAAATGTACAAAAACTATGAGTCTGAACAGTTTATGTTAACAGATGCCCTTAAAAAGAAGCGTGAAGATGAGCTGTTTGAAAAGGAAAAGCAGGTACGTGATCTTCAAAAAAAGCGTTTTGGCTACGAAGGCGACCTTTTTAAAGAGCGCCAGCGCCTTATAAAGCCAGTTCAGGATAAAGTATATGATGCCATTCAAAAAATCGCTACAAGTCGTTCTTATGACTTCGTACTCGATAAAAGTGAAGGAATAACCATTATATTTGCCGACCCGAAACTTGATAAAAGCGACGATGTGCTTAAAGAGTTAGGTATAAAATAGAAATTTAAAAAGTTTAAATAAACAGTTCTAACAAAAATTCAAACAATCTCTACAATGAAGAAATTATTATTTGTTTGTGTGGTTTTAGTAGCCAGCTTACTATTCTCAAATAGCACAAACGCACAGGTTAAAATTGGTTACTTTGATGAGCAAAGTTTATTGAGCCTGTTTCCAGACATTCAAAAAATTGATACAATCATCAACAATTTCGTGAAAGATTCTTTGAATCCTGAGTATGCTTACACGGTGCAAGATTACCAACGTAGAGATTCTCTTTTCAAAAAAGATTCAGCTACCATGCCTGCAAAAGCAAGAGAATTGGCTTTATCTGATTTAAACCGTTTAGGTTATAAATTAGCAAACTGGCAACAGTATGCACAAGAAATGCAAAATGGTAAAATGGAGCAATCTCTTTTACCTTACAGACAAAAGATGGTAACTGCGCTTCAACAAATTGTTGCTGATCAAAAATATACATTGGTATTAAAGACAGAAACATTGTCTCTGTACATGCAGCCTAATATCTTAGACAACTTAACCATTCGTGTAGCGATGAAGTTAAACTTGCCTTTACCACAAGAAATCATGGATGCTTGGAAACAAGCCGGTGGTGTGGTTCCTGCAGCGCCAGCTAAAACAGCGGCTCCTGCTAAAAAAGGATAATAGCTTTTACAAACTATTTATACAAGAACCCCGTCTGGTAAAGGCGGGGTTCTTATTTTTGTGTATGCAAACAAAAAAGCCAATTGGTGTATTTGATAGTGGTTATGGTGGTTTAACCATCCTCAAAGAACTACGTCTTGCATTACCTACACATGATTTTATTTACCTCGGTGATAATGCGCGCGCGCCATATGGCCCAAGGTCATATGAAACGGTCTATCAATACACACTTGAAGCTGTAGATTGGTTATTTGACAAAGGTTGTGATTTGGTTATTTTGGCTTGCAATACGGCTTCTGCAAAAGCATTAAGAACCATTCAGCAAAAAGACCTTGCTAGCCGTGGCAGTCATAAAAGGGTGCTTGGCGTTATTAGGCCTACCACCGAAGTTGTGGGTCAATTTTCTAGCACAAAACAGGTTGGTATTGTGGGTACCAAGGGTACTATAGAAAGTGAAAGTTACCCCGTAGAAATTGCAAAATTTTTTCCAGAAGTACGGGTATTCCAGCAGGCCTGCCCAATGTGGGTGCCACTCATCGAAAATAGGGCCTACAATACCCCAGGAGCGCGCTATTTTGTAGAGCAGGACCTCAATAGCCTTTTTGCAAAATCTGCTAAAATTGACACTTTATTACTTGGCTGCACCCATTATCCATTGTTACTAGACACCATTGCATCACTCGTGCCTACAGGCGTTAAAGTGCTAACGCAAGGTGCCATTGTGGCCGCAAGCCTTGTCGATTATTTACAAAGACACCCAGTAATTGATGCCGGTATTACAAAGCATAGTGACTGTAACTTTTATACCACAGATGCTACATCTGATTTTGATGCCCATGCAGCCGACTTTTTAGGCTATTTGGTGCAATCTTTGCCCGCAACGCTTTAAAAATTGTCTTTTTTGGGGCTGATTATCAATCAGTTAAAAAAAATCTTTCTTCCTTTTTTAACTTACACCTACTTTTCCTTACTTTTGCCGTCCTTTCACAAGACAGCAGCATGGTGACTGCCGTATATGAAACGAAACAAGATTAAAGGGTTAGTTAAAAAACGCAAGTTATGAAACGTACATTTCAACCGCATAAGCGCCGCCGTAAAACAGTTCACGGATTTCGTAAAAGAATGGAATCTGCTAATGGACGTAAAGTATTGGCAAGCCGTCGTAAAAAAGGCCGCAAGAAACTAACTGTTTCTAGCGAGAAAGGTTTAAAATAAACCAAACAGGAATTCTTTAGTGTAGTTGCATTAAAGACCCTCAAGATTTTACAATATAAGTCCTGCTTTTATAAGTAGGACTTTTTTAATTTAGTGTAGTCTCTATTATTACATATGTTAGCTACTTTTTCCTATAACAAGTTTGAAAAATTAAAAAGCCGCAAGCAAATTGAACTCTTGTTTGCGAAAGGAAAAAGTATATCCGCGTTTCCAGTTAAAGTATTTTATTTGCCCATCAATCATACGCCTTTGCATCCAGTGCAAGTAGGCGTTGGCGTTTCTGCGCGAAATTTTAAAAAAGCTGTAGACCGTAACACCACCAAAAGACGCATGCGTGAGGCCTACCGCTTGCATAAACTTCCATTACACGAGCATTTAGTGGCAGCGGAAAAAAGTGTAGCAGTATTTATTTTATGGATCGATAAGCAATTGCCAACTACTGAGGTATTACAAGATTTGATGCCAACAGTAATTGAAAAATTAATCAAACAACTCGGATGAAAATAATTTGGCAAATACTAAGCATCCCGTTTATACTACTGATAAAATTTTATCAGTACGTGATTTCGCCAGCGCTCGGACCTAAGTGTAGGTTTACGCCCACCTGTTCTCATTACGCGGTAGATGCCCTAAAAAAATACGGATTATTTAAAGGCATGTACCTCGCAATAATCCGTATTAGTAAATGTAGACCGGGTGGAGGTCATGGTTACGACCCCGTTCCGTAAAATTTTATAATTAAGCAGCGCTAAAACGAGCGGCCACTTTATTCCAATCTACCACATTCCAAAAAGCAGCTAAATAATCTGCTCTGCGGTTTTGGTATTTTAAATAATAAGCGTGTTCCCAAACATCGGCACCTAAAATAGGGCTTCCTTTTACTTCTGCTACGTCCATTAAAGGATTGTCTTGATTTGGGGTAGAAGAAACAACTAGTTTACCATCTACTACTACTAACCAAGCCCATCCACTTCCAAAACGAGTAAGACCAGCTGCTGCAAATTTTTCTTTGAATGCATCAAATGAACCAAAAGCCGCATCAATCGCTTCTGCTAATGCTCCTGTTGGCGCACCACCTGCATTTGGCGCTAAACTTTCCCAGAAAAAAGTATGGTTCCAATGACCACCACCATTGTTACGAACAGCCGGGCTAATGCTTCCTGCAGCTGCAACGAGCTCCTCAATTGTTTTTGATTCGTGCTCGGTACCCGCCACTGCTTTGTTTAAATTGTCTACATAAGCTTGGTGGTGTTTACCATGGTGAATTTGCATGGTAGTGGTATCGATATGTGGTTCTAATGCATCATGTGCATAAGGTAAAGGTGCTAGTGTAAATGACATATAATTTATTTAATGATTAAAATAATAAAGCACAAAGCTACACCCTAATTGGAGCCCATCAAAATGCTTAACGTTTGTTTTTGAAAAAGTTTTTGATGAGCCAACTACACTCGGAGGCTAATACGCCACCCACTATTTCAATTTTTGGTCCAAAAGGCTGGGCTATTTTTTGGTATCCATTTTTTTCGTCGGATGCACCGTAAACAATACGGCTTATTTTACCCCAGTATAGTGCACCCGCGCACATCATACAGGGTTCGAGGGTAACGTATAAAGTGGCTTCTGGGAGGTATTTAGCACCCATAGAAGCATAGGCTGAGGTAAGTGCTAATATTTCGGCGTGCGCCGTAGAATCGTTTAATAGTTCTACTTGGTTATGGCCTCTAGCAATAATTTTACCGTTTACCACCACTACGGCACCCACAGGCACTTCATCTGCCTCAAATGCGATGTTGGCTTCTTTTAAAGCTTCCTCCATATAGTATTCGTCGGGCAAATGATTCATGACGCTAAAGTAAGGGTTTCATAAATAAAAAAGAGCTGCTTTGCGGGCAACTCTTTTTTAAAAATAGGATTGAGCTATTATAATTTTTTAACCATGATGTTTTTAAACCAAACATTATCGCCATGATCTTGTAGTGCAATATGGCCGGTAAAAACTTTACCAAAATCTGGCATGGTTTTAAACTTACTATTGGCAAGCATATTTCTCCAAGCATCGTCGCCGTATGTTGTAGAAACTACGTT
>Ga0209598_10000566_pt1 | contig 29929 bp, 27 predicted proteins | sample M_140807_EF_Meta_FD_187317 | JGI IMG/M metagenome (GOLD analysis project Ga0209598, IMG submission 187317) | Freshwater microbial communities from Lake Montjoie, Canada to study carbon cycling - M_140807_EF_MetaG (SPAdes) (version 2) | ecosystem: Environmental > Aquatic > Freshwater > Lake...
TACCGTGATGAGGCTGATGAGCAAACAGGTCACCGCGAAAAAGTGGTTATTGAAACAAAAGATAAAACCAAAATACCTACCATCATTGTTGAAGGAAAGGATCACAAGCATTACAACTTACCAGTAGGATCTCACATCGCTGTTGAAGAAGGCGACGAAGTAAAAGCTGGTTTTGTGATGGTTAAAATTCCTCGTATTTTAGGTAAGCTTCGCGATATCACCGGAGGTCTTCCACGTGTAACTGAATTATTTGAAGCACGTAATCCAGGTAACCCTGCGATTGTTTGTGAAATCGATGGTGTAGTTGCATTTGGTAGCGTTAAACGTGGTAACAGAGAAATCATTGTTGAATCTAAAGATGGCATGGTTAAAAAGTACTTAGTACCATTAACGCGTCAAATTCTAGTTCAAGATGGGGACTTCGTAAAAGCGGGTACGCCAATGTCTGATGGACAAATTGCACCGGCTGCCATCCTTGCTATCAAAGGACCATTTGCAGTTCAAGAATATGTTGTAAATGAAATCCAAGAGGTTTACCGTTTACAAGGTGTAAAAATCAATGACAAGCACGTAGAAGTGATTGTTCGTCAGATGATGAAAAAGGTTGAAATTGTTGATGCTGGTGATACTAAATTCTTAGAGGAGGATCTAGAAGACAGATTTGACTTTATCGAAGAAAATGACCGTATCTATGATAAAAAAGTAGTTACTGAAGCTGGTGAAAGTACAACCTACAAAGCTGGTCAAATTATAACTTTAAGAGAACTACGCGAAGAAAATTCAATTCTACGCCGTTCAGACAGAAAGCTAGTAGAAGTGCGTGATGCAAAACCTGCAACCGCTACTCCAGTATTACTAGGTATTACCAAGGCGTCTCTTGGCGTTAGAAGCTGGATTTCAGCTGCTTCGTTCCAAGAAACTACCAAAGTATTAAGCCAAGCTGCAATACAAGGTAAAAAAGACTTGATGTTAGGTCTTAAAGAAAATGTAATTACAGGTCATTTGATTCCTGCAGGTACCGGACAAAAAGAGTTCGAGAATATGATTGTAGGAAGCAAAGAAGAATATGAAGTATTAGCTACCACACGCGAAGCGATGAGCTTTGATGAGGAAGAATAATATTTTATAGCCTTAGTATATTTGTAAAAGTAGGAAGCCAACACTTCCTACTTTTACTTTTTAATAGATAAAATGTATAAATTAGTGTCATGAAAAATATCAATACGGTAGTTAATGTTGTTTTAGGAATTGCAGTTGCGGTTCTATTTTATTTTCAATTTAGCGGTAATAAAACCGTAGTAGCTACTGGTTCTAAATCAGTTGCTTCTGGTGATTTCAGAATTGCTTATTTTGAAATTGACTCAGTAGAATCTCAGTTTAATTATTACAAAGAAGTGAGTAACTCTATTCAGGCTAAAGCGCAGCAAAACAACAATGAACTCAATCAGTTAAAAGAAGTGTTTGCAGCTAAGTATCAAGAGCTACAAAAAAATGGTCAAAGCATGTCTCAATCAGAGGTAAATGCTAGACAACAAGAGCTTCAACAAATGGATAAAACCTTTAAGAGCAAAGAGCAAATGATGAACAACGAAATGCAGGACGAAAGCATGAAAAAATTGCAGGACGTTAAGAAAAAAATTACAGACTACCTAGCTGAATACAATAAGGGTAAAGGGTATGCTTTTATTTTAGGTAATAATTCGGATATGCTTTCAATGTATTACAAAGACACAGCCTACGATATTACTGCAGACCTTGTAAAGGGTTTAAATGAATTATACAAAGCAAAAAAATAGGCCCTTATAATCTTATTTTTTTTAATTATCTTGAAGTTCTGTTTTAACCAACAGAACTTTTTTTATGAGTACAACTACGTCCGAATTTAAACCATCCCTAGGTTTATTAGATGCTACCATGATTGTTGCAGGTAGTATGATTGGTTCAGGTATATTTATTGTAAGTGCCGACATTACCCGCAATGTGGGATCGGCGGGTTGGCTGGTAGCTGTCTGGCTTATTACAGGCTTTATGACCCTTACGGCCGCCTTAAGTTATGGCGAGCTAAGTGCCATGTATCCTAAAGCAGGAGGTCAGTACGTGTACTTAAAAGAGTCTTACAATCCACTGCTAGGTTTTTTATACGGTTGGAGTTTTTTTTCGGTGATTCAAACAGGTACGATTGCAGCGGTAGGGGTAGCGTTTAGCAAATTTGCTGGTTACTTTTTTCCTGCATTAGAAATGACGGATGCCAACATACTATTTCAAGCAGGGGTGTTAAAAATTTATCCAGCACAGCTCGTTTCCATTGCTATCATTATTTTGTTAACCTACATCAACACCAAGGGTGTACAGGGTGGGAAACTCATTCAAACTACATTTACAGTAACAAAACTCGTTTCACTATTTGGTCTTATTGGCTTTGGTTTTTTACTAGCCGCTAAATCAGAAATTTGGAATGCCAATTGGCAGGATGCTTGGACCATGAAATCAATTGCTGCAGACAACAGTACCACACCCGTAATTGGGCTGGCCATTTTTGGTGCGATAGCTGCATCTATGGTAGGTTCTATTTTTAGTAGTGATGCTTGGAACAACGTTACATTTATTGCAGGGGAAATAAAAAATCCCAAACGAAATATTGGATTAAGTTTATTTTTAGGCACCCTCATTGTTACCATTATCTATGTGTCTGCCAATTTAATGTACATCAGTGTACTTCCATTAAATGATATAGCACATGCGCCCGCCGACAGGGTAGCAGTATCTTCTGCAAACGCCATTTTTGGAAATATTGGAACCTATGTAATAGCAGTTATGATTATGATTTCTACATTTGGCTGTAACAATGGTTTGATATTAGCAGGTGCTAGGGTTTATTATACTATGGCTCAAGACGGTTTGTTTTTTAAGAAAGCATCTACCCTCAATAAAAACGCAGTACCAGAATGGGCCTTATGGGCGCAGTGTGTGGTTGCAGCGCTCTTATGCTTGAGTGGTAAATATGGCGACCTACTAGATATGGTTTCATTTATTGTGGTGATTTTTTATGTGTTAACCATTATAGGCATCTTTATTTTACGTAAAAAACGTCCAGAAATGGAACGACCTTATAAAGCGGTGGGCTATCCTGTTTTACCTGCTATCTATGTATTAATGGGAACCTTGTTTTGTGTATTATTAATCATTTATAAGCCTAATTTTACATGGCCTGGACTTATTATTGCACTATTAGGCATTCCTTTGTATTACCTTGCAGTGCGAAGTAATAAAAAATAAACATGACAAATTTTGACCAACTTTTCATAGACTTTAGCAAGCTAAAAGTTGTAATCATTGGAGATGTTATGCTTGACACTTATTGGTGGGGTCAGGTAGACCGTATATCTCCCGAAGCACCCGTGCCGGTAGTATCACTCCAGCGCAAAGAACACCGCGTAGGAGGGGCTGCCAATGTCGCTTTAAATACGGTCGCGCTTGGTGCGCAAACAAGCATTGTATCTGTCATTGGTACCGATGCGGATGGAGTTTTACTTAAATCTTTATTTGAAGAGCAGCACATCGATACCAAATATTTGCTTTCAACTGATACGCGTATTACAACCAATAAAACGCGTGTCATGAGTCGCAATCAACAAATGATGCGCTTAGATGCTGAAATCACAACACCCATTACCACTGATATTGAACAGGCCTTACTTCAAAAATTTATTGCTTGTTTAGATGCGCAAAAACCTGATGTTGTCATTTTTGAAGATTACGATAAAGGCGTATTAACAAGTTCTATCATTAAAGAAGCAATTGCTATTTGTACCGAACGAAATATTGTAATGTCTGTGGATCCTAAAAAAAATAATTTTTTAGCATACAACGGCGTTACCCTTTTTAAGCCAAACTTAAAAGAAGTAAAAGAGGGATTACAATTACCCATACCTGCTGTTACACTTGAAAATTTAAAGTTGGTTCACGCCCAACTTCAAAAATATTTAGCGCATCAAATATCGCTTATCACTTTATCTGAAAAAGGAATGTTTTTTGATACGGGCGAAATCGCAAAAATTATTCCAACACATGTTCGTTCTATTGCTGATGTAAGTGGGGCTGGTGATACCGTAATTGCAGTTGCATCACTCGTGTATGCGGCAACAAAAAATATTGAACTAGCCACCGAAATGGCCAATATAGCAGGCGGATTGGTATGTGAAGAAGTGGGTACAGCTGCGATTAATAAAACACGTTTATTGTCGGAATGTAAATTGCTTTTAGTTTAATAAAAGAAACAAGCTATGCAACAATTTTCTTTGGTTATACATGGTGGTGCAGGTACTATCTTAAAAGCAGATATGTCTCCTGCATTAGAGCAGGCCTATCAAGCAGGTTTACAAGAATCATTGGACGCTGGTTATTTAGTTTTGCAAAATGGGGGAAGCGCTGTTGATGCTATTCAAACGGCGATTATCATTTTAGAAAATAATATATTATTTAATGCAGGTAGGGGAAGTGTTTTTACAAAAAAAGGACTGCAAGAAATGGATGCCGCTATCATGGATGGCGCTACTTTAGAAGCAGGTGCTGTTGCTGCTATTCGCAATGTTAAAAATCCAATCAAGCTTGCTGCAGAAGTAATGACAAATAGCAATCATGTTTTTTTAAGTGGAAAAGGCGCCAATGATTTTGCCATCAAACAAGGCGTTGTGTTAGCCCCAGACGAATATTTTTATTCTCAGTTTAGATACGATCAGTGGAAAGCCATTCGTGATTCAGATACATACTCACTAGATCATACCAATCATCACTTAGAGGAATTGTTAAAAGATAAAAAGTTTGGAACCGTTGGTGCCGTTGCTTGTGATAGCAAGGGCAATATTGCAGGGGCTACTTCTACAGGTGGTATGACCAATAAAAAATATGGTCGTATTGGAGATAGCCCACTCATTGGAAGTGGAACTTATGCCAATAATAAAACCTGTGCTATAAGTTGCACAGGTCATGGCGAAATATTTATACGATCAGTAGCTGCATATGATGTTAGTTGCTTAATGGAATACAAGGGCCTTAGTTTACAAACTGCTATGGAAGTAGTGGTACATGAAAAATTAATGGCACTAAATGGAGAGGGTGGCATGATTGGTGTAGATGCTGCTGGTAACACGGCTATGGTATTTAATAGTGCGGGTATGTACCGTGCTTTTCAAAAAAGTAATGGGGAGTCTGCAATCGCGATTTATAAATAATTGAATATGAAAAAAACGGCCGTCATAGTTGCTGGAGGATCAGGGGTTAGAATGGGATCGGCTGTGCCCAAGCAGTTTTTACATCTAAAAGGGAAGCCAATTATTTGGCATACCGTGCAGCAGTTTTTTTACGCTTATTTAGATATTCAAATTGTACTTGTTTTACCTGCATCTTATTTACAAGAAGCAGCTACTTATTTTGAAACTGATCAACTTTCAAATATACAATTTGTGGAGGGGGGTTCTACTCGTTTTGATTCTGTAAAAAATGGGCTTCAAAAAGTTACGGAACCAAGTGTAATATTTGTACACGATGGGGTAAGGTGTCTGGTTTCAGCCAATCTTATTAAAAAGTGCTACGAAGAGGCTATGGTATTCGGTTCTGCGATTCCAGCAGTAACCGCTACCGATAGTATACGTTTGGTAACTGGTGAAGCGCACCAAGTTATAGATAGAAACCGCGTTAAAATCATACAAACCCCGCAAACCTTTTTAAGTACGGTGTTAATTCCGGCTTTTGACAGGCCTTATCAAGATAGCTTTACAGATGAAGCTACTGTGGTTGAAGCTGCTGGTCATAGTGTTCGTTTAATTGAAGGGGAGTATAGTAACCTTAAAATTACACGCCCTCAAGATTTAATAGTGGCGGAAACCCTTTTTTAGAAAAAAAAACATATTAGTGCTTAATATTTCTTAAATTTGCATCAATGAAACAAGTATTAAATAACAAGTGGTGGTGGCATACAAACTCCAATCGGGGAATGTAATGGCACGTCCACTACTTTTTGAATAAATTCAAAAGCCCCGACCATAATAAGTCGGGGTTTTTTATTATTGACCTATGAAAAAAATTGTATTAAGCACAGAAAGTAAAAGGATGTTAGCGGATGTATATACACCCGTTAGTATTTATTTGCGTTTAAGAGACCGTTTTAGAGACACCATCTTATTAGAAAGCACCGATGCACACGTTGCCGAAAATAGTTATTCCTTTATTTGTATAAATGCCATTGGGGGCATCGAAGTAAGGGATGCAAAAACGCTAGAAGTTAAATATCCTAACCAAGACCCTATTAAGCAACCCGTAGAGGCTTCGCAAATAGACAATCATTTATGGAGTTATATGCAAGGCTATGATGTTATACCGAGTGAACATAAAGAAACGGGCTTTGCACAAGGGCTTTTTGGATATACTAGTTTCGATGCTATTCCATTATTTGAAACCATTGCTTTTGCGGAATCTAAAAAAACAAATTTCCCACTCATCCGTTATAGGTTGTATCAGTACGTGATTGTATTTGATCATTATAAAGACGAATTGTTTATTTGTCAAAATTTACTAGCCAATGAAACTGCAGATACTTCGCTTATTGAGTCGCTCATAAAAAACAAAGACGTACCTCAATTTCCATTTACCCCCGTTGGAGAGGAGCGCTCAAATATTACAAATGAGGCTTATAAAATTATGGTAGAAAAAGGCATTCAACACTGTTTACGTGGCGATGTTTTTCAAATTGTACTCAGTAGAAGATTTGAGCAATCATTTAAAGGGGATGAGTTTAATGTATACAGGGCGCTTAGAAGCGTAAACCCTTCCCCTTATTTATTTTTCTTTGATTATGGTGATTACAAATTAATGGGTTCTTCTCCAGAAGCTCAGTTAATTGTTAGAAACAATAAAGCCGTGATGCATCCTATTGCTGGAACTTTTAAAAGAACCGGTAATGATGAAGAAGACAAAGCCTTATCTGCAAAATTATTAGAAGACGCAAAAGAAAATGCAGAGCATGTTATGCTTGTTGATCTTGCGCGCAATGATTTAAGTAGGTCTTGTACTTCAGTTAACGTTAGTCATTATAAACAAGTCAAATATTACTCCCATGTAATTCACTTAGTAAGTGAAGTAGTTGGATCATTGGATGCTGGTGCAAACCCGTTTAGTATTTTGGCACAAACATTTCCTGCTGGCACATTAAGTGGCGCTCCAAAATTTAAGGCATTGGAAATCATTGATGGTTTGGAATCAACGGCACGTGGTTATTACGGAGGCGCTATTGGTTTTGTAGGATTTAATGGAGGGTTTAATCATGCAATTATGATTCGTAGTTTTTTAAGTAAAGACAATACACTCTATTATCAAGCAGGCGCAGGTGTTGTTGTCTCTTCCAATCCGGAAAGTGAATTACAAGAAGTTAACAATAAATTAAATGCATTAAAAAGAGCAGTAGTATTAGCTGCTGACATATAAAGTAATAGGTATGAAAATATTGGTTTTTGATAATTATGATTCGTTTACTTACAACCTAGTCCATCTAGTGGAAAAAATCACCCATCAAAAAGTGACGGTTGTTAGAAATGATCAAATAGCACTAGAAGATGTTGAGGGCTATGATAAAATTATTTTATCACCTGGACCTGGCATTCCTTCAGAAGCAGGTTTATTGTTGCCTCTAATCAAACAGTATGCTTCTTCTAAGCCTATACTTGGAGTGTGTCTTGGCCATCAAGCTATTGGTGAAGCATTTGGTGCAAACCTCGAAAATTTGTCTACGGTGTATCATGGAGTTGCAACGCCAATCAATATCGATAACACCCATTATTTATTTGCTGGATTAGCGTCTTCTGTAGAGGTTGGGCGTTATCATAGTTGGGTTATTTCAAATAAAAATTTGCCTGCTGTATTAAAAGTTACTGCTACCGACGAAAACGGATTGATCATGGCAATTGAGCATACATCATATGATGTTTGTGGTGTTCAGTTTCACCCCGAAAGTGTATTAACCCCTAAAGGCGAAGCAATTATTAAAAACTGGTTATTAAGATGAAAAAGATTTTACAATATTTATTTGAACATAAAACGCTTAGTAGAGAAGCTGCAAAAGAGCTACTTGTTGCTATGTCTGCTGGCACCTACAATGATAGCGAATTAGCATCTCTAATGACCGTTTTTTTAATGCGTAGTATTACCATTGCAGAACTCCAAGGTTTCAGAGATGCACTTTTACAATTATCTGTTCCTGTACATTTAGGTACCCATGATTTACTCGATATTGTGGGTACAGGTGGAGATGGAAAAAACACCTTTAATATTTCTACACTTTCCTGTTTTATTGTAGCAGGAGCTGGTCAAAAAGTGGCGAAGCATGGTAATTATGGAGCTAGTACCATTAGTGGTTCATCCAATGTAATGGAACAATTGGGCTACGTATTTAAAAATGATGAAAAAGGGTTACAAAAAGAGTTGGAGATAGCTAATATTTGTTTTTTACACGCACCACTTTTTCATCCAGCATTAAAGTTGGTTGGGCCTATCAGAAAAAACTTAGGCGTGCGTACATTTTTTAATATGCTAGGACCGCTTGTGAATCCGGCAAAGCCTGCGCATCAATTAATAGGTGTATTCAATTTAGAAATGGCCAGAATTTATCATTATTTATTACAAGAAGAAGGCATTAATTATACCATTATACATGGATTAGATGGATACGATGAAATTTCATTAACCAGTGATACAAAAATATATACAGCAAAAGGTGAGCGCATTGTTTCTCCTATGGATCTTGGCAAAAGATTTGTTTTTGCAGAAGATTTAGTGGGTGGCGATACAGTAGAAGCTTCTGCAAATATATTTTTAAAAATCATCAAAGGAGAAGGTACGATGGCGCAAAACGCGGTAGTGCTTGCCAATGCTGCAGCTGCTCTATTTGCCACACAAAAGTATGCTAGCTTTGATGATGCCTATGCAGCGGCTGTTGACAGTTTAGATGGCCAAAAAGCATACCAAGTTTTGCAACAATTAATAGCGGTACAATAACATGAATATATTAGATCAAATAATTGCGCGTAAAAAAGAAGAAGTTGCTATTCAAAAAGCAATTGTGTCAGAAGCTGCATTAAAACAAATGCCCTTTTTTAAAGCGCCTATTTTATCTATGGCTTCTTATGTAAGGATGCCAGGTAAAACAGGTATTATCGCCGAGTTTAAACGGAAATCGCCAAGCAAAGGGATCATCAATGATAAAGCAAGCGTAGAAGTAGTAACGGCTGCTTACTCAGCCCATGGAGCATCTGGATTATCGGTATTAACGGACAATCATTTTTTTGGTGGATCCTTAGTAGACCTAACAGCAGCAACCATTCATGAAACCCCCATTTTGCGCAAAGATTTCATGATTGATCCATATCAAATTATTGAAGCAAAAGCATTTGGGGCCGAAGTTATATTATTGATTGCAGCCTGTCTTAGTCCAACTCAAGTAAAAGAGCTAGCAAGTGTAGCTAAAGATATTGGTTTAGAAGTATTGCTTGAAATTCATACCTCATCAGAGTTAGACCATGTTTGTGACGCGGTAGATATGGTGGGAATTAACAACCGTAACCTTAAAACTTTTGAGGTAGACCTAGCACACTCTATTGCACTTGCAAAAATGTTGCCTGCGCATTTGCCAAAAATTGCAGAGAGTGGCATCAGTAATGTATCCACCATCGTTGAACTTAAAAAAGAAGGATTTGATGGATTTTTAATTGGTGAAAATTTTATGAAAACATCTGATCCAGCTGCTGCTTTTGCCGCTTTTGTTGCAGATTTAAAAAATCAGGACAATGAAAGTTAAAGTTTGTGGCATCACAGATATTTCGGAGGCCCTTGCTTTATGTAAAGCGGGCGTTAATTATATTGGATTTATATTTTATCCAGCATCTAAGCGCTACGTTTTAAATAAACTTACGCTCGATCAAATTAAAAGTATACAACTACCAGGTGTTGTTAAAGTAGGTGTATTTGTCAACGAACCCATCGCTGATGTAATTGCTACCGCAACTGCTGCAGGGATTGATATGATTCAGTTGCACGGAGATGAAACGCCTAATTATTGCAAAGAAATAGCCAATCAATATCCGGTCATTAAAGCATTTAGAATTGCTGCGACAGATGAGGTTTCTTATAAAATTTCTGAATTTATTAACGAGGTCGATTACTTGTTATTTGATACGGCTTCCAGTGTATACGGAGGCTCCGGCATTTCTTTTGATTGGGCAAAACTTGCCAATGCTACGCTGCAAAAACCTTATTTTTTAAGTGGTGGTATTGGGCCTGATGATGTCTCTAAAATAACTTCATTTGTGCATTCAAATGCAGCTGGTAATTGTATCGCTGTAGACCTCAATAGTAAATTTGAGATAGCTCCAGGCCAAAAAAATATTGAACTATTACAAACTTATATTCCTACTATTAAAGCACTATAAATATGCAACAAACATTTACAAATCCAAATGAGCATGGATATTACGGAGATTTTGGAGGTGCCTTTATCCCAGAAATGTTATATGCGAATGTGGCGCAACTGAAAAGCCAGTATTTAGAAATAATGGACAATGAAGATTTTAAAAAAGAGTGTAATGATCTTTTGAAAAATTATGTGGGAAGGCCAACACCTTTATTTCTAGCAAAACGGTTAAGTGAGCAGTATGGTTCAACCATCTATCTAAAAAGAGAAGATTTGTGTCATACGGGTGCGCACAAAATCAATAACACCATTGGTCAAATTATCCTTGCACAAAAACTTGGAAAAACACGAATCATTGCAGAAACGGGTGCTGGACAGCATGGCGTGGCTACTGCTACCGTTTGTGCCTTAAAGGGTATGGAATGTGTGGTATATATGGGGGAGAAAGATATAGAAAGACAAGCGCCCAACGTAGCACGTATGCGTATGCTTGGTGCAACTGTAGTGCCTGCAAAAAGTGGTAGTAAAACACTGAAAGATGCCACCAACGAAGCCATTAGAGATTGGATTAATAACCCAACCGATACTCATTATATTATTGGTAGTGTGGTAGGGCCGCACCCTTACCCCGATATGGTGGCTAGGTTTCAAAGTGTCATTAGTGCAGAAATACGAAACCAATTACTTGCACAAACCGGTACCGAACTTCCAACACATGTAATTGCTTGTGTTGGTGGAGGGAGTAATGCGGCTGGCGCATTTTATCATTTTTTAGAGGAACCAACTGTGCAAATAGTTGCTGTTGAAGCAGCCGGTCATGGCGTACAAACAGCTATGAGTGCAGCAACTACTCAACTTGGTACACCAGGTATTTTGCATGGAAGTAAAAGCCTCTTGATGCAAACTCCGGATGGTCAAGTAATAGAGCCACATAGTATTTCGGCGGGATTAGACTATCCTGGTATTGGCCCAATGCATGCCAATTTGTTTACATCAGGGAGAGGTTTGTTTTTAAGTGCCACAGATGATGAAGCGATGGATGCTGCTTTCCATATAAGTAAAACAGAAGGCATTATTCCTGCCTTAGAAACAGCACACGCTTTTGCTGCACTTGATCAAATAAAATGGAAACCCACCGATATTGTTGTTATTTGTTTAAGTGGAAGAGGAGACAAAGATTTATCTACGTACATGCAAAAATTAGATTCATGACAAGATTAAAAAAACTATTTGATGCTAAGTCGTCCAAAGTATTAAATGTATACTGTACAGCTGGTTATCCAAGTCTAGATAGTACGATGACCATTATAGCTGCGCTAGAAAAAAATGGGGCAGATTTGATTGAATTAGGCATGCCTTATTCAGATCCATTAGCAGATGGTCTAGTGATTCAAGAAAGTGGTGCAAAAGCGCTTGAAAATGGCATGTCTATTGAGGTTTTATTTGATCAATTGAAACATTTAAGACCAACCATTCATGTTCCTGTGATACTGATGGGTTATATGAATCCGGTGTTACAATTTGGGTTTGAAAAATTTTGTGAAGCGGCTGCAGCAGTTGGCGTGGATGGACTTATTTTACCTGATATGCCTGCTTACGAGTTTGAATCAAAATATGGAGCGGTTGTAAAGAAGCATCATTTAGATTTTATTTTTTTAGTAACACCAGAAACGCCAACTGAGCGCATACAATATTTAGACTCCCTAAGTACTGGATTTATTTATGCAGTGAGTTCGTCTGCTACAACAGGGTCTGCGCTAAATTTTGATATGGTAGACGCTTATTTGCAAAAGTTAAAACAGTTGCAATTAAACAATCCAATTTTAGTTGGATTTGGTGTTAAAGATGCCGCTTCATTTGAACTTGCTTCAAAACATACCGCTGGTGCCATTATTGGTTCAGCCTACATTAAAGCACTTGAAAATAGCAAGGATGTAACAGCTACAACGGCTCAATTTTTATCATCCATAATTGGTCAATAATACCATGAATATTGCGATTGTAAAATATAATGCAGGAAATATTTTATCCGTTACCTATGCCCTTGAAAGGCTTGGCGTTAGCCCTGTTGTTACAGATGAAATTGAGCTTTTACAAAAAGCGGATCACGTAATATTTCCGGGTGTAGGAGAGGCCAGTACTGCCATGGCGTATTTAAAAGAAAGAAACTTAGATACGGTTATTAAAAATTTAAAACAACCCGTATTAGGCATCTGTTTAGGTATGCAATTGCTTTGTTCTTATTCCGAAGAAAATGATACTACATGTTTGTCAGTATTTGATGAATCTGTTGTTTCATTTTTATCTAATGGAACCGATAAAATTCCGCAAGTGGGTTGGAATACAATTACCAACTGTTCCTCTAATTTATTTAATGGAGTTGCTGACAATGCCTATTGTTATTTTGTGCATGGTTATTATGCAGCCCTCGGGCCTGATACCATTGCTACCACTAATTATATCTTGCCTTATAGTGCAGCGCTTCATAAAAATAATTTTTATGGGGTACAATTCCATCCCGAAAAAAGTGCAACTGTAGGTGAAAAAATATTGCAAAACTTTTTAGATATTGTATAACATGCAAATCATACCTGCTATAGATATTATTGATGGAAAATGTGTTCGTTTAACGGAAGGAGATTATGCACAAAAAACCATTTATAACGAAAACCCTTTGGAAGTAGCAAAGGCATTTGAAGCAGCTGGCATCAAAAGGCTTCATTTAGTTGATTTGGACGGTGCCAAAGCAGGTGCTGTAAAAAACTGGAAGGTATTAGAAAGCATAGCACTTAATACAAAATTGGTCATTGATTTTGGAGGTGGTATAAAAACTGATGAAGATGTTTCTTTGGTATTTGAAAGAGGTGCATCGCTTGCAACCATTGGTAGTATTGCGGTTGCCAATTCTACGCTTTTTTTAAGTTGGGTTGCCACCTATGGCGCTGAGCGGTTTTTTTTAGGAGCCGATGTAAAAGATAATTGTATAGCCGTTAACGGTTGGATGCAAACGTCTACAACACCTATCGAATTATTTATTGGCGATTACCTTACACAAGGGATTACCAATATTTTTTGTACAGACGTTACAAAGGATGGTAGGCTAGAAGGCCCTTCTACTGCACTTTATCAGTCACTTATACAAATGTTCCCTAGTTTAAAACTCGTAGCAAGTGGCGGTGTAAGCTCGATTCAAGATTTAGAAACACTTGATAGTATTGGGTGTGCGGGTGCTATTGTTGGTAAAGCTATTTATGAAAACCGAATTTCACTCGAAACATTGCAGCAGTTTAATTCATAACTCAAACTTATGTTAGCAAAAAGAATCATTGCTTGTTTAGATATTAAAAATGGTAGAACCGTTAAAGGCATCAACTTTGAAAATATCAGAGATGCAGGTGATCCAGTAGAGCTTGGGGCTTTTTATGCAGCAGCGGGCATCGATGAACTTGTTTTTTTAGACATTACGGCAACCAATGAAAAACGTAAAACACTCGCGGAATTAGCTAAAAAAATAGCTGCCGTTATTAATATTCCATTTACGGTAGGTGGAGGGGTTGCTAGTGTCGAAGATGTCAGTGTACTTTTGCAAAATGGCGCTGATAAAATAGCAGTTAACTCTGCAGCTTTTAAGAACCCTGCACTTATTGTTAATTTGGCTAAGGAGTTTGGCAGTCAGTGTATTGTAGTTGCCATTGATACCAAACAAGAAGCAGATGGAGAATGGTATGTTTATTTAAATGGGGGTACTGTTCCAACTAAAACAACGGCTCTTTCATGGGCTAAAGAAGCTGCAAAATTAGGAGCTGGTGAAATCCTTTTAACTTCTATGAACCATGACGGCACAAAAGCAGGTTTTGCATTAGACATTACGGCTGCTATTTCCAAGGCGGTATCTATTCCGGTTATAGCATCGGGGGGTGGAGGAACTATGGAGCATTTTGAAGATATTTTTACTACAGGTGCTGCAGATGCAGCTTTAGCAGCTAGCATCTTTCATTTTAAAGAAATGGAGGTACATGCCTTAAAATCTTTTTTATTAGACAAAGGATTGCCAATTAGGCTTTAATTTTTACATTTACCAAGTATTATGTTAGACAAAATTGATTTTTCAAAATATGCAGATGGTTTAGTCCCTGCCATTGTTCAAGACATTGAAACCAGCAAGGTTTTAATGCTTGGATTTATGAATGCTGCTGCATTTGAAACAACCCTTTCTACTCAAAAAGTTACTTTTTTTAGTAGGTCTAAAAATAGACTTTGGACAAAAGGAGAGGATAGTGGTCATTTTTTGAATTTCAAAGAAATGTTACTCGACTGTGATGCGGATGCGCTTTTAGTAAAAGTGGTTCCTGTTGGACCTACTTGTCATAACGGTACAGACACTTGTTGGGGTGAAGAAAACAATGCAGCCCATTTTTTAACCTATTTAGAAACGGTTATTGCTAGCCGCAAAAATCAAAGCCCTGATAGTTCTTATGTAGCTTCTTTATTTGCAAAAGGAATCAATAAAATAGCTCAAAAAGTGGGAGAGGAAGCCGTAGAGCTAGTTATTGAATCAAAAGACAATAATGAGCTTTTGTTTTTAAATGAAGCATCTGATTTGCTTTTTCATTATTTAATTTTATTGCAAGCAAAAGGATACAGTTTGCAAGATGTTATTGAAATTTTAAAAAATAGACACAAAAAATAGAATCAATTAATAGACATGCGTAAACTAATTATATACACCCTCGTACTTTTGTTTGCTTTTGAATTTGCAAACGCTGCCGATTTTACTGTTACTGGAAAAATTAAAGGTTTGACTAATGGCAGTTCAGCTACAGTAAAAAATGTTTTTAATGGAATTTCATTAGCAACAGCAACTATTACTGATGGTGTATTTGTTTTAAAAGGAAATGTAAACGAAGGCATGTTGTTGCAGCTTTCATTTTCTGCTGCTCCGCAAATTAATATAGAGTTATTTATTGGAAATGAATCTGTTGCGATAGAAGGTGATTTGGCTGCACCAGACCAAATTAAACTTACTGGCTCTGTTGTGCATCAGACATACGAAAAATTTAGGCAACAGTTTGTGCCAATGAAAGATAAGCTAAACGCTATTGTGCCGCTTATTCAGGCAGAAACGACAAAAACGCCAAAACGTGATTCGCTTATTAATTTATTTAATAGTTACAAGCAAGTGCTTTTAAATGAAACTGTTGGATTTATCAACGCAAATCCAACCTCTGTAATTAGTTCATTTGCACTCTATGCTGTTGGGCCACTTTTTTCAAGCCCTCAAGAATTAGAATCCAAGTTTAATGCTTTGCAGCCCGCTGCTCAAAAAGGTTATTTTTCTGAATTAATTGTAAAGTCATTCAATGATGCTAAAGTTGGCCAAGTGGGTTCTATGGCAACAGAGTTTACGCAAAATGATCAAAACGGAAAGCCAATTAAGTTGTCTTCTTTTAGAGGCAAGTATGTACTTATTGATTTTTGGGCTAGTTGGTGTAGACCTTGTAGACAAGAAAATCCAAATGTTGTAGCAGCATATAACAAGTATAAGTCAAAAAATTTTACAGTATTGGGTGTTTCATTAGACCAAGATAAAAATGGCTGGATTCAGGCAATTGCTGCCGACAAGCTAACATGGACACATGTTAGTGATTTAAAATATTGGAGTAATGAAGTAGCTCAGTTGTACCATATCCAAAGTATCCCTGCAAACTTATTAATTGACCCTACTGGTAAAATAATTGGAAAAGACTTGAGAGGTGAAGAGTTGCTTCAAAAACTAGAAAGTATTTTAAAATAATTTTTCGTATTCAGCTGGATCAAATCCAATAGCAATAATTTTTCCTTTCTTTGTTACAATTGGCCTTTTTATTAAGCTGGTATTTTCCTTTAGTACTGCCACTGCTGTGGTTGCTTTAGTACATTTTGCTTGATCTGCTGGGGACAATTTTTTATATGTCGCAGATTTTGTATTTACAATGAGGGTAAAATCTTGTTGCTTCATCCAATCTTTTAGCATTACATCTGTAACGCCTTCTTTTTTGTAATTATGAAACACAAATTCAATCTTGTGTTTTGTAAACCAGTCTAAGCTCTTTTTAACAGTGTCGCAGTTTGGTATTCCGTAGATGGTTATCATGGTGGCCGAATTTACATGTAAAATTAACCAATTGGCACTTATTATTTCTCATCTTCCACGGAAAGAATTATTTTGTAACCTAGTATATGAAGCCATTTTTTTGCATTGTGGGGGCCTTGTTCTTGTATATTCAAGGATATTGTCAAAAGCCAGTTTCTGAAAACAAACGTTTAATGGGGCTGATTATTGGCAATGTATTAGATGCACAAACAGGCAAGCCTTTATCTTTTGCAACCATTCAACTAAAAAAAGCTGCTGATAGTATTCCCAAAACGCAGGTGGTTTCAGATAAAAATGGCGCTTTTGAATGCCTTAATTTGCCATTTGGTTATTTTTCTTTAAAAGTTTCCATGGTAGGGTACGCAACCCTTCAAATGGATAGTATTTATTTAAGAGAAGAGCGATATGACTTTAATTTAGGAGACGTTAAATTATCAATAGCTGGGTCTGCTAGTTCTGAAATTATTGTGTACGCCGAAAAACCACTCATCGAAAATAAAGATGATAAAATTATTTTTAACGTGGGTGAAAGTGCACTCAGTGGTGGCGCCACTACTGCAGAGTTATTAAAAAATATGCCTCTTATCAATAATGATCCAACGGGCAAAATTTTATTAAAAGGCAAAGAGCCTAAAATATTAATTGATGATAAGCCCACCGATTTAAACGCGCAGCAATTACAAGACTTATTAGAAAGTTTACCGGGTCATAGTATTGATAAAATAGAAATTATGACAACCCCGCCTCCGCAATATGCCACAGAGACGGGAGGTGTAATTAATATTGTTACTAAAAAAGGTAAAATTGGATGGGTTGGAAGAATGAGTGCTAGCGCAGGTACTAGAGGAGAGTCTGCATTGTCTGCAAATGGCAGTTACCGGAATCAAAAACTTGTATTAAATATAAATGGCGGTGTGGGTGTAAGTAGCATTTCTGGAAACAGCTATTCTAAAAGGGAAAATATCTACATAGACTCCACCAATTTTTTTAATACACAAAGTAATTATACCAACTATTCTTCAAGGCCCAACTTTAGGGTTCAGGCCGACTATGAAATTGATAAACAGCACTTGTTATCATTTACATATCAACAAAATCCAAATACTTTTGATAACAATTCAATTACAACTTATACCAATATCAATCGGTCGCAGCAAATATACCGCCTGAGTGATCGGAACAATCATAGTATCGGGGATGGTCAAAACCATGCTGTATCCGGAAGTTACAATATCAAGCAAAAAAATGGACCTGGTTATTTACGGTTTATTGGTAATGCTAATTTATCGCATGCACAAACGGATAAGTTATTTTTTCAACAGTTCCTATTTGCAGATAAAACACCTACTGGCATTGATTCTACGCAGCGTCAACTTTTTGAAACCAACAATAACTCGGCCTCTATACGACTAGATTATTTAGTACCCTTTAAGAAAAAACAAAATAATTTTAATGGAGGGGTGTCTTATTTAAATAGCTGGTACCATGGACGTGTTAATACACTGTTTTTTAGAAAAGCGGATCAGAGCTATATAACCAATGATATTTTAAGTAATGATTTCACAAATAAGCAGGCATTGACAACCGCAAGAATTGGCTTTTCGTTTTTCTTTAAAAACAAATATAGACTTAGCTTTGGTGTGCAAGCAGAATATACTCAGCTCAGGTTTGATTTTTTAAAGGGCAATGCTGCTAATGTTGACAATGATTATTGGAACGTACTTCCCAATTTTACATTGCGTAAAGATTTTACCAAAGAATTTAATACTACACTTGTTTACAGGGCCACCATTAAAAGGCCTGGGATTGGTGAGTTGAACCCTAATATAGAATATGGCGACCCTTATAATATTAGGTTTGGTAATCCTTATTTAGAGCCTACATTGTCCCATAACTATGACTGGAATCTAAGTTATGTTAAGGGTAAATATTACCTAAACACATCACTCGGTTATAATAAACTAAAACAAGTTTTTAATACGATTAGAACCTTATTACCTGGTGGCAAAACTGAAGTTACCTGGAAAAATATTGCAGATCGAACAGAATATGAAGCAAGTACTTGGGGCGGATATACATTTACCAAAAAGTTTAGAATGAATGGTAGTGTAGGGTATACCTACAATCAATATGGAGCTGCCGAAAAGCTATTGTATAAATACAGAGATGGTGCTACTTTTTATACCAGCGTCAATTACAATCTAACACCAAGTAATGTGCTCAGTTTTGATGGGACGGCGCGGTATAATAATTTTGCAGATCCGCAGGGTAGAAGTAGGAGTAACCTTACTTTAAACTTAGGGGTTCAGCGTAAATTTTTTGATCGTCGGTTAATAGTTTCCATTAACATCATTGATCCTATTGCTCAGCAGCAATACCACACATTTGCTTATGGTACTAATTTTAATTTAGAATCCTTTAGTTCAAGTAATACCAGAAACTATAGACTTGCTATTAGTTATCAATTAAACAAAGTAGTGAGTAAACCCATTAAAGGCGCGCCGAAAGCCAGCTCTCGCTAACAGGAATCAACCAATTATTTATGAGCGCTTGTTTTGTTCCTACTGTATTGTTAAAATACAATGTTGTTGGATCTATGTGATTGTTGGATATAGCGTAATTGAATTGCGCTAAAGGAAGCAGCTGTATTTTATCTTTTATTAAAAAAGCAAGCATTTGTCGATCAAATAAATTGACCTTACAAAGGGCTTCAATTTGTTTGATAATTCTAAAAAAACTATCGGTGCTACAACCACCAACAGTGGCTGCTGTTTCATCGGCCATGATTACAATAAATTGGCCAAAAAACAAGTTCGCATAACCTTTTACAGCTTGACCATGACTTTTCCAGTTTGCACAAAGGTCTTTTAGGATCGTGTCAATTTCAAATGCTTCTTGTATAGAAAAAAGCCGGCTGCTTTGAAAAATCCATACACGAGCATTGTTATGAAAATTTTGTGGAATATGTTCTGTAATTGTAAAATTCATATGCGCTGTTTAATTAAGCCATGCTTTCGGCAATAAGCTCTGCAATATCGAGTACGGCCATCTCGTTTTCTTTTTCTTTGTTTTTGATACCGTCCGTCATCATGGTATTGCAAAATGGGCATGCTGATGCAATAATTTGAGCCCCTGTGGCTACTGCTTCTTCGGCTCTTTCTAAATTAATTCTGGTTGTTCCTTTTTCTTCTTCTTTAAACATTTGTGCACCACCCGCGCCACAACAAAGGCCATTGGATCTGCACCTTTTCATCTCAATAAGTTCGGCGTCTAAAATTTCCAAAACTTGACGTGGGGCCTCATATATGTTGTTGGCCCTGCCTAAATAACAGCTATCGTGGTAAGATATTTTTTTGCCTTTAAATGCACCCCCTTCTTTTAATACAATTTTACCTTCATTGATTATTGATTGAAGTAGTGTTGTATGGTGTATGACTTCATAATTTCCACCAAGCTCCGGGTACTCATTTTTTAAAGTATTAAAGCAGTGCGGGCATGTGGTAATAATTTTTTTAACACCGTATCCATTTAAAACCTGGATGTTTTGGTAAGCCATCATTTGAAATAAAAATTCATTGCCGGCTCTTCTTGCAGGATCTCCTGTGCAAGCTTCTTCTTTACCAAGTATTGCATAACTAATCCCCACCTTATCTAAAATAAGGGAGAAGGCTCTAGTTATTTTTTGCGCTCGCTGGTCAAAACTTCCTGCACAACCCACCCAAAATAAATATTCGGGCATTGTTCCCTCTGCCATCATCTGAGCCATTGTATTTACTTTCATATCGTATTCGATTATAGTTCTTTAGCCCAGTTTTCACGATCATCTGGTGAAAATTTCCAGGGTGCAAAATTGTTTTCTATGTTTGAAAAAGTATTGTTCCATTCGTTTGGTGCATTACTTTCTTCCATAATTAATGACCTTCTCAGTTCCATGATAATACTAAGTGGAGACAAGCTTACTGGGCAAGCCTCTACACAAGCATTACATGTAGTGCAAGCCCTTAATTCTTCTACGCTGATATAGTTGTGTAGTAATGTTTTTTGATCGTCTACAAAGCTGTTGTTGATGGAGATATTTTTTCCAACTTCTTCAAGCCTATCTCTAGTGGCCATCATAATTTTACGAGGGCTTAATAATTTACCTGTAGAAGTTGCAGGGCAAGCTGTAGAACATCTTCCACACTCTGTACAGCTATAGGCTTCCATGAGGCTTTTCCAATTCAAGTCCATAACATCTTTTGCGCCAAAGGTAGATGGCGGTGTTGCATCTGAAGGGGCTTTGCTTGGATCCATGGCATAGAGCACTTCATTTTGAACAGTCGGCATATTGTTTAATTTACCGGCTGGTTCTAAGGAGCTATAATAGGCACTTGGAAATGCAAGTATAATGTGCAAATGTTTTGAATAGGGTAGATAGTTCAAAAACGCAAGAATGCCAATAATATGTAACCACCAACAGGTTCTTTCTAAAACCACCAAACTGCTCATTGATAAATGACTAAGCATATTTGTAATGCTACCAGAAATAACAAAGGATCCTGTTTGAATATAGTGTGGGTGTTGTAAATTTTGTAATGCTTGATCTGCGCCGTTCATTAAAAAAAACAACGTCATTAAAATAATTTCTGCAATCAAAATAAAGTTTGCATCTGTTTTGGGCCAACCGTTTAAATCATTACTTCTTAGCCTTTTAATATAAAGGATGTTTCGGCGTATCAAAAAGATTACACAAACAAGGGTTACACTAAATGCCAATATTTCAAATCCATTGATAAAGAATGAGTAATAAGTACCTAAAAAAGGTGCAAAAATTCGGTGCTTACTTGTAAGGCCATCAATTACAATTTCTAAAACCTCCAAATTGATAATAATAAAGCCAGCATAGATGATTATATGCAAAAATGCTACAAGTGGGTTTTTGAACATTTTTTTCTGACCAAAAGCAAGCAAAAAAACACGTTTCCATCTTTCAGCCTTTTGGTCATAAATGATGTCCGATTTTCCTAAAAAAATGGTGCGTTTAATAAGGTACGCTCTTTTGTAAAAAAGAAAGCCAGCTACTACTAAAAGGCCTAAAAAACAGAGTTGGGCTAACATTTCCATGGTTCGCAATTGAGCCGCTAAGATAAGTTGTTTTATTTAGTTGTCATTCAGTTACGAATGTGTACATATTCTTGTTACATTTGAATGACAATCTTGAAAGTATGGAACCTTCTAATTATATCCTTTCTGCCGAGGCGGCCAATCAAAAATTGAGTAGGATGGCACTGGAATTAGCCGAAAATATTGCGCCTACAACAAGTGATGTTATCTTCATTGGAATTCGGAAAAATGGTGTAGTCATTGCTACAAAAATTGCAGCATTGCTTGCTAATTATGTTTCATGTAATATCTCCATTTTGGAGGCTTCGCTAGACAAGGACGTTCCTTCAGAAATTACCTATAGCGCCCCAGCAAATTTTACGGGGGCACATATTGTTGTAGTGGATGATGTTTCTAACAGTGGCAAAACACTATTATATACCCTTAAGCCATTATTGGATTTTTATCCAGTAAGTATTCAAACGATGGTGCTTGTTGAAAGAATGTATAGGCTCTTTCCTGTTAAGCCTGACTATGTTGGTTTGTCTATTTCAACCTCCTTACAAGACCATATTCAAGTGGTGGTTAAAGGAGATGAAATTGAGGGGGTTTTCGTTAAAACCTTGGCTTAATTTTTATTATTTTTGTAGGGTATTCAATTAATATTTTCTATGGATCAATCTATAAAAGACAAAGTATTGGTATGGCTTTCTGGTAATTATGATCAGGCTACTAAAGATGCTATAACCGCTTTACAACCTGACGAGTTAGCCGATTCTTTTTATAGAAATCTTGAATTTGGTACAGGTGGGCTTCGTGGAATTATGGGTGTTGGTACCAATCGTATGAATAAATATACAGTTGGTATGGCAACACAAGGTTTTGCCAACTATCTTTTAAAAACATACGGAACTGATCCAATATCAGTTGTTATTGGACATGATAGCCGAAACAATAGTAGGTTTTTTGCCGAAACTACAGCTGGCGTTTTTGCAGCAAATGGTATCAAAGTTTATTTATTTGAGGCTTTACGACCTACTCCCGAACTTAGTTTTGCGATTAGACATTTGGGTTGCAAAGCGGGTGTTGTTTGTACCGCTTCACACAATCCTAAAGAATACAATGGGTACAAAGCCTATTGGAATGATGGAGGTCAACTAGTGCCCCCGCACGACAAAAATGTAATCATAGAAGTGGAGGCCATTAAAGGTGTAGACGAAGTAAAATGGACAGGTGGTGAAGCCAACATTTCACTGATTGGTAAGGAGATGGACGAGGCTTACATCAATATGGTTAAAGGCTTAAGTGTTTATCCTGAAATTATTCAAGCGCAGCACGATTTATCCATTGTATATACGCCTATTCACGGAACCGGAATTACACTCGTACCAGAAGTGTTGTCTCGTTTTGGATTTACCAATGTTCAAATTGTTGAAGAGCAAGCAACACCGGATGGAAATTTTCCTACGGTGGGTTATCCCAATCCCGAAGAAAGTGAAACCATGGCCATTGGTCTTGCCAAGGCAAAAGCTATCAATGCCGATATCTTATTAGGGACAGATCCGGACGCTGATAGAGTAGGTGTTGGGGTTAAAAACCATAACGACGAATGGGTGCTAATGAATGGTAACCAAACGGCCGTATTAGCCTTTGCTTACCTCATAGAAGCCCGAAAAGCTAAAGGTATTGCAAAGCCCAACGATATGGTTATTTCAACCATCGTTACAACTGCAATGATTAACGAGGTTGCAAAACAAAACGGAGTAGCATGTTATAATGTGTTAACAGGGTTTAAATGGATTGCTGAACTCATCAAAGAAAAAGAAGCCAACGAAAACTACGTTATTGGTGGTGAAGAAAGTTTTGGACTCATGATTGGTAATGACATTCGTGATAAAGATGCGGTGAGTGCCGTTGCACTTCTTTGTGAGATGGCGGCTTATGAAAAAGCAAAAGGCAAAACCTTGTTTGATAAAATGATTGAACTATACATGCAGTATGGTTTTTACTACGAGCGACTTATTAGTATCACCAAAAAGGGCATGAATGGTCAAAAAGAAATTGCAGCAATGATGGAAGGCTACCGTTCGAGTCCTCCGGCTACTATTGATGGATCAGAAGTGGTTGAATTATTGGATTACGAATTACAAGCCGGCAAAAATTTACTTACTGGTCAAACATGGAATTTGCAGTTGCCTAAAAGCAATGTACTTCAATTTATTACTGCAGACGGAAGTAAAATTTCTGCTAGACCTTCTGGCACTGAACCTAAAATTAAATTTTACTTTAGCGTGCATACCACACTAGCATCAAAAGAGGCTTACGACGAAACTTTTAGCAGCTTAGATAATAAAATTCAACGAATTATTAAAGACATGTCTTTGGCATAGGGTTTATGATGCAGCAACAAAAATTAGAAGACAAGCACGTACATAAAGGACTTCGCAAACAAATGGTGGATCTGCTTCGTGAAAAAGGCATCACCGATGAAAAAGTATTAACTGCTATTAACGCAGTTCCTAGGCATTATTTTTTAGATTCTGCTTTTGTAACCCACGCCTATGAAGACAGGGCTTTCCCCATTGGGGAAGGTCAAACCATTTCACATCCGCACACGGTAGCCTATCAAACTCAGTTGTTGCAAATTAAAAAGTTAGATACCGTACTCGAGATAGGAACAGGAAGTGTCTACCAGGCAAGCATCTTAGCAGAAATGGGGGCACGTGTTTTTACCATCGAACGTCAAAAAAAATTGTACGATTTACACAAAGACTATGTTTTTAAGTCAAAATATCCAACCATTAAATTTTTCTATGGAGATGGTTTTGAAGGGCTACCTACGTATGCGCCATTTGATAAAATAATTATTACTGCAGCCGCTCCTTTTATTCCGCCTAAGTTAGTGGAACAATTAAAGCCAGGGGGTATTATGGTGCTTCCTGTAAATGAAGGAGAGGGAGATCAACAAAGAATGATTCGAATTATAAAAGATACAGCAGGTGTAATTACATCAGCATCTTTTGATACATTTTCATTTGTCCCGATGTTAACGGGTAAGAACCGCTAACATCGGGCGTTAATATTTTATTGCATCATATCCATTCCACCACCACTCTGATCTGCCTTTGTATTTTTACGCTTAAATAATGCAGCGTCAAATTTACCAAAACGGTAGTTGAAGTTGATACGAGCAATTTGAGCATCTCTTCTGCGCTCGCTATTTTGTGTAAAGAAGCTGCTTTCAGAGTATGATTTATACAATTGAGTTCGGAAAATATCGTTCATGCTTAGGGTAAGTGAACCGCTTTTGCCATTTTTCCAAGTCCAATCTTTTCTGATGGCAAGGTCAAATCCATATCTAGGTAAGTTGTATCCCTGAGCAGATGTTTGTGCTCCGCCACCAAACATTCCACCCCAGCCGCCGCCGCCGCCCATGCCGCCTCTACCTCCACCACCACCAACGTTTGGTGATAAGATCGTTTTAGCTTGATAGTCACCACTTAATTGGATAGAAAGGGTTTTATTGATTTTGAAATTACTATTCATTTTTGCAAACCAACTTACCTGAGCATCATTGCTTATGTTTTGTCCAGGAATACTTGCATTTATTTTTGAACTAAATAAATTACCACTAAGGGTTAATTCCCACCATTTTGTTACTGGAACTTTATTGCTTAATTCAAGTCCAAAAACAACACTGTTGTCTGCATTGATATACGATGTATAGTATACAGGGGTTGTGTCTGCAGGGTTTAACTGATTTTTGCCAGTATATACATATCTAGTAATTAAATCAGTACTGTATTTAAAAAATGCAGTTGCTAAAAAGTTAGCACCTTGCTTATATGCATTATTGTAAGAGAACTCAAAAGAGTTGGTGAATTCTGGACGAATACCCGGATTGCCCACGCTAATATTTTGCGGATCCGTAAAGTCTGGGTAAGGAATCAATTGCCAGAAATTAGCCCTGTTAATTCTGCGGGCATAGTTAAATTGTAAATCTTGCTTGTCCGTTAATTTGTAAGTAAAAAATGCAGTAGGAATTAAGCTAAGTGGATACTGTACTTTAAAACTTGCCGAATCTTTACCAGTTGTAGTAAGTAGCGTACCTGTATAGTTTGAGCTTTCAGCTCTAAGTCCTAATTGGTAGCTGGTTTTTCTTACTTTAAATGTGTAAGTAGCGTAAGCGGCGTAGACCTGATCATTTGATTTAAAGCTATTGCTAATGTTTGACAACATATCATATTTTCCTGTTGTATTGTTGTATCTGTACTGATTAGACACAGACTCGTTTAAACGAACAGATCCTCTTGCACCCATTTCTAATTTGCTGTCCTCTTTAATTGGGTTTTCATAATCCAATTGTCCTGTAATATTGCTAGAATTTCCAGAACCTAAAGTTTGTTGTTTGAGCGCAAGTCCTTTTAATGTATTGTTTGTATAATAGGTTTGGGTATTAACAATAGAAGTATTGTTGCTATTTCTTTCGTTGTAGTTAAAATCTGCAGATAAACTTTCGCCATTTTTAGCGTAGTTATGCTTGTAGCTTATTTGACCTCCAAAACTATTGGATGTTGATTCGTTGCCACTTCCAATTTGATTGTATGAAGTGTATGCACTTTTAATGGTAGAATCAACGCGTTGATTGTTTTCAGTATTAAAATTACCCGTATTGTAATTTCCTGCAAATGAAAGTGTATTTCTGTTGTCAATAAAATAATCAAAGCCACCTCTCATAAAGCTAAAGCCACCTTCGTTCACTGTATTGGCTGCGGTTCTGATACTACTAGGAGTTGTAAATAAATTATCTCTTGTGATAAGGCTATTACCAATAGATTTAAATTGATTTATGTTAGCTGATAAAAATGCATTTATTTTATTTTGACGAATGTTTAAATCAGTACCAAAGTTTATTTTACCTCTGGCGTCAATACCTGTCCTGATACCACCATTATAACCTACTTTTTTATTTTTCTTTAACACGATATTAATAATACCACCATTACCGCCAGATGCGTCAAATTTTGCGGAAGGGTTGGTAATTAATTCTACACGATCAATGATATCTGAAGGAATTTGATCAAGTGTTAGGGTAGTAGGTCTGCCATCCATAAAAATAGTAGGGGCTGCATTTCTAAGGGTTACGTTTCCATCTATGTCTACATTAACAGATGGTATGTTTTTCATGATTTCAGTTGCAGATTGACCAGTGCTCACCAAGTTTTTGTCTACGTTAAATATTTTACGGTCTATACCCATTTCAAACTGAGGCTTGCTAGAAGAGGTAACGGTAACATTTCCAAGATCTGTTGCGTCAGCGGTAACCTTAATATTTCCAAGGTCTTTATCTGCCATGCCTAGCATATTTTGCATATTGGGTGCAGCACCTGGTTGAGGCATTTTAATGCCAAAACTAATGGGTTGTTCAAGTGTTTTAAAGCCTAATCCAGATACTTTAAGTTTATAATTGCCAAACAAAGAAAGGTTTTCAAAGCTAAAATCGCCATTTGATTTGGTGATTTGGGTGCTTATAATTGCTTCTTTCATTTTTTTGGTTACTGTGTCAAACTTATTGCCGGTTAATTGGACCGTCATGGCATCAACAGCCTTGTTGGTTTTGCTATCAACAATTTTGCCATAAAAGTGACCAATATTGGTTTGTGTGCCACTAGGCATACCACCTGTTCTAGCACCAGGGTACTGAGCCAAAACGCCATTTAGAGAAATGATTACTATTACGATTGCTGCTATTATTTTACGCATCTTATTTATTTATAATTATTTATGCAAATTTTACGCTAATAAACGATACTCCTCGTTTCATTATACAAGCGGTAATATGACAATTTTTTGGGGGTAAAGTTTGGAATTAGGCCCAAATAGGCCTTTTTTAATCGGTAAACGGCAAAAATAGCTCTTTTATTGGCCAATCCAGGTTATGAACACCTGAATTAAACCTATTAAAAATCCTAAAACAGCGCCAATTACTTCAATAAACCTAAACTCTTTGGACATAATTGCCTGTAAAATCTCTTCTAGTTTGTCAGAACTAAAATTGCTTACCTTTTCTGTTACTATGGATTCTAGGTCTAATTGGTGCTTTAATTTATCCATATAACTAGCCATTAACACTGGAAATAAGCTTTCTAGTTCCTTCATAAACACGGTTTTAAGTTGTTCAATGGTTTTGTCACCAATAAACATGCTTATGATGGGCATTTCAGCGGCTAATTTGTTGCGTAAAAAGTTGTCAATATGGGTTTCAACAATTGGCATCACCTGTTGTAAGTTGCTACCATCCGTAATTTTTGACTCGATATCTTTAAAAGAAAGAAGCTCTTCACTTACTAGTTTGCCTAATTTTTCGGCAAATTGACGCTGTCTTTTAGGGAAAATTCCCTGAAAAGTAAGACCTAAAACTTTTACGGGAAGCCTTGGATGAAAAAGCATTTTGATAGCGATCCAATTGGTGAACCACCCTATAAACGCTGATATCAAAGGGATTGAAAGGATTAGAAAAGACATACTGCTATTAATTTAAAAAACCTATAAGAAGTACTTATAGGTTTTTAATGATTTTGGGAGAACGATGGGTCTCGAACCCACGGCCTTCAGTGCCACAAACTGACGCTCTAACCTACTGAGCTACGCTCTCCGTTTAAGGGAGTGCAAAAATAAGGTAATTGAGCATTTTACAAAATCTCATTTTAAACTTTCTTTGATACCGCTTATCAAAACCTTTGTTAATTTGGGTCAAATGCTGTTTTTTGATAGTGCTTTTCAGTTATTTTTGATTTCTACCAGATTTCCAACATGGAAAAATTTATAGCATTTATGAAGACAAGGAAAGGATTACTATTAGCAGGTATTACGCTATTTGGAGCAGTGTTTTTTGCATTTAAAGTAAGTTCAACAAATGGAGAACTTCAACCCAGTCAGCGCCAAAAATTATTGGCCACAGTGGGCGTGCTACTAGAATCTCAACATTATAGTCCAAAAGCGATTGATGACGCCTTTTCTAAAAAGCTTTTTACGGCTTATTTAAAAGCATTAGATCCAGAAAAAACATTGTTCTTGCAATCAGATATCGCTGGCTTTAAAAAATTTGAAACCAGCCTTGATGACGAAATTAATGGAGCGCCCATTGCTTTTGTTCCAGCTGTAAGTGAAGTGTATACCAAAAGGTTAAATGAAATCATCCTTTTATACAAAGAGGCATTAAAAACCCCACTTGACTTTAGTGCCAAAGACTCAGTGTTGTTAGAAAATGAAAAGCAGGAATTTGCAAGTACTACTGCTATTCGAAAAGAACGTTGGAGAAAGCAGTTGGCATATGCAGTGCTTGAACGTTATGCAGATTATTTAGAGCAAAGAGAAAAGAATAAAGGCAAAAAAGATTACGTAGCAAAAGCCGATTCTACACTTGAGAGAATGTCTAGAGAGCAAGTGTTAAAGGCAACCAATAAACGTTTTGAAAGAATTCAAAAAACCTTTAACGAAGATCAAAGATTTTCTACCTATATAAATGCCATTACGGGTCTTATGGATCCGCACACAGACTATTTTCCACCCATCGAAAAAAGAGCATTTGATGAAGGCATGAGTGGTCGTTTCTTTGGTATAGGTGCACAATTAGGAGAAGATGAAAACGGTATTAAGATTGCAACTGTACAACCAGGCGGTGCTGCTTGGAAATCAAGAGAAATTGATGCCAACGACGTTATTTTAAAAGTGGCACAAGGAAGCGCTGAACCTGTTGATGTAGCTGGTTATGCCACCGAGGATGCGGTTAAAATTATTAGAGGAAATAAAGGCACTGAGGTTCGTTTAACCATTAAAAAAACAAATGGTACTGTAAAAGTAGTGTCACTTATTAGAGAAGAAATTGTGCTCGATGAAACCTTTGCTAGAAGTGCAATTGTTACAGAAGGCACAGATAAAATAGGATACATTTATTTACCGGAGTTTTATGCCGATTATGAAAGAGAAGATGGTAATCGTTGTTCTGAAGATATCGCTAAAGAAATAGTGAAATTTAAGGCAGAAAATGTAAAAGGAATTGTTATTGATTTGCGTAACAATGGTGGTGGTTCTTTATATGAAGTAATTCAGATGGTTGGACTCTTTATCAATCAAGGACCAGTGGTTCAAGTAAGAGATAGAGAAGGAAAATCTACGGTGTTAAGCGATCGTCAAGCAGGTACACTCTATGACGGCCCATTAGCTGTTATGGTCAATGAATTTAGCGCTTCTGCAAG
>Ga0209598_10000567_pt1 | contig 29928 bp, 25 predicted proteins | sample M_140807_EF_Meta_FD_187317 | JGI IMG/M metagenome (GOLD analysis project Ga0209598, IMG submission 187317) | Freshwater microbial communities from Lake Montjoie, Canada to study carbon cycling - M_140807_EF_MetaG (SPAdes) (version 2) | ecosystem: Environmental > Aquatic > Freshwater > Lake...
CCAGGCCGCCTCCATATGCCGCGCGGCGCGGATCGGCGGGTTCATCACCGCATAGCCGCCCAGCCGGTCATAGGCCTCATCGGTCTGGGTCAGGTGGTTCAGCAGCACCTCCACGCTGGCGATGTCGCGGCATTCGCCCAGGAATTCCAGTTCCTCGGCGGTGGAGACGTGCAGGATATGCGCCGGCCGGCCGGTCTTGCGCGCCAGGCCCACCAGACGCTTGGTGCCGATCAGCGCGCATTCCACATCGCGCCATTCGGCATGCAGCCGATGCGGGCCACCGGCCTCATAGGCCGGCTTGCGCGCCTGCAGCCGATACTCATCCTCGGAGTGATAGGCGATGGGGCGGCGGCCCGAGCGCATGGCGCGCTCCAACGAGGCATCATCCTCGACCAGCAGGTCGCCAGTGGACGAACCCGCAAAGATCTTCACCGCGCAGACATTGGGCTCGACCTCCAACCGGGCGAGGTCATCGAGATTGGACTTCGCACCGCCGACATAAAAACCGATATCGCACCAGGAGCGGCCCTGGGCGTAGCCGCGCTTCCATTCCAACTGCTCGGAGGAGGTGATGGAGGGCGTGGTATTGGGCATGTCGAAGACGGTGGCGATGCCACCCAGCAGCGCCGCCCGCGTGCCGCTCTCCAGGGTTTCAACCGAGGCATCGCCCGGGTCCCGCAAATGGACATGGGCGTCGATCATGCCGGGCAGAACATGCAAATGGGCGCAATCGATGCTCTGGGTGGCGCTGGCCAGCCTCAGGTCGCCAATGGCGGCAATCTTGCCGGCAAGCAGGCCAATATCGGCGCGCGCCTCGCCCCAGGGGAGCACGCATGTGCCGTTCTTCAGGATCAGGTCGAAATGCTGCGGCATGTTGGGTTCCTTATATGGCCACCAAACTGCGACGGCGGGCGGGAAAAATCCACCCGGGCAGCGCCCCCCCCGCCAATCCATCACCCAAGCCCCTACCCAGCCTGCAATGCCCGCCACACCGCCTCGGCTGTCGCCGGCAATTGCAATGCGGCCCCGGCCGGCAGGGCATCGGCGATGGCATTCATGATCGCCGCGGGTGCTGCGGTGGCGCCGGCCTCGCCCACCCCCTTCACCCCCAACGCATTGGTGCGGCATGGCGATGGCTCACTATGGCAGGCAAAGCCCGGCAAATCCGCCGCGCGCGGCAGGGCATAATCCATGAAACTCGCGCTCAGCAATTGGCCCTCACTGTCATAGGCAATGCGCTCAAACAGCGCCTGGCCAATGCCCTGGGCGGCACCCCCCATCACCTGGGCATCAGCCAGATGATGGTCCAGCACCACGCCGCAATCATCGGTCGCGGTATAGGCGGCGAGGGTGACGAGGCCAGTGTCGCGGTCGATCTCCACCTCGGCGATATGGCAGCCATTGGGATAGGTCTCGGCGGTGCGGGTCATGCCCTGGCTATCCAGCGCGCCCCCCTCGGCGAGGGCGAGCAGGCCAACCCTGCGGTCAGTGCCCGCCACATGATAAGCGCCATCGGCAAACACCAGGTCAGCCTCGGCCGCCTCCAGCCGCTGGGCGGCCAGGGCCTGGCCCTTGCGAACCACCTCGGCCGCCACATCCACCACGGCCGAGCCCGCCGTGGCGGTCCCGCGTGAGGCCACGGCGGCGCTGCCACCCAGGGCGAAGTCACTATCGCCCTGCACCACCACAACATCGTCCGGCGCCAGCCCCAGCCGCTCGGCGGCCAGGCGGGCGAAAACCGTCTCATGCCCCTGCCCGCTGCCATGCAGCGCCATGCGCAGCACCACGCCCTGCGGCGTGAGGCGCAGCGCCGCACCCTCGATGGGCATGCCGCCGGAATGTTCGAGAAAGCAGGAAATCCCCAGGCCCCGCGCCCGCCCCTGGCTTTCGGCCAAGGCGCGGCGGGCGGGAAACCCCGCCACATCGGCATGGCGGAGTGCGGCATCCAGCAGCCTGACAAAATCGCCGCTGTCGATGCGGGTGTTCACCGGGCTGGTATAGGGCATGGCCTCGGGCGGCAGCATGTTCAATCGGCGCAGCGCCAGCGCGTCATGGCCAGTCTGCCGCGCCGCCGCCTCGACCAACCGCTCCATCAGGTGATTGGCCTCTGGCCGCCCTGCACCGCGATAGGGCCCGGTCGGCACGGTATTGGTGAAGGCAAGCCGCACCCGCGCCGCGATATGCTCAATGCGATAAAGGCTGCCCAGGCAGCGGGCGAAATTGTTGGTGGCGATATGCGCCCCCGTCATGCTCAGAAACGCCCCCAGCGCCACCACCGATTGCACATCAAGGGCCAGAAAACGCCCCGCCGCATCCAGCGCCAGCCGCGCCTCGGCAAAGCCCTCCCGCGCCTGGGTGTCGGAGGCGAAGGCCTCGCTACGGGTGGCCTGCCAATGCACCGCCCGCCCGGTCATGGCGGCGGCAGCCAGCAACGCGACATGCTCAGGATAGGGCGGCGTCTTCAGGCCAAAGGCGCCGCCAACATCGCCGGTCAGCACCCGAAGATCCGCCCCGGTGATGCCAGCCAGCGCATCGCGCAGAAAGCGCGCCCCCTGGCTGGCGGCGCGCAGCACCGGCCGGCCATTCTCGTCGATCCAGGCCGTGGCATTGCGCGGCTCCAGCGGCGCGCCGGCGATGCGTGACTGGGCAAGGCCAAGATGAACAACATGCGGCGCGCTGGCCAAAATCTCGGCCACCTGCGGATCAGCAAAACCCTGCCAGTCGCAGGCGAGATTGCCCGGCGCCTGGGGCCAAAGCTGCGCCGCCCCCGGGGCAAGCGCAGCGCGCGGCTCCACCGCCGCGGGCAGGGTGGCGAATTCAATGGCGATCAACTCCGCCGCGTCCTGCGCCTGGGGAAGTGTTTCCGCCACCACCAGGGCAATGGGTTGGCCGACATGCAGCACCCTGCCATCGGCCAGGGCCGGCCAGGGCGGCACCACCAGCCCCGCCACCGGCATGGGCCGGGCGAGGTCATTGGTGGCGATATCGCCAGCCAGCAACACCGCCAGCACACCAGGCGCCGCCCGGGCGGCGGTGATGTCCAGCGCCGTGATGCTGGCATGGGCATGGGGGCTGCGCAGGAAGCAGGCGGCCGCCGCGCCCTCGGGCCGGGTGTCATCGGTGAAATTTCCCCGCCCGGTCAGCAGGCGCAGGTCCTCGACGCGGCTCACGCAGCACCTATGCTGGGGGCGGACATGGAGGCGTTGTGATGGAGCTGTGGCATGACTGGGATTCCGTCTGCTCGTTCAAGGTGCGGATGGTCTTGGCGGAAAAGGGTCTGGCCTGGCAATCGCGCCATGTCGACCTCTTTGCCTTTGCCAATCTCAGCGCTGGCTTCCTGGCGCTGAACCCGGCCGGCGTTGTGCCGGTGCTGCGCCATGCCGGGCTGGTGCTGCCGGAATCGAGCGTGATCAACGAATACCTCGATGAGGTCTTCCCCAGCCCGCCTTTGGTGCCGCAAGCGGCCGCGGAGCGCGCCGCCATGCGGGTCTGGGTGAAGTTGCAGGATGAGGTGCTCTACCACGCGCAGCGCCCGGCCACCTTCCAATTGATGATCAAAAAACGCTTGGCGGGGCTGGGCGGTGATGAGATCGCCCGGCTGGTTGCCGCCCACCCGCAGCCGGACCGCGCGCGTCACTTCATCGGCTGGGCCACGGGACCTGTGGATATGGCCGTGGTGGAGGATGCGCGCGGCCGGGTGGATGCGGTGCTGGCCCGGATTGATGCCGGGCTGCAGGATGGCCGGGAATGGCTGGCGGGGGAGATGTTCAGCCTGGCCGAATGCGCCATGGCGCCGTTTATCGACCGGCTGCGGCGGTTGCGGTTCGAGGCGCTATGGGCAGAGCGGCCGAAATTGGCAAGCTGGATGGAGCGGGTGGCGGCCCGGCCGAGTTATATGCTGGCCCGGGCGCCGGCGGCAGAGTTGATGCAGGGGCCCGATTGAGCGGGGCCGCCCCCGCTCGCTGGCCAGCGCCATTGGCCAAAACTCCTTGAACTCAAGCATCACGAAAAGAAGATATAGTCCTTCCCGTCGACCGACCCATAGCTTGGCGTGGCCAGTTGCGCCTGGCTCAGCCCGGTGAAGCTGAGCGAGGTATCGATCAGCCCATTGCCATCCAGGTCACAATGCAGCGTCGCGCCCTTGAAGCCCTCCACCCCATCACTCGTCACCCAAACGAATTTGCTTACCCCAGGCTGATAGCCCCAAATCGTGACCTGCTCACCTAGCGAAAAATCGGTGATGGTTGACCAGGTGATGGCGGTAGCGGCAGCCCAGCCATCGATGAAAAACCTATCCAGACCCGCACCGCCGGTGATGAAATTCGAGCCCAGCCCACCATCCAGTACATCATTGCCACCGCTACCATCCATGCCATCATCGCCCGCGCCCGCATTGCAGAAATCAGCCTGAATGGTGGCAATGACGATGTCGTTGGTGTCACCGTTGATTTGTTGATTGACGATGCCGGCAAGGGGGCCAGTATAGACGTCAGGCAGGCTATAGTCGAAGTCGCGATTGCCCAGCCGGGAATAGACCAGGCCGAGATTGACCCCGCTGGCTGCCAGCGAGGCGATTGAGATATCCGCCGCTGCGCCCCATTTGAAGCGTTCGATAGCGGTGAAGTGGTCCTGGCCATCGGCGCCGCTGGTGATCACCACGCCATCGCACACGCCGAAGCGATAATTGCTCTGCGCGCCGGAGAGTTGGGCCAGGTCATCGCCCGCGCCGCCAGTGATGATGTCGTTCCCGGCGCCGCCATTCATCGTGTCATCGCCGGCATAACCATTCATTCTGTCGCCAAAGGCTGTGCCGCGCAGGCTGTCGGCCAGGGTGGTGCCGCGGTAGGTGGCGCCGCTGGAAGCCTGGCTGAAATAGATATAGCTCGAGCCGGCATCCTTGGAGGCTGCAGCGGTGCCAATCGGGTCGGCCCGGAGGGCACCGATGATGAGGTCAGGCAAGCCGTCGCCATTCATATCGCCGGCTGAGGCGGCGGAAGTGCCGCTGCGGTCATCGGCCGCGCCGCCAGCCAGTTTGAAGCCGCTGGTGCCATTCAAGGTCGCGAGGTTGAGGGAGCTGTCCCAGCCGCTGGGCTTGCCGAAGACCACATAGCTGGCGCCGGAATTGCTGCCATTCGGGTCGGCCTGGTTGGCACCGATGATGATGTCAGCGAAGCCGTCGCCATTCACATCGCCTGCCGAGGCGACGGAATAGCCGCTATAGTCAAAGGCTGAGCCGCCATTCAGCCGGAAGCCGTTGGTGCCATTCAAGGTCGAGAGGTTGAGGGAGCTGTCCCAGCCGCTGGGCTTGCCGAAGACCACATAGCTGGCGCCGGAATTGGTTCCATTCGGGTCGGCCTGGTGGGCACCGATGATGAGGTCAGCAAAGCCATCGCCATTCACATCGCCGGCGGATGCGACGGAATACCCCATAACGTCATCGGCCGAGACGCCATTCAGCCGGAAGCCGTTGCTGCCATCCAAGGTCGAGAGGTTGAGGGAGCTATTCCAGCCGCTGGCCTTGCCGAAGACCACATGGCTGACGCCGTTGGATGTGGAAGGGCTGGTAGTTGTGCTGCGCTGAGTGCCGCCGATGATAAGGTCAGCGAAGCCATCGCCATTCACATCGCCGGCTGAGGCGACCGAGATGCCGCTTTCATCACCGATCGCGACGCCATTCAGCCTGAAGCCGGTGGTGCCATCCAGGGTGGCGAGGTCAAGGGCGGAGGCAAAGCCGCTTGTTTTGCCGAAGACCACAAAGCTGGAGCCCTCCAGGGTCGGAAATTTGAAGGGCTTGGGGGGCTGAGGGGCGCCGATGATCAGGTCCGCGATGCCATCGCCATTCACATCGCCGGCCGAGGCAACGGAGTAGCCGGTCCACTCCTGGGGGCCGACGCCATTGAGCCGGAAGCCGGTGGAGCCATTCAAGCTCGAGATGTCGACGGAGGAGGCAAAGCCGCCGGACTTGCCAAAGACGACGTAGCCGGTGCCGGTCTGGTTGTTAGTGCGTTGAGACGTGTCGGGTTGGGAGGCGCCGATGATGATGTCAGCGAAGCCATCGCCATTCACATCGCCTGCCGAGGAAACCGGAAGGCCGAACCAGTCATAGGCCTTCTCGCCATTGAGTTTGAAGCCGTCGGTGCCATTCAACTCTGAGAGTTTGATGGAGGTGGCAAAGCCGCTGGCCTTGCCGAAGACCACATAGCTGGCGCCGGAATCGGTGCCTTTCGGGTCGGCCAGATAGGCGCCGATGATGATGTCAGCGAAGCCATCGCCATTCACATCGCCTGCCGAGGCGACGGAGCGGCCGCTTAGGTCACTGCCCGCGGCGCCATCGAGCCGGAAGCCTGTTGTGCCGTTGAGGCTGGCGAGGTTGACGGCGGACGCGAAGGACATTGGGAGAATTCCTGGTTGGAAATGGTCCGGCTCAGACCACGCAACCAGATTATGATTTATAATTTAATAGCATATTTATGGCCGCCCAAACGATAAATACCGCATTGCAGGCCGCAACTTATGCCCCGGCCAAGCCAGGCCGCGCATCTGCGCAGCCAGCCTCGCCAGCCCTTCTGCGCGCACACCCATCCGACCAGCAGCCTGGTCCGTCACACCGCAGTGCAGAAAGCCATCCGAGGGTCCCATCGCCGTGGCGGTTCAGCAGCGCAATCTTCAGCCGCGCCCCCACAAGGCCAAACGGGCCCCGCTCATCGTGCCGGCGGCACATTGCTCCGATCAACCAGCAGGTGCCCGACATTCACCTGCCCCAGCCCCCTTTCGCCACGCAGCCAGCGCGCCATGGTATCCATGCCCAGCCGGCCCCAGGCCACCGGGTTGAGTTCCACGGTCAGCCCAATATCGCCCCGGCGCACCGCGGCAAGGGCTGGCGGAATGCCGTTCAGCCCGGTCACCACCACCTGCCCCGTCCGCCCGGCCTGGCCCAGCGCCTGCGCAGCGCCGAGGGCAATATCGTCATTGCCGCCATAAATCGCCTTAAGGTTGGGGTGCGCCACCAGCAAATCCTGCGCCACCCGCAGCCCCTCCTCGCGGGTGAGGGCAATGTCGCGCCGCGCCACAATGCGCACGCCCGGGCTTGCGGTCATCACCTCGTTAAAACCGCTGGCAAGATTGCGGAAGGTGGCCGCACCCTGCGGGCCGGCGATGATCGCCACCTCGCCCGCATTATTGATGGCGCGCAGCATCCAGCGCGCAATGTCGCGGCCAATCCCCACCTCATCCATCGCCACGAAGGCCGATTGCTGCGGGCTATCAGCATGGCGGGCGATGGAGATGATCGGGATATTGGCGCCGGAAGCCGCCTCATAGGCCGCGCGCGTCGCCCGCGCATCAATGGGCGAGATCAAAATGCCCGAGACGCGCTGGGCAATAAGGTCAAGCACGCCATTATTCTGCGCCACCACATCCTCATTGGCCGTCACGAAGCGGGTGCGCCAGCCCAGCTCGGTGGCGCGCGCCTCCATGCCGCGCCGCATGGCGATGTAGAAGGGGTTGGTGTCGGAGGAGAGCGAAACGCCCACCACCACCTCCTGCGCCAGACCAGGGCGGGGCAGCACGGGCATGGCCAAAGCGGGCAGCAGGAACAGGTTTCGTCTTTGCATGGGGTCCTCCTTTTGGTTTCAGTCGCGGCGGGCGTGACGCAGCCGGTCCGCCGCGGCGGCAGCCACAATCACAACGCCAATCGCGATGCGTTGCCAGTAGCTGTCCACATTCATCAGGTTCAGCGCATTGCCCAGCACCACAATGATGAGCACGCCGGCAATGGTCTTGGCCAGCCGGCCCTCGCCACCATAAAGCGAGGCGCCGCCCACCACCGCCGCGGCAATGGCCATGAGTTCATAGAATTCGCCCGAGGTGGGCTGGCCGCTTTGCAGCCTCGCCGCCAGCATCACGCCAGCCACCCCCGCCATGGCGCCACACCAGACATAGGCGGAGGCGCGGATGCGCCCGGTATTGATCCCCGCCAGATAGGCCGCCTGGGCATTGCCCCCGGTGGCATAAAGCCGCTTGCCATAGGCGCTGCGGTGCAACACCCACCACAGCAGGCCAAAGAGCACAATCGGCGTCCAGGTCAGCAGCGGCACGCCCCAAAGCCGGGCCCGACCATAAAGGATAAACGCATCGGGCAGCCCCTCCTCGCCCATAATCGGCCGCCCGCCTGTGAGCAGCAGCACGAGGCCGCGCACCACCACCATGCTGCCCAGCGTGGCAATGAAGGGATTAAGGTCGAGCCTGGTCACCAGCAACCCATTCAGCAGCCCCACCAGGCAGCCCACCGCAATGCCCGCCGCCACCCCTGCCCCGGTGCCGAATTCCAGCATCACCGCCGCGGCCGCACAGCCCGCCGCGGCCACCGTAGAACCCACCGAAATATCAAACCCACCCGAGATGATCACATAGGTCATGCCCATGGCGACCACCGCCATCACCGAGGCCTGCAGCATCACATTGCTGATATTCACCGCGCTCAAGAACCGGTCGGTCATCAGCGCCGTGCCCAGGCAGAGAATGGCCAGGATGACAAAGGGCATCTGGTCGAGAAAGCGCTGTCTCATGCGCCCAGCGCCTCGCGCAGATGCGCCTCGGTGAAGCGCGGCTCAGCGCGGTGGAAGCGGTCCTGCACCCGGCCCTGGCGCATCGCCACCACCTCATCGGCCAACGCCAGCAATTCATGTAATTCGGCCGAGGCAAAGATCACCGCCCCACCGCCGGCGGCAAAACCATCCACCAACCCCAGCACCGCCCGCTTGGCGGCGACATCAATGCCATGGGTCGGCTCATCCAGCAGCAGGGTGTGGAAGCGGCCGATCAGCCAGCGGGCGAAAATGATCTTCTGCTGATTGCCGCCCGAGAGTGCCCGCGCCGGCAGGGCGGGATTGGGCGGGCGGACATCAAGGCGCCGAATAAGTTCGGCCACTGCGGCATCGGCGGCGGCGGCGTTGAACCCACCCAGCCGCGTGGTCATGGCGGCCAAATGCGGCAGCACAATATTGTCGCGCACCGAGAGATTGGGAAGCAGCGCGCGGCCGCGCTCGCTCGGCACATAGCCAATGCCGGCGGCGATGGCGGCGGCCGGGCTCTTCGGGCTGCCGCCCGCCCTGCCAAAGCCCCCGCGCAGCAAGGCCCCGGTGCCGGCGCCAAGCAGCCCGGCCAATCCCGTCACCTGACCAGCCCGGGCGGCCACCCCCCCGCCAGGCGCGGCCAAGATCAGCCGCTCGGCCCCGGCGGGGCGGATGGCGGCTTCCTGCTGCGCATCCAAGGCGCGCCCGGTCATGTCACGGGCGAGATCGGCCTCGGTGAAGCCGCCACGGGCATGGCTGGCCACCTGCAGGCCATCGCGCAGCACGCTCACCCGGTCACACAGCGCGCGCACCTCATCAAGGCGATGCGAGACGAACACCACCGCCAACCCCTCGGCGCGCATGCGCTCGAGCAGGGCAAAAAGGCGGTCCACCTCGGCGCGTTCGAGCGAGGCGGTGGGCTCGTCGAGGATGAGGATGCGAGCCTGACCTTCGGCCAATTCGCGGGCCAGCACCACGGCCTGGCGCTCGGCAAAGCCCAGCGCGTCCATCCGCCGCCTGGGGTCAATGGCCAGGCACAGCCGGGCCAAAGCGGCCTCGGCGCGCTGTTGCAGCGCCGCCTGCCGCACGCCACCGGCACGGCTGGGCCAGCGGCCGAGCAGCAGATTATCCGCCACACTCATCGCCGGCACGATTTGCAGCTCCTGCGGCACAAGCGCGATGCCGGCGGCGCGCGCCGCATCGGGCCCGCGCGGCGCAAAGGGACGCCCGGCCAGGGTCATAGCCCCCGAATCGGGACGATAAATGCCGGTGATAATTTTCAACAGGCTGGATTTGCCGGCGCCATTCTCGCCCACCAACCCATGCGCCTCTCCAGCCATCAGGCGCAGCGAAACGCCGCGCAAGGCCAAGGTATTGCCGAAGCGCTTATGCAGGTCAGTAGCAATGAGGGCAGGTTGCATCGGCAAATGGTCGCCCGCGCTCAGGGGCCGGTCAATATTGAACCAGTGTCTGTTTCACGCCAGGCTGCGCCCATGGATACCTCGCCCCCCATGTCGCTGCCGATGTGCCGCCCGAAGATGCCCGCCGTCCCGGCAATCATATGCCTCAGCTGAAAAAGCTGGCGATCCGCGACGCCATCTTGCGCGCAGCGGCAGAACAGTTCCGGCAAAACGGCTATGCCGGCACCTCGCTGGCGCGCGTGGCCCAGGCGGCAGGGACCGCGACCTCAAACCTCTATGTCTATTTCGACAGTAAACTCGACATCCTCTTCGCCCTGGCCGGACCTTGGCTGCTGACGCGCATGGATACCCTGGCGGCAGAGGCGGCGGAGATGGGCGATGCACGCGCGCGGCTCTCCCATCTTCTCCATAGGCTATGGCGGGATATTCCAGCCGAACCGGATGGCTATGCCGTGCTGCTGATCGAGGCGTTCTCGGCGCTGGATCCGGATGACCGCTATTCCCTGGCCCTGCTGCACGACGCAGAGGCCCGGCTGGCAACCGCACTGGCCGGCACCCTGCCCGAGGCCTGGGCCGGGCCGGTCGCGCATCTGGCTTTCATGGCCTTCGATGGCTTCACCATCGGCCACCGGCTGGGCGGCGCAGGGCCCCGCCCGTCGGTGGTGGTGGAATTGCTCTGCGACCTGCTGGTCAGTCAGGCCTGATCGAGATTTTCCGCGATATAGGGCGGCAGATGGAAGCAACTGGCATGGATCTCGGGCGACCAATAGCGGGTGAGGCCCAAAATCCCGGCCTTTTCCGCCCGGGCGCGGATTTCTGCCGCGGGGAGGGCGCGCAGGCCCGCGGCCTTGGAGGACCAGCCCAGCGTCATAAAGCCGCCGACATAAGTCGGCACGGCGGCGACATAGGCCGAGACCTCGGCGAAGAACTTGGCGCGGCGGATAGAGGTCTCACGCAGCTCATCGGCCTGCATGAAGGGCACGCCGCATTGGTTCACGATCAGGCCATTGGCGGAGAGAATCCGCGCGGCGTTCTGATAGAATTCATCGGTGAACAGCACCTCGCCCACGCCAATCGGGTCGGTGCTGTCAACGATGATCACATCGAAACTGCCATCGGCCGCACGGCGCACATAATCAATGCCATCGCCCACAATCACCTCGCCACGCGGGTTGGTCCAGGCATCGCCGGCAATGTCCGCCATATGCTCCTGGCAGAGCCGAATGACCTCGCCATCGATCTCTACCATCACGGCCTTCTCGACCGTAGAATGCTGCAGCACCCGCTTGAGCACGCCGCCATCACCCGCGCCAATGATCAGCACGCGCTTTGCATCGCCATGCGCCAGCAGGGGCACATGGGTGAGCATTTCCTGATAGACGAATTCATCCCGCTCGGTGATCTGAATGACGCCATCGAGCACCATCACCCGGCCATGCGAGAAGCTCTCGAACAGCACGATGTCCTGAAATTCGGACTGGGTGCGGGCGAGCTCCCGCTTCACCAGGAAGCGCTGGCCCCAATCGGGGTAAAGGGATTCGTTGATCCAGGAATCAGTGGTCATTGGGGCACTCCATAATGCGACAGGGCGGAGCCTTACGGCCCCGCCCCGCAACAGTCACACGACAGGTTTGTGTCAGCCGATCAGGCCGCGCTTATGCTCGGAGAGCTGAATCCGCTCGGGCAGGAAGCCGGTCTTGAGATGCGGGATGGCCTTATACGGGTCGCACTCGCCGCAGACGAAGATGTCGAGCGCGGCGTAGTCACGCTCCGGCCAAGTGTGGATTGAGACATGGCTTTCCGCCAGCACCAGCACGCCAGAGACGCCACCATTGGGCGAGAAGTGATGGAAATGGCCATGCAGGATGGTGGCACCCGAAGCGATGGCGGCATCACGCAGCACCGTATCGATATGCGCGGGGTCATCCAGATTGGTCGCCCCCCACAGATCAATGATCAGGTGGGTGCCCGCAAAGCGGACGCCATTGCGCTCCACGAAGTAATCCTTCGCTTCGCTGACGTGGGTGACTGTGTCTTGGGTATTGCTCGAGAGCATCCCCAGCGGGAGAGCGTCCATATCGGGCACCTTTCCAACCAGAAGATGACCAGTTTCGGCTGTGCGGCCCCAGCGGCCGTCGGTTCGATCAGGTCCAGGGCGCCGCGTATGCGGCAAGAGCGAAGGGGGTGCAAGCGAAATCGTTCCCCCAGCCCAAAAAAATTGCGGGCCACCCCCCGGGGGGACGCGGAACTCACCGCGCCATGGCGCTTCTGATCCGCAACTGATCCAGCCTGGCCGGCAATACCCGGAAGAGTTCCAGTTCGTGCTGCAGCCGCGGAAGGTCCGCCAGGCCGCGCACAGGATCGCTGGTGAGCAGGTTGAAGGCCGCCTCCCCCGGGCTGCCGGCGAGGATGGGCCCGCGGGCCGCGCGCAATCTGGACAGGCCCGGCGCATCCTCGGCCAAGGCCAGCAATGCCGCCTGCCGCACCAGCCCGCGCACCAGGCTGGGCTGCAACGGCGCGGAGAGACCCTGCACCGCACGGTCCAAATGGCGGCCCAGCGCCGCCGCGGCGCCGGCAAAATCCCGCCGCTCGGCCAGGAATTCGGCCAGGGCCTCATCACCATCAGCCCCCAGAGCGCCAAAGGCGCTAACCTCGCCCTGGCCTTGGGCGGCGCGGGCGCGGGCTTCCAGCAGCGCCCGCTCACGCCACAGGGCGGGCGAAAGCTCGGCCGCGGCGCTCTCGGCCAAGGGCGTGAACGCGGTGCTGATATCGGCCAGCACAACATTGAGCAAACGCTGCACCAGCGTGCGCTCAATGGTGGTATAGGGTCGCCCCTCAATCCGCATGGCCGAGGTGCCGCGCCGCCCGCCCAGCAGCACATCCACCACCGAATAGATCATCGCACTATCGAGCACGACCAGGCCGTAATTATCCCACTCCCGCACCTTGAATACGCCCATCATCGCGGGCAGGGACATCGAATCAAGATAATCGCCAAAGCGCTGTGACGCGATATTGTCGATAGCCACCTCGACATTGTCCCAGGTGAAATTGCGCAATGAGGTGGACATGATCCGCACCAAACGGTCGAACATGATCTCCAGCATCGGCAGACGGTCATAAGAGACGAGACCGGAGCTGATAATCCGCTCCAACCCGCTCTGGCCCCCCTGGCCGCCCCCGGCCATCAGCGTGGTGATCTCATCCTGGTTCAGCACCCGGTTGGCATGCGCCGTGCCGCCCAGACCCTGCTCACCGACCAGCGCCCCAGCCAGGCTCTCCCCCAGAGCAGCCCCCCAATCGGACTGCATTTGGGCATCTTTCTGCTCGCTCGGGCTCATTGCATCAAAATCTCCTGGAACAACACGTCACTGACGCGGGCGGGATGGGCCGCGATCTTGGCGCGCGCGATCAACTCCTCACGCAGCCGATGCGTGCCAGCGGAGCCGCGCAACTCCTCAGGCCGCATCTCGCGCAGATAGACGGTGAAGAGGTCCACCAGCCGCGGCAGCGCCAATGTCAGCGCCGCCGCATCATCCTGGCCGAGCACTTCGATCTGGCTGCGCATCTTGATGAAGGTCGCGCGCCGGCCCGATGCATTCAGGTTGGCGGTTATCTCCGGCATCTGGACGAATATCGGTGCCCGCGCCGCCGCCAGCAGTGGCTCGGCGCCCACCGCATCGGGCGGGGGGGGCTGCATGCCGAGCAATCGAGGCATCATGCCTGAAAACCAAAGCCCAGCCCCGCTGCAAAGCAGCATAATCGGCAAACCCAGCAGAATCAGCCTGGTCTTCTTGCCGCCCTTCGCCGCAGCTTTGGCAGCCGCGCTTGCCGGTTCAGATGCAGGCTTGCTCTCCGCCATGGCTGCGGCATTCCTTGTGTCAAATCTCGCCGCCACATGTCGCATAGGGCCATTAACAACCCCCTAAACGCGCCGTTCACGACCAAGGCAGCCCAGGCCCGCCCCCCGGCCATTCCAGGCCAGGCACCGGCAATTCCTGCCGCCCACCAAGGCCGCAGCGCTGGCACGCCGCTTGCCCCTGCCCCCGCACAACCACCCAGGCGGAACCACAGCATGGACAGCCCCGGCTACATCATCCTCAGCCGCATGAGCGCGCAGCTGCGCAGCCAGAGCCTGGCCGCGCAAAACCTCGCCAATGCCGATACCCCAGGCTACCGCGCCACAAGGCCGATCTTCGCCGAACACCCGATCCTGCAGCGCGACACCCGCCGCATCCCCGGCGTGCGCGAGGTGAATTATACCTGGGACCGGGCCTCCTGGCGCGATGAGAAGGCAGGCCCCATCACCCGCACCGGCAACCCGCTCGATGTCGCCATCTCGGGCGAGGGCTATTTCGCGGTCGATACCCCGCGCGGCGAGCGCTTCACCCGCGCCGGCCGCTTCACCATGGGCGCCGATGGCCGGCTGGTCGATCACGCCGGCAATCCGGTGCTCAACCGCGAGGGCACCCCCATCGCCATCTCGCCCGGCGATACAAGCATCGAGATCCGCGGCGATGGCTCGATCCGATCCGAAAATGGCGAGATCGGCCGGCTGCGCCTGGTCCGCTTCGCCAATGATCAGACCCTGCTGAGCGAAGGCGACCGGCTGCTCAACGCCAATGGCCAGCAGGCCGAGCCGATCGAGCGGCCGACTGTGGTGCAAGGCGCGGTGGAGGGCAGCAATGTGCAATCGGTCATCGAACTCACCCGCATGATGGCCGAACTCCGCGAATTCCAGCTCGCCAGCCAATTCGCCGAGCGCGAGGGCGACAGGCTGCAAAACTCAGTCGAACGCATCCTCCGCAAGCGCTGAACCAGCGCGCCCGCCCGCCCCACCCAACCAAACCAGCGCCCGCTTTCGGCGCCAGAGAAGACGGATCAGACAATGCGCAGCCTGCACATCGCAGCCACCGGAATGCTGGCCCAGCAGACCAATGTTGAGGTCACCTCGAACAACCTCGCGAATATGAGCACCACCGGCTACAAGCGCCGCCGCGCCGAGTTCCAGGATCTGATCTATCAGAACCTGCGCCGGGTCGGCTCGCAAAGCTCCGATTCCGGCTCGCTGCTGCCCTCCGGCGCGCAGGTCGGCCTGGGCGTGCGCACGGCGGCCATCTACCGGATCAACGAGCAGGGCAACCTGCAGCAAACCGAGAACCGCTTTGACCTCGCCATCCGCGGCAATGGCTTTTTTCAGATCACCATGCCGTCCGGCGAGGTGGCCTATACCCGCGATGGCACTTTCGCCCTGAGCGCGGAGGGCACGCTGGTCACGGCGGAGGGCTATCTGGTGCAGCCGGGCATCACCATCCCCGCCGCCGCGCGCGATGTCACCATCAACACCTCGGGCGAGGTGCTGGCCCGGCTCGATGGCCAGGTGGCACCGCAGAATGTCGGCCAATTGCGGACCGCGATCTTCGCCAATGAAGGCGGGCTGGAGGCGGTGGGCGACAACCTCTACCTCGCCACCCCCTCCTCCGGCCAGCCGCAGGCCGCAGCCCCGGGCCAGCCCGGCCATGGCACGGTGATGCAGGGCTTTATCGAGACCTCGAATGTGAACACGGTGCAGGAGATCACCGCACTGATCACCGCCCAGCGTGCCTATGAGATGAATAGCCGCGTCATCACCGCCTCAGATGAGATGCTCTCAACCCTGACGAGGCTGAAATGATCCGCGCGCTCGTTTTGTTGCTGCTCGGCACCGCTCCCGCCGTCGCGCAGGAGATGGCCTTCCTGCGCAGCCACGCCCTCGTCGAGGAACAGACCATCCGGGTGGCCGACCTATGGGACAATCCGGGCGGCCGGGGGTCGGCCAGCCTGGGCTCGGCACCGCCGCCGGGGCGGCGGATGGTGATCGAGGCGGCCCAGCTCGCCGCCATCGCCCGCAGCTATGGCGTGAACTGGCGGCCGATGTCGCAAAACGACCGGGTGGTGGTGGAGCGCCCCGGCCGCGCCCTGCCCCGCGCCGAGGTCGAGGCGCTGCTGCGCGAGGAATTCGCCCGCTCCGGCCTTGAACCCGAGACCGAGCTGGAAATCCAGGGCTGGATCCCCCCCATGCTGCCCAGCGCCGCGCTGCACCAGACCACGCTGGAAGGCGCGGTGCTGGAAGCCACCGGCAACCGCTTCGCCGCCACCCTGGTGGTGATGGCCGATGGCATGGCGACGCAGCGCCTGCGCATCACCGGCCGCGCCATGCCCACCCTGCCGGTGGTGGTGGCAACCCGGCGGGTGGCACTCGGTGAGGTCATCCGCCCCGGCGATGCGCGTGAGATACGGCTGCGGGCCGAACGGGTGCGCCCGGGCATGGCCAGCCGGCTCGATCAGGTGGTGGGGCAGGAAACCCGCAGGCCCCTGGCGCTGGAGGGCATGTTCGCCCTCGTCGATCTCGCCCCGCCCAGCCTGGTGGCGCGCAACCAGCAGGTGACCCTGCTGCTCGATGCGCCGGGCATCACGCTGACCGCCGCCGGCCGGGCGCTGGATGCGGCACCGCGCGGTGCCATGGTGCCGGTGATGAACCTCGCCTCACGCGCCGTGCTGGAGGGCGAGGTAATCGGCCCGGGCCGGGTGCGGGTGGCGCTGGGCTCGGTGCCGATGCAGCGCGGGGGGGCGGATTGATGCGCCTCCTGATTTTACTTCCACTGCTGGCCCTGGCCGCCTGCGGCCAGGCCGAAAGGCTCTCCCGCGTGGGCCGGCCGCCGCCGCTCTCACCCATCACCAACCCCGCCGCTGACCCGGCATGGCGGCCGGTCTCCATGCCCACGCCCGGGCCGCAGGAGGCGGCCGCACCCTCCAACTCGCTCTGGCGCCAGGGCAGCCGAACCTTCCTGCGCGACCAGCGCGCCGCTCAGGTGGGCGATCTGGTGACCATCCTGGTCGCCGTCGCCGATGATGCGCAATTGCAGAACCGCACCCAGAGCACCCGCACCAACACCGCCTCCCTGTCCGTTCCCAACCTTTTGGGGCTGGAGGCCAGCACCAACCGCATCCTGCCCAACAGCGTCGATCCCGCCACGCTGCTCAACACCGACAGCAGCAATGTCGGCAATGGTCAGGGCGAGGTGCGGCGCAATGAGGCGATCAACCTGCGCGTGGCCGCCACCGTTCTGCAAAACCTGCCCAATGGCAATCTGGTCATCGCCGGGCGGCAGGAGGTGCGGGTAAACAATGAACTGCGCGAACTCTCCATCCAGGGCGTGCTGCGGCCACAGGATATCGCCAGCGACAACACCGTGCGGCATGACCGCCTGGCCGAGGCGCGGATCGCCTATGGCGGCCGGGGTTCGCTCAGCAATGTCCAGCAGCAGCGTGTGGGCGCGCAAATCATGGATATCCTGCTGCCATTCTAGAGCATCATCCGCTCAAACGGAATCGTTTGAGCGGATAAAGATGCCCGACAAACAAAAGGTTAGAGCCAGTGCAGTGAGCCAAGGCGAAGGGAACAGACTGCTAGCGGCAGCTAGGAGCCAGTGGGCGAGGCCGGCTAGAGCCAGCCCTTCTGCTTGAAATACAGCACCGGCAGCACCCCGGTGCAGATCATCAGCACGATCGCCAGCGGATAGCCGATGACCCATTCCAGCTCCGGCATATGCTGAAAATTCATGCCATAGACACTGGCGATCAGCGTGGGCGGCATCAGCGCCACCGAGACCACGGTGAAGGTCTTGATAATGCCATTCTGCTCGACATTGATGATGCCCAGCACCGCATCAAGCAGGAAGGTCGCCCGCGAATTCAGGAAATTCGCGTGTTCCACGAGCGAGCGCACATCGCGCACCAAGGTCTTGATCGTCCCCTGGTTCTCCTTGCGGATGGCGGTGCTCTTCTCGGCGCCAACGAAGGTGAGAATGCGGTTGAGGCCGAGCAGCGTCTCCGAGGCACGGGTCGTCACCTCACCCACCTGGCCGAGCGTGATCAGCACGTCCTTCAGCGCGGCACTGCGCTGATTGACCTTCATGTCACCACGCGCGGCCTGAAAGGATTTCGTGCTGGCACGGTCCATATCGCCGCCAATGCGCTCCAGAATATCGGCCAGCCGGTCCACGATCTGTTCGAAGAGATGCAGCATCACGCCATCGGCGCTGTGCAGCATCATCGGCGCCTTCTGGCAGCGCGCGGCGAAGGTGGGGAAGGCCTTGGGCGTGGCATAGCGCACGGTGATCAAGGTGGTATTGGTCAGCACGAAGGAAATGGCGGTGGAGCCAAACTCGCCAGCATCCATGCCATAAAGGAAATTCGCGGTGAGGAAGAGGTCATCACCCTCCTTGTAGAGCCGCGAGGAGCTCTCGATTTCCTGCATTTCCTCACGCGTTGGCACCTCGACGCGCAGGGCGGTCTGCACCGCGTGCTCCTCGGCCATGGTCGGGTGCAGCAGGTCGATCCAGACGGCACCACGCAGCTCCGCCTCGGTGGGCAGACCCTCGCGCAGCACCATGTGCCCGTTTTCGACGTTATAGGCCTGGATCATGTGGCAGCTCCGCGTGGCGGCTCGCCGTTTCTAGACCGGGTAGCGCCGGAATGTCACCCAGCCGGCAGGGGCAAGGCGAAATCCCGCGCCACCGTGACAAAATCCCGCGCCTGGCGGTGGCGGGTGCTGGGCAGCGTGCCATCCTCCGGCCGCACCAATTGGCAGCAGGCCATGCCGGCCAGGGAAGCGGCATCCAACTCCTCGGCCACATCGGAAAGGAAGAGGATATCGGCCGGCGGCAGGCCAAGCGCAGCAGCAATGGCGGTATAACTCGCCACCTCCCGCTTCATGCCCATTCTTGTGTCGAAAAACCCTTCAAACAGCGGCGCCAGATCGCCCGCCTCAGAAAACCCGAAGAGCAACCGCTGCGCCTCCTCGCTGCCCGAGGAATAAACCGCCAGCCTGGTGCCAGCCGCATGCCAGGCCAGCAAGGCCGGCGCCACATCGGGCCAGAGATGGCCGCGCAGCCGGCCATCGGCATAGCCCTGGCGCCACATGATGCCCTGCAGCGCCTTGAGCGGCGTGACCTTGGCATCGGCCGCCATCCATGCCCGCAGCGTCTCCAGCGGCGCCTGACCAGGGACGGCCGCGCGCACATCGGCCAGCACCGCCGCCACCTCCGGCACGCCCTGATGCAGGGCGATGAACTCCTCCAGCGCCTCGGCGATAAACGGAAACAGCGTGCGATGGACGAAGGCAATGGCCGTCGTCGTGCCCTCGATATCGGTGAGGACAAGCCTGGGCGGCATCACGCAGTGGTCGCGGGGAAGCGCTCGGCGAGGTCAGAGCCGGTGTAATGCGGCGTCCAACCCGTGGTGTCGGTGAAGACGCGCAGCACGGTGAAGCTGGGCTCGGTGCCGGCATCGAACCAATGGGTGGTATTGGCCGGCACCGAGATCAGATCGCCCGCGGTGCAATAGGCATCATATATCCGGCCGCCGATATGGAGGATAAAATTGCCCGAACCCTCGTGGAAGAAGCGCACCTCATCCTCAGTATGGGTGTGCTCGCTGAGGAATTTCTGCCGCATCGCATCCTTCATCGGGTGCGAAGGGTCGAGCTTGATGACATCGGCGGTACCCGCACCAGTCTCGCCCATGAAACTGTCCAGACGGGGCTTATAGGCCGCCATCACGGCATCGGCATCGGCGCCTGCGGGCAGAGGGGTCACCCCCCAGCGCTCGAAGCGCACGCCAATGCCGCCCAGCACTTGGGCAATCTTGGCCACATCATCGGTGCGCAGTTCTTCAGCGCCGGTGGTGGCGTGGCGGACGGTCAACAGGCTCATCGCAGCCTCCTTTGTTCCAATTCGCATTGCAGCATGAATTCCAGGGCCTCCAGCCGCAGCATCGCCTGCGGCATATCCCGGCCCCAAACATAAATGCCATGGCCGCGGATGAGGTAGCCCGGCAGCGGCGATGCCTGCCCTGCCCAAAGCGCATCAAGGCCGCGCTGCATCCGGGCAATATCCTGGTCATTATCGATGACCGGCAGCGCAATGCTGGCCTCATGGCTGGGCAGGCCGGGAAAGGCCTTCAGCAATTCATAACCTGACAGCATGAGGCTGGGCCCCGAAAGGCGGGACAGCACGGTGCAGGGCACGGAATGGCCATGCAGCGCCGCACCGGCATCGGCAAAGCGCTGATAAATACCGCAATGCAGCCCGGTTTCGGCCGAGGGGCGGGCATTGCTCTCCTCCGGCCGGCCATCGGCATCCACCACCATCAGGCTCTCGGCGGTTAAAAAACCCTTGTGAAAACCGGAGCGCGTGATGGCGATGCGCCCCGGGTCCAGGCGCACAGAAAAATTACCAGCGGTAGCCGGAACCCAGCCGCGGCTATCCATCCGGCGCCCAGCCTCAATAATAGCAGCCGCGACATCCCCCGGTATGGCGCCAGAGGAAGGCGTAGCGGCCGCCATCCGCACGCCAGCCTCAGCCGGCCGGGCGGGTGGTGCCGGTGGGCTGCGCCGCGGCGGGGGTTGCGCCCTGCGGCCCCTGGATGGAACCCGTGCCGGCGGCCGGCGGTGCGGCTTCCGCCGTCATCGCGGCGTCCTTCTCGTCTTCCTTGATGTTCGCCTTGAAGGATTTGATGCCCTTCGCCAGGTCGCCCATCAGGCCGCTGATCTTATTGCCGCCGAAGAGCAGCAAAACGACCAGAAGCACAACCAACCAATGCCAGATGCTGAACGAACCCATGGCGGAGCCTCGACCTCGAATGTTGATGCGCCCGGCGAGCAGCCGGCCGATGCCCCCAGGGAAGTCCCGGCGGCGTGTGAGCGGAACCTAGTGTGCCGCCCCCCTGATCGGAAGCCCCAAGCTGCCGAACGGCGAAAAGAAAGCCGTGCTGATCGAATATTTCTTGTCGTGATGTATTCCAGGGCCTCGGTTGGATACCCAGGCCGGTGCCCCCACCGCCGCTTTAACCCACCGCCAGCCGCGGCGAAATAAAGCCATGCGCGGCAAAAACCGTGTGGCCATAATCCTGAATCGGCGGATACCAAACCCGCACCGCCGTCCAGTCATTGCCCGAGGAGACATCGATCACCGGCTGGTCCTCGGCGATGCGGCCACGGCCCTGGCCGCCAGCCTCAGCCCAATTGGCGTGATCCACCCTGATTTCGCGCGGCGCAACCTGGCGCCGCACCACCGAAAGATGGCCCTGCGGCAGGCGCCGCGTGCGGCCCATCACCAGCACATGCCCCGCGGCCGGGCGGCGGCCGCGCTGGTAGCGCCCGAGTGCCGCCTCCCACCATTCCCAGGCATCGCCGCGCAATTCAATGCCGGTGCGCGCGCGGGCAAAAGGCACGCAGGAGATGCTGCCGCCACCCTGATAGCCGCCCACACCCGCCACCGAGGGCGTGCGCGTGGGCCCGCCACCGCCGCAGCCGGACAGCACCGAAGCCATCATAAAACCCAGGGGCAGCAACGCCCTTCGGGTCACATCCTCCGCCATGCATATCCCCCATGCATGCCCATCAAGCCGCCACCTCCCCCGAGGTGACAGGCGATTCTACCACAAATCCTCAATTACACAGCCAGCTTTTGTGGCTCCATCAGCGCGCAAATCCGATCATTGAGCACCTCGGGCGGCAATGGCTTGCGCAACACCGCGATGGGGCCGGACTTGGCGGCATCCTTCAGCATGTCCTCGGCCTCGGCCACGAAGCCGGTCAACAGCAAGGCCGGCAGGCCCGGGCGCAGCCGCCGCGCCTCCGTGATGAGTGTGCACCCATCGATCCCGGGCATCGACAGATCGGTCACCAGCAATTCAACGGCGGCATCAGACGCCAGGATGCCAAGCGCCTGCAGCCCGCCGCCGGCCTCGACCACCGTGTGGCCGCGCTCCCGCAGCCCCTCGGCCAGCACGGCCAGCACCTCCGGCTCGTCGTCGACCAGCATGATAGTGCAGCCCCGCTCCATGGCCAGGCTGGGCGCGGCGAGGAAGGGCTGGGCCGGGCTCACATCCGGGGCCCGCGGCAGCCACAGGCTCACCCGCGTGCCCTGCCCCGGCAGGCTGCGGATATCCAGCATGCCGCCCGATTGCTCACAAAAACCCTGCACCATGGCAAGGCCCAGGCCGGTGCCATGGCCCTTTTCCTTGGTGGTGAAGAAGGGCTCGGTGGCCCGGCGCAGGGTCTCGGGATCCATACCGCAGCCGGTATCGCTCACCGAGAGCCGCACATACCCCCCCGGCCGCAGCCCCCCCGCGCCATGCGCCGGCACGATCTCGGTCACCACGCCGATATCCAAGGTGCCGCCCAAAGGCAGCATCGCGTCGCGGCCATTGATGGCGAGGTTCACCAGCACCGTCTCCAGCTGCGCCCGGTCGGCCAGCAGTGCGGGCGTGCCGGCTTCAACATTCAGCCGCACATGCACCGCCGCACCCAAGGTGTGGACCAGAACGTCACGCAGCCCCTCCAGCAGCGGCTGCACCGCCACCGGTTCGGCCAGCAGACTGTCGCGCCGGGCAAAAGCCAGCAGCCTTCGGGTGATGGCGCCGCCACGCTCCGCCGCCTCACCCACCAACTGCGCCAGCCGGTGCACGCCGGGGTCCTGGCTGCGCTTGCCGATCAGGCGCGATCCGCCCAGCACGGCCTGCAATACATTGTTGATGTCATGCGCCACGCCGCCCGCAAGCTGCCCCAAGGCCTCCATGCGCTGGCCATGGGCCAGGCTGCCCAAGGCAGCCACCCGCTCCTCCCGCGCCCTATCCAACGCCGCCCGGGTGCGCCAGCGCTCGGCAATCAGCACAACCAGCATCAGCACCGCGAAGGTCAAGACCGAGATCACGCCCGCCGCCAGGAAAGCCGCGCTGCGCAGCCCCTGCCATGTCGCCATTTCATGCAGTGAATCCAGCACCACCACCGTGTCCACCGGCAGGTCCCGCAGCATGCGGCGGCCAATCAGCGGGCCCGTGCCGTCATAGGGCTTGGCAATCGTCAGCAATCCGGCGCTGCTGGCACGAGTGATACCGAGGGCCGGATGGGCAGCCGTCAGGGTCTGGCCCAGGCCAGCCTGGGCAGCACCCGTGCCGGCCAATACCGTGCCATCGCGCCCCAGCAGAAAGGCGACAGTCTCAGCGCCAAACCCCACATCGCTGAGCCAGGCTGAGATCGTCATCACATCCAGCGACGCCAGGCCAACCGCCATGGTCTCGCCATTGCTGCCACGCAGCGCGCGGGAGAAGACCAGCACCGGCGGGGCCTGCGCGCCGGTTTGCAGCGGCCCGGCGATGAAGAGGCCGGGCTGGCCGGCATCCGCCCCGCGGAAAAATGCACTCTCGCCCAAAAAGCCGGCCGGCATGCTGTTGCTGGCATCATCGCTCCAGAGAAGGCTGCCATTGAGGTCAGCCAAGGCAAGCTGGTTGAACCCGATCTGGCTACGGCGCAGTTGGGCCTCAATCAGGCTTGCCTGCTGCGTGACCTCCCCCCCCGCCGCGAGGCTGCGCTGGTGATGGGCCATAACGTCAAAAACGCCCTCAATCCGATCTATCATCCGCAGCAGGCGCTGCTCCACAGCCTCGGCAGCGAGATTGGCCTGCAAAAGCGCGGTCGAAGCAGCCGCGCGCTCCTCGCTCTGCACCCAGGCGATGGTGGCATACCATATCGCACCCGCCACCCCGACGGAGAGGGCCAGGGCCGATATCAGCAATGCGAGGCGGCGGGTCTTCAGTGTCACGCCGATTTCATGCCACGAACTGCACCTGCATGACCACCATCCAAGCTTTGAGTTTCCAACTCTGGCATCGCCGCCATGAATCTGTCACAAGGTTTTCATGCCAGAAGATGTCGATCCCGACGATCATTTCGTCACCGATGATGCCTATGCTGCGGGCCGTCGTGCCTTTGCCGAGGGCCATTCGGTGCTGGAAAACCCCATGGCGCATACCGGAGATTGGGGAAAAGCCTGGTTTTCCGGCTGGCTGGACGCGCTGGCCGATGCCGTGACCGGGCATAATAGGCAACCCGCCGCTTTCCGCCTCCTGCTCCGCAAGGACCGCGCCGAGCCATTTTGAGCCACGATCACTTTATCGTGATACGGCCCGGCAAAGCGCTTTCCACACCACCTCCGGCCGCGCCGGCATATCAATCCAGCCCACGCCGCGGGGTGCCAGGGCATCCAGCACCGCCGCCATCACCACCTGCGGCGCGGCTATGGCCCCCGCCTGCCCCGCCCCCTTCACCCCCAGCGGATTGACGCTGGCCGGGCAGCCAGCCTGCAACTGCACCTGCAAATCCGGCAAATCCGCCGCCCGCGGCAGGGTGTAATCCATGAAGGTCGCACTCAGCAGCTGGCCATCGGCATCATAGGCGATGCGCTCCATCAGCGCCTGGCCAATGCCCTGGGCCAGCCCGCCCTGCACCTGGCCGATGGTCAGCATGGGGTTCACCAGCGCGCCATAATCATCGCAGGCGATGTAGCGGGTCAGCGTGGTTTCGCCGGTCTCAGGGTCGATCTCCACCTCGGCGATCTGCGCGCCATGCGGAAAGGTGCAGAGCGCGCTGTCATGCTCTGCCTCGGCCTCCAGCGGCCCCAGCGCGGCCAGCGCCACGGTCGCGCCATGCGGGGCGCGGAAATGCCCCGCCGCAAAGACCACGCTCTCGGCCTGCAGCAGCCGCGCGGCGAGCGGTCGGGCCTTCTCGATCAGCGCCTCCATCGCCTCCACCAAGGCACGGCCGCCCTGGTGCAGGCTGCGCGCGCCACCATGGCCGTGGCCCTTCAGCACCCGTGACGTATCACCCTGAACATAGCTGAACGCCGCCATGGGCAGGCCGAGATGATCAGCGGCGATCTGGCAAAAACTCGTCTCATGCCCCTGGCCATTGGAATGGCTGCCCAGCGCCAATTCCACCCGCCCCTCGCCATCCAGCCGCACCCGGGCCCATTCGCCAAAACCGCCGCGCGCGGTTTCCATGAAGCAGGCCAGCCCCAGGCCCCGCAGCCGGCCCTGGGCCGCGCTGGCAGCCCGGCGGGCGGCAAAACCGGCCCGGTCGGCCAGGGCCTCGGCGGCGGCGAGGTTTTTCGGGAATTGCCCATCGGCAATCACCATCCCCATCGCCGTGCCATAGGGGTGCGAGGCCACAAGATTTCTCGCCCGCAGCACCGCCGGGTCAAAGCCATGCTCGCGCGCCGCCGCCTCGATCAGCATCTCGATGACATGGTTGGCCTCGGGCTTGCCGGCCCCGCGATAAGCCTCCAGCGGGGTGGTATTCGTATAGGCGCCCTGCATCCGCACATGAATGGCGGCAATGGCATAGCCGCCGCCATGCGCGGTGCCCGCCGCATTGGTCGCGCAGGAGGGGCCATGCGGCGAGAGATAGGCCCCCATCTCGGAGACCCCATCGACGCGCAGCGCCAGAATCCGCCCCTGCCCATCCAGCGCAATGGCGGCCTGGCTGTGCATGCCGCGACCATGGGCGGATCCGGCAAATTCCTCAGCCTGCTCGCCAACCCAGCGGGTCGGCAGGCCCAACAGCCTTGCGGCGTGCAGCAGGCCGACATGCTCAGGAAAGGGCACATTCTTCACCCCAAAGCCCCCACCCACATCGGGGGTGATGAGGTGCAGATCGCCCTCGGCCAGCCCCATGCATTGGGCGATTTGCCGCCGCATGCCATGCACCGCCTGCCCATTGCAGACCAGCCTTCCATCCGGAAAAGCCACCGCGGCGCGCGGCTCAATGGGCGCGCAGGTCACACGCTGATTGGTGATAACCAGCCGCGTGACGCATGCGGCCGCGGCAAAAGCCGCCTCCACCGCCGCCAAATCCCCTTTCTGCCAGTCAAAGGCGCGGTTCTGCGGCGCCTGCGGGTGCAGCACGGGCGCGGAAAAGGCCGCCAGCGGGTCCGCATTGGCGGCCAGGGTCTCGTATTCAACGATAATGCGCTCGGCCGCATCGCGCGCCGCTTCCGGGGTTTCGGCAAAGACAAAGGCCACCGGCTCGCCCACATAGCGCACCACAGCCTCCGCCAGCACCGGCCGCTCGGCCATGGCAATCGGCACGCCGATCTGCGCCGGGCAAGGCAGCCGGCCAATGCCGCCCTCAGCCAGCGCGCCCGCGGTCAGCACAAAGGCCTGGGCGGCGGCAGTATCGATGCGGCAAATTCGCGCATGCGCATGCGGGCTGCGCAGCACCACCATATGCAGCGCCCCCTCCACCGGCAGATCAGCGACATAGCGGCCCTGGCCGATGAGAAACCGCGCATCCTCGAAGCGCCTGACCGATTGGCCGATGAAAGCCATGCTGCGGCCCCTCCCTGTTCCATCACCCAGTCTCGCGGTTATGCTGCCGCCATGGAAGATGTCGATGTGGTGGTGGTGGGTGCCGGCGTGGTCGGGCTTGCCGTGGCGAGAGCGCTGGCAATGGCCGGGCGCGAGGTGATTGTGCTGGAGGCGGCCGAGGCGATCGGCACCGAAACCAGTTCACGCAATTCCGAGGTGATCCATGCCGGGATATATTACCCGGCCGGTAGCCTGATGGCGAAGCACTGCGTCGCCGGGAAGCAGATGCTCTATGATTACTGCCGCGAGCGCGGCCTGCCGCATGAGAAATGCACCAAACTGATCGTCGCCACCAACGAGGAGGAGGCCGGCAAACTCGCCTCCATCCAGGCCCGCGCGGCGGCCAATGGCGTGCCGGACCTGACCTATCTGTCGCAGGCCGAGGCCCAGGCGATGGAGCCCGCCCTGGCCTGCACCGCAGCCCTCCTCAGCCCCTCCACCGGCATTATCGACAGCCATTCCTATATGGTCTCGCTGCAGGGCGATGCCGAAAGTGCCGGCACCGTGGTGGTGTTCCACGCGCCGGTGCTGGGCGGGCGGCTGACCGATGCGGGGGCGGTGATCGATGTGGGCGGCGCCGAGCCGATGACGCTGCGCGCCCGCCTTTTGGTCAATAGCGCCGGGCTGCATGCGCCCAAGCTGGCGGCAAAACTCCAGGGCATGCCCAGCCAGCTCACGCCCAGGGCCTATTACGCCAAGGGCAGCTATTTCTCCCTGGTGGGGAAGAACCCCTTCTCGCGGCTGATCTACCCCGTGCCGGTGGCCGGCGGCCTGGGCACCCATCTCACCATTGATCTGGGCGGCCAGGCGCGTTTCGGCCCGGATGTGCAATGGGTCGATGAGATCAATTACGACGTGGACCCCAGCCGCTGCGATGGCTTCTACGCCGCCATCCGGCGCTATTGGCCGGAATTGCCCGATGGTTCCCTGCAACCCGGCTATTCCGGCATCCGGCCGAAAATCGTGCCCCCCGCCATTGCCAGCCAGGATTTCACCATCCAGGGCCCAGCCACCCACGGCCAGGCCTGCCTGATCAACCTCTTTGGCATTGAAAGCCCGGGGCTGACCGCCTCGATGTCGGTGGCAGCTTCTGTGGCGGAATTGGCGGGCTGAGGCCCCGCCAGCCCGCCTCGCGTCAACCTTAGGCCAGCGCCCGGTCAATCGGCGCGGGGCTTGCCGCCGTAGGATCAACACAGGCGCGCAATAGCCAACATCGGCAATGCACGCGGCCATTGCGCCCACCAAGCGCAAGCCAACTCCAAAGCCGGCCAGCGCTTGACCATCATGGGGCAGCGCCGCATATGAACACCCCATGTTCGCGCGTCACGCCCCACGAATTCCGCGACGAATTCCGCGCCCGGCCTTCGCCTGAAGGCCGGGTCAGCACCGCGCGCCACCGCTTCCGGGCCATGCGCCCAACGGACCCCATCATGAACGACGCTCCCGAGACCCGCGATTATCGCAGCACGGTCTTCCTGCCCAACACGCCCTTCCCCATGCGCGGCGACCTGCCGAAGCGTGAACCCGCCATGCTGGAACGCTGGGCGACCATGGGCATGTATGAACGCCTGCGCGAAGCATCGCGCGACCGCCCGGCCTTCGTGCTGCATGACGGCCCGCCCTATGCCAATGGCCCGCTGCATATCGGCCATGCGCTGAACAAGATCCTGAAAGACGTGATCAACCGCGCCGCCCAAATGGCCGGCTTCAACGCCAATTATGTGCCGGGTTGGGATTGCCACGGCCTGCCGATCGAATGGAAGGTCGAGGAAGAATACCGCGCCCGCAAACAGGATAAGGACGCGGTGCCGGTGCTGGATTTCCGCGCCGAATGCCGGGCCTATGCCCGCAAATGGCTGGAATTCCAGCGCGACGAATTCCGCCGCCTGGGCGTGGAAGGCGATTGGGCCCACCCCTACGCCACGATGGATTTTCAATCAGAGGCGATCATCGCCGGCGAAATCGGCCGCTTCCTGATGAATGGCAGCCTCTATCGCGGCCTGCGCCCGGTGATGTGGAGCCCCACGGAAAAAACCGCCCTGGCCGAGGCAGAGATCGAATACCACGATCACAAAAGTGCCATCCTCTACGCACTCTTCCCCATACTCAAAGGGCCATCGGGGCTGGTGGGCGCTTCGGTTGTGATCTGGACCACCACGCCCTGGACCATCCCGGCCAACCGCGCCCTCGCCTATAAAAATGACATCGAATACGCCCTGATCCATGTCGAGGCCGTGGCCGAGGGCTCGCTCGTCAAGCCCGGTGCGCGGCTGCTGGTGGCGCTCAAACTGCTGCCCGATGTCACCGCCGCCTGCGGCATTGGCGCGCATACCCTGGTCCGTGTTTTCCCCGGCGCCGAACTGGCGGGCGCCATCTGCGCCGCCCCCCTGCGCGGCTTCGAGGGTGCCTATACCTATGACGCCCCGCTCCTCGATGGTGACTACGTCACCGATGACGCCGGCACCGGCTTCGTCCACATCGCCCCCAGCCATGGCGAAGAAGATTTCGCCCTCGCCCGAGCCCATGGCATCGCCGTGCCCGAATGCGTGGGCGATGACGGCACCTACACCGTCCAGGCCCCCGGCTTCACTGGCCTGCACGTCTTCAAGGCCCATGAAAAAGTCTGGGCCGTGCTGGAAACGCTCGGCACCCTGGCCGGAAAAGGCTTCATCACCCATTCCTACCCGCATTCCTGGCGCTCGAAAAAACCGGTAATCTACCGCGCCACCCCGCAATGGTTCATCGCCATGGATGACGCCAACGCCATCCGCGACAAAGCCATGGCCGCCATCAATGCCACCCATTTCGTCCCCGATATCGGCCGCAACCGCATCGGCGGCATGGTCGCCACCCGGCCCGATTGGTGCATCAGCCGCCAGCGTGCCTGGGGCGTGCCCATCGCCGTCTTCGTGGAAAAATCCTCCGGCACGCCCTTGCGTGACCAGGCGGTGCTGGACCGCATCCTCGCAGCCTTCACCGAGGAAGGCGCCGATGCTTGGTACAAGCCCGGCGCCGCCGCCCGCTTCCTGGGCGAGACCCGCAACCCGGCCGATTACGAACAGGTGATGGACATCGTCGATGTCTGGTTCGAAAGCGGCTCAACCCACGCCTTCGTCCTCGGCCCCCGCCACATGCCCTTCCCGGCCGATCTCTACCTCGAAGGCTCGGACCAGCATCGCGGCTGGTTCCATTCCTCGCTGCTGGAGAGCATCGGCAGCCGCGGCATCGCTCCCTTCAAGGCCATTCTGACCCATGGCTTCGTGCTCGATGAGCAGGGCCGCAAAATGTCCAAATCCATCGGCAATGTGACGGCGCCGCAGGAGGTGCTGCGCGATTACGGCGCCGATATCCTCCGCCTTTGGGTGATGAATTCTGACACCACGCAGGATCTGCGCATCGGCAAGGAAATCCTGAAACAACAGGCCGAAATCTATCGCCGCATCCGCAACACGCTGCGCTGGCTGCTGGGCTCGCTGGAAGGTTTTTCCGAAGCCGAGGCCCTGCCGCTCGCCGAATTGCCTGAATTGGAGCGCTGGGTGCTCCACCGCCTCGCGGAACTCGACACCCGCATCCGCAAAGCGGTCGCCGATTACGACTGGACCGGCGTGATCCCCGACCTGCACGGCTTCTGCAACAACGACCTCAGCGCCTTCTATTTCGACATCCGCAAGGACGCGCTGTATTGC
>Ga0209598_10000570_pt1 | contig 29888 bp, 41 predicted proteins | sample M_140807_EF_Meta_FD_187317 | JGI IMG/M metagenome (GOLD analysis project Ga0209598, IMG submission 187317) | Freshwater microbial communities from Lake Montjoie, Canada to study carbon cycling - M_140807_EF_MetaG (SPAdes) (version 2) | ecosystem: Environmental > Aquatic > Freshwater > Lake...
CCCCCGAATGATGCTGCGTTATCACTGGGAAAAACTCATGACTGCATTTGGGGCACAGCATTTCGACAACAGACAACTTGGAATACTTCATTGCAAGGCATTTATCTTTTGAACCTGTCCTCCTTGACACCCCGCTCGCCATCGTGGCGAGCATCACACGCAAGTTCCGCAAATTTTTGGCGGTCTCATGCACCCACGGCCATTTGGCCGACCCAAGGGCCACCAAGGCAATGCTGGCCATGCGGGAACGCTACAAGCCCGATACCGTGCTTCACCTGGGCGATTTCACCGACATGGCCGCGCTGCGGTCTTCAGCCAAGCCTGACGATCCGGATCGCGCCGAGAGCATGGCCGACGACTTGCTGGCTGGGCTGTCGTTCCTCGAGGAGTTGCGCCCGACCCACGTTCACCTAGGCAACCACGAGCACCGGCTGGTCGGCCTCGCTCATAGCGGCAACGCCGTTGTGAGCTACGCGGCCGGCAATGTGCTGGGCAGGATTGATGACGCGGTCAAGCGCATGAAGGCCAAGCTCGTGCCATACGACGGCCTCCGGCCCAGCGCCTGCACCCAGCTAGGAGACGCGCTGTTTCTGCACGGCGTGCTTTACAACGTCTCCGCAGCTCGGGATCACGCCGAGGCGCTCGGCATGTCTTGCGTCTTTGGCCACACGCACCGTGTAGCTCAGGAGCAGGGCCGGTGCCAGCGCCCGGTGGTTGGCTACAACATCGGCTGTGGCATCACCCTCGATGTCGGCTATGCCCAGACGCGCCGACAGACGCTTGGCTGGGCAAACGGGTTTGCCTGGGGCGAATACACGGACAACCTTTGCATAGTGCGCCTTGAGACGCTATCACCCCACTACCGCCTCCCACTATGAAGCCCAAGCCAGACGCCGAACTGGCCAAGTGGTGCGCTGCTTTGGCGGAAAAAGAAAAGCCTGAGATTGTTCCGCCTGGATGGAAGACGGCCGGAGAAGTTGCCGACATGCTTGGACGCGAACGCTGTACGGCACAGCGGTATCTGTCCGCTGCTATACTGCGCGGGAAATGTGAGACAAAGCGATTTCGAGTTAAGAGCGGCAATCGTTCCATCTACCCTGTCCCGCACTACCGCCTAACGACATGAAGCGCAAAGCGGCTACAAAACGTATTCGCATATGGGACAAGCCGTGGAAGGTGAAGATTGTCCCACGCATCCGCGACAAGGAGCTTTTAGACGGAATCTGCCGCTACGATATCCGAACCATTCTCCTTCGGAAAAAGGCCATGAAGGAGAACGCCGTCGGCACCCTTGTTCATGAGCTGTTGCATGCCTTGTTCCCAACCAACGACGAGCACTCCACGCTCCACGCCGAGGCCGTCATCTGCGAAAGTCTCTTCTGGTTGAGCGAGCACCTCGAGGGCAAGCTCACCGTAACTGATCCGAAACAGAACAAAGTCTGCAAGAAGAAGGATCTGCCGTGACGTTTTACCCGTTGCTTGCCACCACCGGCCTTTATGCCGTGACGGCCGTCGGGTTCTGGAGGCAAGGCAACCCGCAAATGGCCATTGTTTTCGCCGGATATTGCCTGGCCAACTTTGGATTTCTGGCGCTTTGCCGGTAATGTCCCGCTGGCTAGGCACTGTGGGCGCTACGGCCTAGCGATGGTAACAAAAGGACATCACTTTTTGTGATTGCGTATAGCGCGCTATATTCAAAGCGTCCGCAAACGTGTTTACGTTTTGCCGTTTTGTAGACACAATGTGTCGATGCCGTAGACACGTCCCGCAAACGTGTTTACGTTTTGCCGTTTTGTAGACATGTCTACGCCACCACTCCCATCGGCCACTTCGCCCGGGCTTGAGCCAGCGTGACGCCGAGAGGCCGCTGGAAGTGAGGGATGTCCTTAAAGGTGCGCCACTCCCCTCCCCACTCAAGACCCAACTCTTTGCCGATCTCGCCAGCGCGCAGATACTTTGGCGACTCCCAAATGGGATTCTTCCCACTGAACAGCGTCAGGTCGTAGGCCGTCCCAAAGTTGTGCCACGAGTAGCCAGGGCGAGCCTTGGTGACAACAGCACCGGGGGCCGTCCTGCCCTGAGCGTAGAGAGCCGCCTGTTGGGCCATCGTCCTAGTGCCGCTGGTGACCTTGAACGTCAGCCCCTCAGCCGCCAGCCGCCGGAGGTGCTCCGTGGCGAGCTTCGCCGTCAGCGGATCGAGGCCGTCAATGTTTCGTTGGCTGCGCGGGTCGGCCTGCCACTCGCTTGCCTGACTTTCGCTCAAAGTCTTCTTTGTGGGTTGCGCGGGTGTGCAGCTCGGCTGCGATGAGGGAGAGGAGTTCTCCGAGGTCGGTGCAGGGCCATCTTTTGATTGCCGCCGCAAGAGTTTTTGGAACCATTGGACTAATGTCATGGCGTCAAAAGTCAGCGCCACCCTTGATCCCAACGTAGGTCACGCCGCTACGGTTGCCGCGCACTACAAGCCGCACGGATTCCAGTAGGCGAATGATGAATGGCCGCTTGTCTACAGCCGGTGTCGGCTTGGCCAGACGTAGCCACCACGTTTTCATTTTGCGAAGCCGGATGCAGCCAACTGTTCGGACTTTCCGAAGGGTTTAACGAAGCAGACGAACCAGCATTGCTTCTCGAGGTCCATGCCCCCGGACAACTGCCATCCGGTCTTGCCTAGCGGCAGTCCGCTTGTGGAAGGATCGACCTTGAGCGAGGCGCAGGCGCTAGCCAGGAGCGCGAAGGAAACCAGCGCGACAATCCGTGCCGAGCGCATGGTTAGCCTTTGCGAAACACGTTGATCGCGCCGACAACGGCCATGCCAGCGGCCACGATTGCGGCGGCGTGCTCCGGCGCGAGCTTAAGCCCTGCCGCGCAGAGCAAAAAAGTCAGCCCTCTCCAGGTGGACGATTCAGAGAGTCGGTCGAGCGCGTAGTTGAGGACGTTGGTCATGCCCTTACGGCAGTGTCAAAGCCTGTCCGTTTGCTATTCACGAATAGCATAAATGTTACGGCTATCGTGCTAACTGCAACGCCTGCACAGCCTCGCCGCTCGCGGCCTCGTAGGAACACGGCGGGGCGGCAAACGTGCGAGGTGTTAAGTCAACGCTGGATACAAGCATCTTCTCAAGCCACGCCTTGATCTCGGTCATGTTCGGGCCGAGAGGCGCACCCGCTTGAAGTAGGGCAAATTCAAAACGCTGGAGAGCGCTGACTTGCATGGCGGAAAAGTGCTGCGATACCCACGCTTCCGGCGTAGTGATGGACGGGTCTTGTGGCTTTTGCGGCAGCGCCTCTAAATCAACTTCCGCCAACAGTCGCGCCGATGTTCCCTCGGGCGGCTGCCATGTTTCTAAATTGCCGTCCCAAAGGCAGGTGCTGACCAGCCAGCCGCCCGCGTTGTTGATAATTGCGTAGGTGTCCATGTTAAAAATAGGTCGTGACGACAACAATACCGCCAGCGCCAGCACCCCCAGAGTTGTCGCCGCCCGCCGCATTGATCGAGCCAGAGCCGCCCCCGCCCCCGCCGCCGTAGTTGCCGCCTGCGCCGCCCTTGTTCGCCGCACCCGTCGAGGCAACGGCTGTGCCGCCAGCGCCGCCCGTGCCAAAAAACGCACAATGCGATACGCCGCCTGCGCCACCGGCAGAGTTCGCAGCAGGCGCACCGCCCAGTGTTTTGCCAGTGCGTGAAGAAGCAGTGTCTCCAATGGTCCCGCCGTTCCCGCCCAGATAATAAGTTGTTCCTGCGTTTTTGCTGCCTCCGCCGCCGCCGCTGCTGGGCGCTACTATTGTGGACGCCACTCCATCGGTAGACGCCGCTGTCACGCTAGTTCCGCCGCCGCGTGTCGTATTCGCCAGCGCAGAAAAATAAAGCACAGCGTTGGTCAAAGAACTGGTGCTACTAGCCGCCGCCGTTGTGCCGCCCGCGCCAGCAGAATTAAGACCAGTTGCGACCAACGTAGAGCCAAACGAACTATCCCCTCCATTGCTGCCAGCAGCGCCGTTGGTGTCGCTGGCGGTTCGTGCCGCGCCGCCCGCGCCGCCTGCGCCAACGGTCACCGCTACGGTTGCGCCGAAGAATGATGGATCGGCGCTCCCAATAATGAGGCCGCCGCCGTTGCCGCCCGTGCCACCGCTAGCCGCTGTCCCGCTGTCGCTGCGTCGTCCGCCGCCGCCGCCACCACCGCCTGAGATGATGAGGTAGTCCACGCGCTTGGCTCCTGTGGGTTTGGTCCACGTTCCGTTGGAGGTGTATACGTCTGTTTGGGTGCGAAGGTCGCTGGTCAGCGCCACAGTCCCTGTCGCGTTGGGCAACGTGACTGTCTTGTTTGAGCCGCTGGCCGAGCCGACGAGCGTGGTGCGCGTGCCTGTGACGCCGAGGCCGATGCTGCCAGTGCCGCGTGTGTTGATGGAGCCGCCGCCGTTGTGGGTGGAGATGGAGCCGCCAACACCATTGCTGCCAGCATATGTATTAATATCTCCTCCGTGATTAAGGAAGCCCTCAAGACCTGATCCGCCAGACAAGTTTATGCTTCCAGAATTACCAGCAGGAAATCCGCCATCCCCATTTCCTCCACGCATCGTTATGCTACCACCACTGCCCTGAGGATCTGGGCCAGCAACTCCTGCGCTGATATCAATTTCTCCAGCCGATCCTCCACTTGAAGACGATCCGTTCATTCGCAAAATACCAGCGTCTGAAAGCCCATACCCTCCACTGGCATAAATAGCACCAGCCCTTCCGCCAAGTTGGTCAGCCCCGCTTCCGCCAACCATTTCAATAATTCCACCAGCCGCGGAAGTTCCGTCAATACCTCCAGTTCCACCGCGAAGATTTATTGAGCCACCAGATCCACCAGATCCATTTCCGCTTTGTATCGGGCCATCGCTAGAACCGTCCCCTCCGCGAAGATCAACACTTCCGCCAGAGCCTCCTGACCCATATTGAGCGTCTGTTCCTTTGTTTGTTAATATAGAAGTGTTGCGAATCCCAGCAATCCGCGCATCGTTGCCCTGTGTGGCCGTGTTTGCGGTTGTGCCGTATGCCACATTGGCCGTGATCGTCCCGCTGGTTGTGACTGGCGAGCCGGCGATGGAAAGGCCGGTGCCTGCCAGAGCGACAGACGTGACTGTGCCGCTGCCGGAGGCCGCTGCGCCCCACTCCGTATCGTAATCTGTGCCGCTTCGCTTCTTGAGCACTTGACCCGTGGTGCCGCCGGTGGCGACGCCTTGGCCGGCTGTGCCTTGTGGACCTTGTGGGCCGGAGCTTACTACCTCAATCGTATCGCCGGCAGTAGTTGTGATTACTTCAATGGAGTCGCTCATCTTGTGATCTCCCGACTGACTAGGGCCGACCCCTCCATAAGGCGGCGCACAGATCCGCTAGGAGAAACCACCTCAAGGTCGTAGAGGTAGGTTGCGGCAGTGATGGCTGCTGTCGATGTTGCTGAAAGATTGAGGGTGATGGCTCCGGAACTAGAAAGAGTGATGCCTCCATTGCCGGTAGTCAGATTGGCTGCCGTATTGGCCGACTCGGCTGTTGCGCGCAACTGCATCCTTGCGCTGAAATTGCTCAAATTCACCAGCTCGCCATCGGTGCGCCACTTAAACTGGTTGTCCCACGTCTGGCCTTGTGGGAGACACAGGTTGATTGTCGCAGGGCATTTTCCGTAAGTTTTCATCTGCGGTTCCTCCATTGCGTGCGAAGGCTTAGTATTCCGGCGGCCAGACCTACCAACAAAACGCTGACCCGCAGGCCCGTCTCAAGCCAGGGAAGAAGGGAAACCAGCACCGAGCTGATGGTGGTGGCTACTCCAATAACAGGTGAAACGTGCGGAACGCTTATCATGGGTCGATGATGTCGTCGGCTATGTTGCACGACATGACGGTGGTCTGTTTTTGTCCGCTGCCGGATACCTCGACTTCTACGGTTGCGCTAGTCGTTCCCGCTGCCACCAAGGCCAAGAAGGCGGTGGTGGTGAAAGACACGTTGGCCGATACGCCAACCGCTGAAGAGATGGACGAGTTAACAACGGACACGTTGTCGAAATTTATGTTGGACGATCTGCCTCCGTAGCAAATCGTGAAACCCTCGGCCATCGAGCCGCTCACAGTAATGTTCGGGTTGCCTGTACCGCTGAATCCGGCGTCGATGAGTGCCGTTTGAACGTCTTGCGCCGTTGCGTTGTAAGGAAGCGCCTTGGTTGTGATCGTCTTGAGCGTTGCGGTGCCGCCGCCGCTGGTAACTTGTGCGCCTACTGTAGCGGTTCCTCCAGAGATGGTGCTGATGTAGAATGTGCCAAGCGTTGAGCTGGCGACGTAGTAGTCGGCGTTTGAAAAGGTGCCGCCGCTGATGGTGAAGCCTGATAGCGTGATGGGCTGTGCATCATAAAGCCCGTGGGTTGCCGCTGTGAAAAGGCTTGAAGAGACGCTGGACACTGTGATCGCCCGGGATGGGAACTGGATGGCCCATGTCCCAAGGTTGGGTTGCTTGGAAAAGCTAACCTTTTGCACCTCGTTTGCCGTGCTGCTTCCTGCTGTAAGCGAGGTTATTGTCGTTGTAATGGCAGTCGACAATGCTGACCAGGTTGTCTGAGACACGAGCTGGCTGGTCACGCCGACGGCCAGCTTGATGGTGTTTGCCGAGTAATCTGAGTAGTAGTAGGAGCCGGAGCCAGTAGGCGTCAGAAAATATAGCTCAAATGGCTCTACGTCGTTGGCGTAAAACGTGGGCCGCGCGGCCGGAGCTTGGGAACTGTCACTGGTGACAAACCGCCGGCTTTGGGTGTCAATATACAGCTTGCGGGCTTCCATTTGCTGCGGAGCGGTGTCAAAGGGTTGCTCTGTTCAGAGCGTTCCTACGCTTGGCGCATGGCGATTCGGGCCGCAGGCGGTTGTGCTTATCAAGACAGGGCAGGCCCAGGGCCTTGGCGATGGGCTTGGCGAGCAGCTCGACGATATCGCCGAGGCCGCGCACTCCATGCGGACACTCGTCCGGTGCGCCGACAGCGGCTCTCCATGCCGGATCGGAGCGGCAGGCGCGGCAGTGCGCGCGGCTGTGGCAATGAGCGGAATCGGCAAAGGCAATTACCATGAAATTGTCGCAGTTCCTCCATATCGAATGGCAGTAGTTGGATCGCAATCCGATGCCGTGAGAATATTGCTTACACTACCACCGTTAGCCGCAAATTGTCCTGTAAATACGGATGCAAAGATTATTCCTGTCCCGTCCTCTGCGTAATAGTATATTGAAAAAATAGGAGAGCTTCCATTTGGGTCAATATTTACCGGTATATCTGGTATCCATTCTGGGTAAAACTGAGAAATTATGTTTGGAGTCCAGCATATCGCGCCTATTCTGTGTGTCCCATCATCGTAAAGAAAGTTGCCACTCTCGTCTCTAGTTAGCACTGCTGATGAAAGTGTTCCAGGGAACGAAGGCGCATTCGTACACACGTTTATTCCAGAGAATACAACGCTAATCTCGTTTGGCACACTACCGCAGCCGCAGCAACTGCAACTAACTTTTTGCACACCACCAACCGTCTTAAGAACAACTTTCTTGTCGGTCCCGGTTCCGCTTAAAGCAATGGTTGCCATATGCTAGGCGTCGCAGTCCTGCGTTGCTATCCATTGCAGCACTCCATCAACCGTGCCTAAAACATAAGTGCCGGACGCGTTGATTGTCGGTAGCACCTTTAGAACCGTGCCTTGATCTGTGTATTCAACAGAATAGACCTTGCTTGTAGCGGCTGGATCGTCGATGACCTGCACCTTTAGAAAGTTACCGTCCAAGTCCTTTGCGCTAATACCACGCGGAGGCGCGCCAGAATTGCCGGTTGGCTTCTTGGTCAGATCGTCTTTGAAGTAATGTAGATCTGCGAGCGCCATAAGATTAAACCAGCCAGAAACGCGCTGTTTTAACAAAGACCGTTGGCGTGATAAACTCTATGCCGCTATCCTGTGCCAGAGCGTATTTTCCAAATTCTGCAAGAAGAGAAACCGCCGTTCGCGATCTTTCGTAATACGGCCCACCAACAAATTGACCAGATGGGCCGCTTTGTCCTTCTCCATATCCAGAATTAGGAGGAAACGGGTTTTCTCCACCAGTCGGGTAAGGATTCCATTGGTAGGACAAATCCTGAAGTTGCGTGGTCGTTGATGTTGCTCCCAAGATAAGACTGCTTATTGCTGGCGGCGTAATTGAAAACGTGTCTTCTCCAACGCTTGCAAAAGAAACTCTCTTTACTCCGATAGTTGCGTTGCCGGAATAGTAGTCATAAGCCGGAACTATTGATGATTGGTAAGAAGATGTTCCTGTATCTACATTGAATGAGGTTATCGTGATCGGCACAAGATACCATTTGCCATTAATGATTTTCCATTGGGTTTGCGTCACCTGCTGGGACACATAAATTTGAAGATTGAAATTTATGCTTTGCCGCTCGATGGAGACGCGCGGATTGGAAATAGCATTGCTCAGCGCGCCGGCATACTGCGCCTTGATGGTGACTAGGCCCGCAAACTTCTCAACAGTCCGGCTGATCATGTACAGCTGCTGGGACTGCAATGAAAATCTGTCGATGGAATCGGGCCATATCGGCGGCGGCGCGTCGACGTAGAACAACTGCGATATTTCGTCTGACCTCGAGGCAGTGGTGGTGAATGTGAGCGAAGCCCGCACTAGGCCGCTAATGTCTTCCGTGAAAGACTGCGAGTTCATGGCAATTCCGGAGGCTTGGAATGCCGGAGACTGGATTAGGAGAGATGCCATATTATGAAGTCAGTGCGTTTGACGGAAGGTTGTCTGTCATCCACTTGTGGATTTCAGTTACCTTGGTCAGCAAAGAATCTTTCCCGCCTCCACCACCGCCCTTCCCCTTGCCGCTTCCGCCGGGCTGGCTTGGATCTTCGGATGATCCCTCTTCAGCCATGCCTTTTTGTTGGTCTTTTAGCCTTGCGTCCTCGATGATCTCTTTTGACTTCTCATCGGCGCGCTTGCGGATTCTGGCGGCCGCATCGTAGTAGCCGCGTGATTCCAGTTCATCCGCGCGATCTCTGGCCCTTCTTGTGCGACCGCGGGCGCGCATTTCAGCTTCGTCTTGGGAGATAGTGTCGTTCCATTCGTATTCATCGCTCCCACCGCGTCCTCCGCCACCTCCTCCGCCACCTTCGGAGCTTTTGTCTTTCTCAGGCTTGTACGTCCCGACGTTCGCTGCCCTTTGCGCTTGGTCCTCTGTGACGCCAGGCTTGGATTTGGCCTCGTTGTAGATCTTCATCCACTCGGCGCGCGCTTTTTCTTCTGCGGTTCCGTAGGCCATCGTTTCAGCATACTTGAGTTCAGCCTCTACATTGTCGTGGGTGCGTTGAAGCTGCTCTGCAAGAAGCCTGTTCCTCGCCTCAAGGTTGGCGTTTGCCTCTCGCACAGCCATGCCATAGGCGTCTTCGCTATCAAGATTGGATGCCAGCGCTGTTTCGTAGTCCTTCTGCCAACGCAGTTTTTCTGCCAGAACGTCGTTGCCTGCGTTCTCTGCCTCCTTGATCTCCAGCGCCAATTCGCGGATATGCTCGGCAGCTTCCGCCCTGGCTTTTGTTTTGTCTGCAACGGTCTCAACGGCGTCTGCGGTGGCAACTGTTTGGGTTGTTATCTCTGATTCTAACTTGCGGATGCGTTCCATCTCTGCCGCTATCAGTCTAAGGTTTTCAACCTCAGCGTCATTTGCCACCGGCATTGCAATTCCTTCTGGCCCTATTACGGATTGGTAATCGCCTTCTGGGCGCAACATTTGCTCTCTTTCAAGATTAGCTCTAGCCCTTTCCCTCAAGGCCATTTGATCAGCCTCGGCGTTGGTGGCCGGTCCTTGGCCAGACAGAATGCTTCCAATACGCTCCGCAGGGTCAATCACAAGCGCCTTCAGTAGGTTCGCCCCGAAAACGGTGGCGTTGTTCTTCATTTTGTCTAGCTCATCGTTGGCGTCTGCAAGCTGCTTGACCAGCTCGTTGCTGGCCACGTTGACGTTCTGCATCTCGATGACAAGCTCGGCAAAGTTGATGCCGGCGGCCTTGGTGCCGATCACGTCGAAGAGTTCGGCCATCTTGCGCTGGTCGCCGCCAATCGCTTCCATCGCCGCGCCAACCATTTTGACCCTAGCCTCTAGATCGCCGGCCGCAAAAGCGGCGGCATCGATCCCTATATTTTTCCATGCCTCGCTGCCATCGTTGGCGGCCTTGGACGCCGCGACGCCAGCCTTGCGCATGGCGCTTTCCACGTTCTCCAAACTGGTGCCAACCTGATCTGCTGCGCCGCCAATTCGTTGCACCGCCTCTGCGCTTGTTCCAAATTGTTTAGCGATGGTCTGCACCCTGTCCATTTTGCTCAGCAGGTTTTCTAGTCCGTTGGCAAAGGCGCCTCCGGCAATAATGTTTCCAATGCTTGCGAATGCGCTCTTTACGGAATCTGCTGTTGCGTCGGCAGACTGCTTGATGCGCCGTGAGCCGGATTCAAATCCGGCCGTGTCCATGCCTGCCTTAAATAGAATTTCTCCGTCAGCCATTTTGACCTTCCTCTATTGTCAAGAGACGCTGGCCAGCCCGGGGTAGCGGTCCATGATAGCCTTGATCTTCCCCTTGGCCGCCAGCTTGACGGCTTGGCCGAAATAAGTTGCCCGGGCGTTGAGCGAGGCTCGAAAGGCAACGCCCGCTCCTGCCCAGTTGTTTGTATGCGTAAGGCTGTTGGCAAAGCCCAGCTCGTAGCTTTTTCCTGCTCCGGCCTCATGCGTTCTGACCATGTCCGACATGTCGCCACGCTTCCAGTGTGTGGCGTTACGGACGTAGTTTGGAGTCTTTACGTCGATGCCAAGTCCAGTTGCTATTTTGACCCACATCGACGCGGCCAGCCCCCGCCCCTTCTGGTGATTTTCCAATGATTTTTCCCTGCTCTGGGTAATTTTTTGCCAAAGCGCATCTGGGTATCGATGTGGCTGGCTGCTTCCAGAAAGGTAATAAATAGCTTTGCCACCCTTTCTGTTTCTGGCGCGAGCTGCTCGAGCGTGGGCCTTTGCTGTTTGGCTTGGAGTATATTGCTTCCCGCTTTTGCTCTGCGGCCCTGGGTAAGAAAACCCATAAGCCGCTCCGGGCTGCCTGTCGTGGTTGCCCTTGATGCTTTTCACGCTCGCTTTTTTCGTGCGTGTGATTGCTCCGTTCAGCACTGCGCCGACTTCACTTTTTAAAACCGTCTTGAACTCCTTGCCAGACACGTTGCCCAATTCGGACAGGGCCTCATGGAACCGGCGCATTGCCCGGTTGTCGGCCTCCACGATGACCTCGCCCATAACTAGCCTGAGCTTGTCATCGCGCCGGCCATGAGGTCGTCCAGCGATTGAATGTCTCCCTCGCCCATTTCAAGCCACCTCGGCTGGCGGCCAGCGTGCAGCTCGTCGTAGACCATGTATTGGTTCAGACAGGCAAGCGGAACCTCCCACAGCGATTGGTACAGCGTGACTCCGTATTTCGATGCGCGCGCCGCGAGCGCCAACTGCCACGTCGGGCGCGCTAGGCTTTTGGGAGCTGTGCTCCCGACCCGACCGGAGAATCGGACTTTGTGATACTCATCGCCACGATCTCGACCTGGTTGGTGATCCACGGGACGAAGTCAAACATCTCTCCTACTGGTCGCGTGTCCATCCATTCGTAGATGGCGGCCTTGAGCATTTCTGGGTCGCCCACCATGCGGCGTACTTCGGCCAACGGCCTGTTGTGCATCCAGACAAAGGAATACACGGCGAAGGCGTAATCCGTATTCTTGGCGCCTGTAATGAATGGGTTGTCTTGGCGGGTTAACAGCGACCAAGTGGCGCTGGTGATGGGCCGTAGGCTTAGACCGTTGACGGTTTCGTTGCCCTGCAGGACTGCCGTTTCCAGCAGAATGTCTCTTTTTTCTGGGTCAATATCCATATCGACCCGCGGGTGCTGTCAAAGCACGAGCTGGGCGACTTGGCGTTTGACCTCGGGAGACAGTTTCTCGTCGGCCAGCATGACTGCACCATTGGGAAGATTCACCAGCACGAGACGTCGACAACGATTGTTGCCTAGATCAAGCAGAGCTTCACGATTAAAGAGCGATGCCCGAGCGCCCGGAAGGTCCGGCAACTTGTCCCGCAGGGCCTCGGTGGCCTCCTGCCCCTCAAGCACGGCCGTGACGATATCGTTGGTCGAAAGGCCGGCGGCTCCATTTAGGTCAAACCAGTAGTGCCATGTCTCTCGCCCGCGCTGGACGACTCGGCTGATTGGGTCTTGCTGGCGCAACTGGACGCCAACTGTGGCTAGGCACGATGCGACCTTGGTGTCGGTTGTGGCGTAATATGCTTCACTCATAATCTGTCGATCTCTGGGCGCTAAAAAGCGCAGACTAGAAGGCGTGGTTTGTCGCCTGCACTGTCACCGAGTTAAAATTGTTCGGAGCCTTGGACACCGACACGGAGTCCACATAAAATGTTCCAGTGACCCCGGCCATGCCTGTGATGCTGTTGGCCAGTGTGATGGAAGCGCCAATGCTCGGGATGGTTCCCTTCAGGAAACCGCTCATCGTGGCGCTGGATTTCTTGCTGTAATAGGCCGCGGCAACAAAATCGCCGTCCTCGTCCACCACTGTCGCCTTTTGCGCGTCAGATGTTTGGGAAAAAGAGGTAAAAACAGCCACCGTTTCGGCGCTTCCGCCAAATGTCATGTTTGTGAGTCCAACAATAGTTGCGGCCATAATATAGGGATGCGATGTCAACCATCAGGCGTAGCTCTCATTGACCCATACGCGCATTGCGATGGACCTAGAAAAGGTGCGCTCGTTGTTGGAATACCTGACCGGCTCAAATTCGATCCCCCAGACATAGGTGATTTGGGTCGCATTGAGAGATGCTCGGAACGTGCTGTTTGTAACGGCGTCCATGACCGCCTTCCACAGTTCTTGGTAAGTAGTCACGCCACCATCGTCGTCGTCTGGATCTGGCACACGTCGGGCATTGATCTCGTCGTCGGGTGTTTCGTCCGCGGCCGCGGTCAGGGTAGCGACCAGCCGGGCATTCCATGTACCGATGCCAAGAACCAGCTCCTCGAGCTTCTCGCATCTCAGACAAAGCTGAGGCAGGGTATTCTCGTCGCTCTGGTCATAGGGAACTACCCGCACGGTAGACAGGCCCGCGGCGGCGCTCAAGACGGTGACGGCCGACGACTCTAGACTTTCTTCGAGGCTGTAAAGTAGTGGCATGTTATTTGGAGTCCGGACTGCTCAACGACAGGTCGATGCTCGCCTCGTCCGTCTCGATCCCGGTGATGCGGTAGACCCTTTCGTTGTAGGTGACGCGGCCACCGAGTCGGAAGCCCGGCGCAGTGGACTTGACTACCGTGGCCCTCAAGGTGCGGCTGACCTCAAATCCACCGTCTCCCAGGCTATTGCCGTAGGTTTCCTCGCTTACAGATGCCTGATAGTTCTGGCCGTTGTAAGTGATGAGGTCGTCGATGGTGCCAATGGCCTCAATGGTGGCGGCCGTATAGGCTTGTGAAAACTGGCTCACCCTGTCAGCGCCTTGTCAGCCTGGCAAAGAAACCTGTTGAATCCGACTTGGGCGCAAAATTCCTCGTGCGCCATCTCGGCTCCAGCCTTGGCAATGTGGCGAAGTTTCTCATAGTCAAGTCCGCGGACAAATTGACGAATGTCTTCGGCTTCAGTCCCAACGGCAAATGAGATCCGGTGCTGCCCATCGATGAAAAGTTCGTTTCCGTCATCCAATTGCTGGCACTCGACGATTAGCGCCCCGCAGGCGGCGGCTTCGTAGCATCTGATGCTGTGCGCTCTTCCATGAGCTTGAGGGCATAGCACGCCTTCGTAGCTTTGAAAAACAGCAGCCACCTCGGAAGCCCCGTCAATGGTCGTCGGTGGCCCAAAAGCATCAACAAGGCTTTGGCTCTCGAGGGCTTGCAAGACTCTGAGGCGCTCGGTTTTCCACGGGTTATTATGTCCTATGTAAGCCAGCTTCTTTTTGCGTGGATGGTCTTTTGGAGGGAGGCTGAATAGCTCGTTAGCGAACATTGGTTGTGCAAAATCGCAGCTCATGCCAAGCCCACGAAACCATTGCACGTCGCTCATCTGAGTCGCCGAGTAGTAGTGCAGCCAGTTGTGCTGCGAGTGGAAGTCTCGGCCGGCGGGGAACAGGTCGTTCCCGGCGATCCACTCCGAGACGTATCCGAGCAGCGGCTTGTCCAAGGAGACCAGCTCGGCGTGCTTGGTGGTTATGAAATCAGCAACGGCATGAGGAGACAGGAAGACGACGCAATCGGCGCGGCTTGCTCTGAGCTTTTCGATGGCGGCGCTGTAATCGTGCGGCATTGCTATGGCCGTATGGCAAAGCCCATGCCGCTGGAGTTGCTGGCAAAGCCCGGCGCCGAAGGCCACCGGCTCTCCTGCAAAATAGACAATGTCTGCGGTTCTCATTGCAGCGTGCTCTTCTCCTTCCGGAACGTGTAGTGGTGAAGGATCTTTGGAATATGTAGCTCCGTTTCAGCGTCGGCCCAGAGGTGCTGAAGCCAAAGCACATCTTCGCGCTCAGTCACTTTGGGAAAAGCGTGCGACATGGCCAGTTCGCGCTCCCAGGCGCACCAAAACCACGGCTTGCGCTGCGTGACTTGCCCAGGGCGGAAGGGGTAGTTGTCGTGCTCGAGACTGCAATGCACCTCACCGATCTCGCCGTCCACGTCGGCCCGCTGGTTGTAGGTAATTACGTCGGCCTGCTGCGAGAGGCTCGGGAGGATGCTGGCAAAATAGTCGTCGGCGTAGTCGTCGTCGTCGTCGCAGAATGTGACGTATTTGCCCGAGGATGCCCGCAGGAGCCTGTTTCTCGCCTCGCCAATACCAGAGCGCCTGTTGTCTCGGAGCATGAGGATCTCGACGGGATGCGGATCGGCCTGCATCTCAAGGCGGTTGAACAGCGCGTTGGCCTGCTCGGATCGCTCGCTGACCGTGGCGATTAGCACGGACAGCAGTGGCTCAAAGTTTATTTTTGGCATCGGTGGCGGCGGCTCTGAGTTGCAAAAATTCCTGCTCGAACTTCGGGTTGTCCTGGCAGTATTTCGGGTTGCGGCGCTTGAAGGTGGCGAATCCGTCGTCGTAGTTCTGCATGCGGTTGGACCTCGCTGTGGTCGGGTGCACCGGCAGGTCTGGCCTGTGGATAGGGTGTTCGTGTTTGATAACCAGCGACGATGGCACCAGCCATCCGCCAGCGGACGCCCTTGCCGTTAGCTCCGTGTCGCAGAACATGGAGACATAGTCGTCGGAGTAGATGCCGCCCCCGTAGCCAAGCACCTTGAGCGTTTTTCTGGTGACGCATGGCGTGACAACAAGGTCATCCGTGCGGTAGCCGTCTCGGATCTGGAGCATGGCCGGCTGATAGGTGTCCACATATTGCCGCAGCTCGGACTCGACGATGTTGTCCCAATGGAGCGGAGGTGCGGCGAAGTCGTCAGCGCATGCGATGATTATGTCGCCTTTCGCCGCGCGCGCTGCGGCGTTGTAAGCCTTCACGCAGTTTCCTCCCGGGCTATCCATGAGTCCGGCCGGAACGGTGGCGTGACGGAATCGGCCAAGGATCTCCAAATCAGGGTTGTCCAGCTCAAGGCCAAAGATGTGCTCGATGCGCTCGGCGTTGGCCGCGTTCTCCAGCCACTGCTTGCGGACTGCGGCAGCTTGCTCTGGGCGGCCGCGAGTCGGGTGGATGATGGAGATGGTATATTTGTGGTTCTTGAGCCTGGCAGCCTCGATGGCGTCGGCCTGCTCTATCTTGCCGGATAGCCGCAGAAATTGCGTCCATAGGCTCTCGCCGGCCCATCCGTATAGAGATGCCCGGTGGGTCCAAGGCAGCGTGCTTGGTGTTGGCACGGCCAGCATGGTCCTCAGGTAGGCTTCAGAGCGCTCGGCATCGCCGATGTCTAGGTGCAGTGCCCCAAGCAGCGCCAGCGCCTCCCTGCGCCAAGGCTGGATGCTAAAGCCGTGGTGCAGGGCCGAGCACATCACTCGGTATTCGTGGCTTTCTGTCTCAATGATGGGAGGGCGGGCCAGCTCGGCGATGTTGAGGCACAGCTCGTATCGTTCGGTGGCGGCGCAGTCTGGGCGCTTGATGGCTTCACGGAAGAGCGCGATGGCCTCCTCCTTCCTGCCGGCCGTCTGGTATTCTCCGCCGAGATGATAGATGTCCGACGTGGTTCTTTCACTCTCAGGGATTGACTCGAGGATTCGTAGGTTACGGTCCGGTCCCTGCTTCGGCTCGTCGTCTGGTAAGTGCAGCACCACCGGCTGGTCGCACTTGGCTAGCTTGACGCTCTTCTCGTCGATGGCGTAGCAATTCTCGTGGATGCGGTTGCGCCATTCGAATTTGGTTCTGCGGAGCAACCGTTCGCGCAAGTTGTGGGCGATGCCGCGGCCGGCCACGTCGTGGTAGAGGCAGAAGCCGTCCATCTCGGGAAATTTGTCCAGAAGCTCGTGGAGCGCCTCGGCAAAGTTTGGCCCGGGCGTGTCGTCGGCGTCGATCCAGAGCGCCCACTCTTTGGTGGCCAAATCAAAAGACTTTTGCCTGGCGGCGGCGAAGTTGTCGATATGCGGCCACTCGTGCTGCGGTTCGTTGTTGTACACATCATAGGTGGCCCCGTGCTTCTGGCATACCTCGGCAACCTTGACGCTCTTGGCCTCCATGCCAGTGGCGTGGACGACAACCATCTCACTGACGGATGGACCAAACAGGGTGAGCGCCCGGTCTAAGCGCTTGGGTTCATTTCCAACAATAACGCAAAGCGAGATCTGCTCCCGCGGGCTAAGTTTCTCCATCTCGTCGGGTGCGACTTTGTCAACCCACCCAAACGCAGAAAACCCCCGCGCGGGCGGGGGCTTCTGTGTTTGTTGTGAGGAGGATTAGGCTCCGAGGACGAGCTTCGCGGCGGCCGTGATGGCACGGGCGTAGCCGTAGAGGCTCGAGAAGCTGACGTAATGCTTGCCGGTGTTGGGCATGTAGAAGCGGCGGTAGCTGATAGACAGGCCAGTGACCGGGTCGGTGATGGTCTGCGCGGCAAGGTACTCACCGGGAGCCTGCGACTCGACGGCGCGGACGGCGATGGCCACGGCGTTCTGGTGAACGGCCAAGCCCGACAGCGTGATGCTGTTGGAAGGCATGATGATCGACTCGTAGACGTTCATGCCGAGAACCTTGGGAACGCGGCCATCGACAATGGTGTCGCGGGCGCCGAACTGGCTGGCGTCGAGCAGGCCGGGCTGCGAGAGCAGGCTGTCGTAGAGCGCCGAGTTCAGGATCAGGTTGCGATCCATCATCGGGGCCTTGTCGTCCGTCAGCGCCTTGCGGAGCGTACGAGCGTTGGTGATGGTGAAGCTGGAAGCGCTAGTGATCGAGGCGCTGAACTGCGCCGCGCTGGAGGCCGTTGTGACGAAGACGCTCATCACGTCCTGGATCACGGCGAGGGCCAAAGCCCGGCCCTGCTGGTTGGCAAATTTCACCACGTCGGCGGCCGAGGACTTGGAGTAGTCGGTATCGGACAGGCCCACGGTAACGATTTTTTGCTTATCCAGAGTGACGGTGACAGCGTTGAGCGTTCCGTTGTCGCTGGTGTAATCGTCCGCAAAGGTGGTGGCGGTGAGGTTCGCAACGAGCGGGATATTCACCGAGGCGCCGCGGCGGGCGACTTCAGGCGAATAGCTGGTCGTGAAGACGTTGAGGCCGAGAAGCTCGGCTGTGAATTGCTCCAACGCGGCTTGCGCCACGAGAGCATCGTTTAGTGACGAATTGATGGTTGCCATAAAATTTTAGGAGTAGAACGTTTTGAGGATTGCGGCTTTGTTGGCGCGGTAAAAATTTACTTGGGCCGACCCCTCGAGGGTGGCGAAATGTTGGGCGGCGCTCAGCTCGGGTTCGACGGGCGCGGCGGCCGTCGGGATGTTGAGGCCGATGCTCGCCACGATCTGGGCGGCCTGTTCGCCGGCCGACTTCTTTTCGGAATTCAGTGAGGCGATCTCGTCGTTCTTTTGAGCGACTTCGGAAGAAAGGCGTGCCACCTCGAGCTTCAAGGATTCAATTTCCTTGGCCGTGTCTTCGCTGGCTTGAGCGAGCAAAGCGTTCTTAGCGTCAACGTCGGCCTGGAGGGCTTCGACTTTCGCGGTGAGTTCTGCGTTCACATCCTCGGAAGGCGTGTCAACGGTAGGCTCGGGAGCCGTTTCGGTTGTCGGCTCGTCATCGACGATGACGGCCTCATCGGCCTTGGCCAATTTTGAGGGTTTACGTGCCATAAGATTGGTGAGCTTGTCAAATCGCGCGCGGGCTGACTCGCGGGTGAGAGAGGCTGCGGCCTCGATGCCGTCCTCAATGCCGTCGGCAAATCCCATCGCCACGGCCTCGGTCGAGTCGAGCCACGTCTCGGCGTCCATCATTTGACCAATGGTGGCTGCGTCCATGCCGGTCTTGCGTGTGTAGGCGTTGACCAACGTGCTCTTGATTTTATCCAAGACGGCAGCCTCTTTGCGCATCGTCTCGGCGTCTCCCATGCTGATGCTCCAAGGGTTGTGGATCATGAGCAGCGCGTTGTCGGCCACTAGAGTTTTATCTCCGGCCATAGCAATGACCGAGGCCATGCTGGCCGCAAGCCCATCAACGTGAACGGTTAAGCCGCCTTGGTGCCTGCGTAATGCGTTGTAGATTGCAGCGCCTTCGGTGACAGATCCTCCGACGCTGTTGATGCGAAGGTCGATGTGCTGGCCGCTGAACTTTTGGACCTCAGCGAGAAAGTCTTTGGCGCTGACGCCGCCAAAGCCGATCTCGTCATAAATAGAAATTTCGACGCTGCCGCCGGAGGCGCTGTTCTCGGCTTTTGAAATTGCATACCAGCGGGCGGGCTTCATTGCTCTGGCTGCGCTGTCAACGGTTCCGATGGCGATGCCGGGTCTGGGACTGGCTGCGGATTGGGACTGAAAGTAGCAATGCGATCTTCCGGGATATCGAACTCTTCGGCCAAATCGTGCAGGAACTTTGCCTCCGTGGCCCGCTGGCGTAATTGATCTTTCCATTCAAGGCCACGCTCTGAGTAGTCCTCGGCAAAAGTTCGCAGGCCGGCGCGGACGTCGTTGAGGTTCGCCGCGGCCTCGCGTCCGTAGTCCACCGACGCGGCTGCCGGGCGTTGCCACTCGACTTTCCACCAGTTGTCGTTTTGCGGTATGTCGCCGCGCTGCATGCCTATCGTGATGACATGCGCCCATACGCGGGAGCAGAGACGGTCCACCAGCAGGCTCTGTCGTTGCTCAAAGGTTCGCTGGGCGCGGACGAGCACGGCGCGCAGCGCAGCTCCACCTGCGGCGTCTGGACGGACCACGAACTCAAAAGGGACTCCCATGTTGATGCAGACCTCGCGCAAGAGCGCATTGCAGAACTCCATGAAAGACTGTTTCGGCCTGTCGCTAGACCATGCGACGAGATCCTCGCCCATGCCAAGGCGCGGGATGGCGCCTCCGGTATTTCCGAGGCTTTCGACGGTGACGGAGGAATTGTCTGTAGAGTTAACGCTTTCGGTGGACTCGCCAAAGAAGTCGGCGCCCTGTGGATTGCCGGACTTAATCGCCAAAGCCACGTAGCTGTTGATCTTGAGCGCCATTTTTTCAAAAGAGATGGCGTCTTGAAGGTCGCGCAGATGGTTAATCGATGGCCCGAGCGGCGTGACGAAGCGCAGCTCGTCTCCGGCACACGCCTCGCCAATGTGGATCATTTGTTGCGCTGGCAGATCAGTGAACGTGGCGGCCATGTCCATGTCGGTTCCGGTCAGGTAGCGGTAGAAGATTGGGCGGAATTCGGCGTTGAGCACCACCCCGTCGATGATGCGCTGCTCGCTAGGTGAATAGATCTGCTCGCGGCTATCGCCTATGCGATGCGCCAAAATCATGCGCAGCGCCGGATAGCCGGTAGCCTGCGTAACTGTCTGAAAGAAAATCTCGCCGTCCCGGTCGATAGCGATGGATGCCAGGCGCTGCATCTCGCGCCAGGTAAAGCGGCCCTGAACGTCGGCCACGCGGGACCACTGATCGAAGTATGCCTCGGCGGCCACATCCCACGCCTCGTCGCCGCTGCGGGCCTGCGGCAGGATTCCGTGGCCGACGACGTAGCGGGCTTTTTCGGCCACCATGCCGCGAATGACGGGCACGTTGTTGTAGAGGTATCGGGACAGACGCAGGAGCCTGTCCCGGTCAGAGGCATTCACATCGACGTGCGCATCTGTGGCGCTGGCGTTGTATGGAAAACGCCGTTGGATGCTTGGCCGCGCGGCCTCGTAGCTTTGGGCTTTTGGAGTTAATGCGCGGCCGATGAGCTTGATGCGTTCAGTGAGTTTCATGCTAGTGGGTAATTGAACGCGGCTATGGTTGTCTTGACGGCTTTGCGCGTGAGCCACAGCTCGAGGTCGGCGTCGCTCAAGTCTTTGACCTGCTTCCATGACTCAAAGGCCAACTCGGCCACGGTGCCGGCCGTCTGGTCGGGCGGCACGGTGTAGCTGTAGCTCTTGCCGCCCATCGAGGCGCTGACCAGCACGCGCCCACCCTCTTTTTGAACGGTAAAGTTGTTAGAAGCTATGGTTTCAAGCGCCGTGATTGTCTTGGCCGCATCTTTGCCATTTGCTGCCCAGACACTGAAGACGAAGGAACGAGGTGAGGCCACGGGTGGGCGGTGGTGTCAATCAATCCTCGGGTGGCTTGATTTTGATGATGCCGCCTATTTCAGCCAGCGCCAGAATCATCAGCTCGCAATCCAGCTTGTGGTCGGCGCGCCGCCCGATCTGCTTCCAGATGTAATTTTCGCGGCCGGTCAGATGGTTGCGGCGCACCACCTTCCGGTGGCTGTCGATCTGGGCCAAGTAGTCTGGCGACGCATCGATGGCCACAGTCCACGTCGGGCCGCGGCGCAGCCATTCAAGCACGTCTTGCGCGTTGGGAGAACTGAAGAGCATGATGATCCAGCCGCGGCGGTATGGCTTGATGAGAGATACTGCCTTACGGATGACCTGGCCGACCTTGATGCCGTATCCCTGCGGGCGGTCTTCGCCTTTCCCTGGGATGCATTTTTCGCGGACGCAGAAATCAAGCACTTCGTCGGTGCGGAAGCCGGAGTCAATGACAACAAGTTTGGCCATCGTCGGTCCGACGCGCCGGAGCTTGTCCATGCCGTGCTCGGTAATTTTTGCCTCAATATCGCCCCATGTCGTGAGCTGGCCCTCGTCGATGAGACGGCTTTCGCCCTGCTTGTTGAAAGCGCGGACAACGTAGAAAAAAACGGTCAACTGCACGTCAACGGCCATCATGCGAATCTCTTCCTCCTCGGCCGGCGGGTTGAGACGATACTCCCCGACAGTCAATGGGCGTTGCTCGTCGGTGATCTGATCCTCCCACGGTTCAGCGAGGATGCTGTTGACGAAGTCTTGCAGGCCCATCATCGACTGCTGGTCTTGTAAAAATTTGACCGCCAACGCGCCAAACGACCGACGCACCGAGTAAAGGGCTGACAGGTGATAGCTCCTGTGGCCCGGCAGGGCGTTCTTATTCTCGGCCAACCATTGCCCGTCGCGCAGCATTTTGGTTTTAACCGCATCGGTGATATGGCCAGAGCATTTTGGGCATTCGAGACGGGCCGTCTCTCGGACTCGCTTCAGATCCCATTTGCGGTCATCCCCTCTGGCGGAATCGTCCCATTTCATCAGCGGCCATGACAATGTGGTCATCTCTCCGCAATGCGGACAAGGCACCCAGAACCGGCGCTGGTCGCCTTCTAGCCAGGCTTTCCATATCGATCCCTCTTGAGTCGTAGGCGTGCTGGTCAGCACGATCAGGTGCATAGGGAAGCTGGCCACACGCTGGACAGCGAGCTGCACGGCCGCGGCCTCCTGCTTAGTTTTCGTCTTGTATTTGTCTACTTCGTCCAAGCAGAGAAGCGAGATGGAGCGCCCGGCTAGGTTGCCCGGGCTGTTGGACCCGATGAACCAGAGGTGCATACGGTCAAACGCCTGGTCGAGGTTCTTAAACTTGTCCTTGTTGGCCGGGAGGTGTCGGCGCATGACCTCGTTGTCGTCGATCATTACTTGCCATCGGGATTCGCTGAAGCTCTGGGCATTGGTCTGGGTGTCCAGCACCCAGAGTGCCGGCGCCGGAGCACGGCAGACTCGGTAGGCCATGCCAACTTGAATGGCCGTGCTCTTCGCCACTTGCGCGCCGCACAGTAGCGCCATGCTGCGGACTCCGCTTGCCGGGTGGAAGGCGTCCAGCCATTCGCGCATATATGGGTAGCTCCTGACGCGGAATGGCCCGGGAGCCGACGTAAAGCGCGAAGAGAAAGCGATGTTGGACTCTGCCCACTCGGTCACCGACTGCTTTGGGTGCGGGACCCATTGGCTCTGCCACATGGCCCTCGCCTTTTCTATGCTGTCAGGAATCCAAACGCAGGGCATGTCCGGTGTTGCTGATGGTTGAGAAGACCTGCTCGAGGTAGTCGCTGACGGCGCTTTGGGCTAGCTCTGGATCTGCAGGGTTGGCCGCCATTGCGATGGAGCCTGGCATTGCCTCAAGCAGCGAGCGCAACTTCTGCGACTCCTCCGCCATCACGGCCTGGACCTGATCTCGATGCATGAGGTTTTGCGCCTCCTGCTCGGATTTAACTAGATCCCGCTTGCGGGTCTCGTGCGCTTCTTCCGCATCCCTGACAGTTCGGCTGGCGGCGCTCCTCTCTTGAATTGTTCCAGCTTGCTCAAAGTCCCGCACCGCGATTTGACGAAGTCGGTCAGTGACAGCCAGCTCGTCAGGCAGGTCCGGCAAAGTGGAAAGCCCAATGGGCGTCACCGGCTGGCTGTTTCGGATGCCTCGCTTCTGTCCGACGTTGGATGACCTCCATTGCTTGGCAGCGTCCACGCTGGCGGTTGGCATGCCCTTCTTGACCAGTTGTGCTACGGCCGGCTGGCTGATTCCCAGCGCCTTGGCGATCTCTGTCTGGCTCATGTGCCTATAAGCACCTGTCAATGCTTATAGCTCGCAGATACTTATCGGTGTGGTTCGGGCACTTCCGTCCGGTGAATTTAAGAGATTCCTTGCGGGTATTCATTTTATTTTTTATAAAATGTCATGAGCTTGTTCCCCTGTCCTTCCTGCGCTCGTGAAGTTTCAACAACGGCAAAGCTTTGTCCTGGGTGCGGACACACGTTCAAACCAGACAACCAAGTTTCGCCAGCTACTGACCCTGTCCACTTCGTTGGTTGTTTGATTGCTGCTATTTTCTTATTTGGATTGATAGCAGTCTCGCTGCAGATGCTCACCCATTGAGTTCCTCCACCAGCTTGACCACAGGCTTGGCCTTGGTCAGGAACTCGGCCCGCATCTCCCTGCTCCACTCAAGCGGGTCGGTGTTGAGGTGGAAGGTGAGGCTGAAAGCGGGAGCCGAACGCTCTGGCATCTCGGGCTTGGCCGGTTGAGGTGGGGCAAAGTTCTGAAGGACCAACTGCCTAGCTGAGTTAGGGTCGCTGAACAAACTGGCTGGTGCCTTGTGCTTCTTGGCCAGTTTGAGGTTAGCCCGCGCCTGCATGGGATCGACGCCGTGGTTGCCGAGTTGGTCGACGAACGCATCAAACGCCGTGCCAAGCTCCAGCTCTGCTTGGATCAATAGGGCACCCTGCTCGTGCATCAGCTCAAGGGCTGACTTCATGGAGCCGATGGCCCCGGCCTTGTGTTCGCGGATCTGATCTGAGATCGCCCGCAGTTGTTCGACCGATATGACGGTCAGGATTTTTCCGTTGATGTCCATAGTTGTAGTCTCTCTTTCTCTTGGTTGGTTAGGTCTATTCTCTTGCGTGTAGCCCCGACGATTAGCTGTCGGAGCTGGTAAGTTTTGGCCGCCGAGCGGCTCTTCTGGCTGCGTGCGATAGTATTGCCTGTGGCGGCCTTGCGTATCTCCACCACCCTCTTGCTCACGGCGGCCCTTGTCAGGCCAAACTCATTGGCAACAGCTGTCTGGCTTTCTCCCTCCTCGTCCGTCTCAAAGGCCAGCTGCCAACAGGCCACGAAGTAGGCCAAGTCTGGGCAGGCCGACACTTGCCTGGCCTGAAGCATGAAGCGTGTGACAGCGTCTCTCTGTGCTGCCCTGACAGTTTCTTGGTCGTAAGCCGTGAGCGCATTGGTCAGCGCCCTCTTGCCGGCCTCTATGGCCTCGGCCGCCACCACCACACCCATAATGCGGCACATCTTTGTCCAATCGTCAGCCCACAGGTCTTCCGCTTTGTCCTGGTATTGTGGCCAGTAGCTGGCCTCCTTCCTGTCCGCTGGATCTCCTCCGAGCATTTGTGCTTTGGCTGTGTCAATCACGCGGCCTCCTTCGTCGGCCGCTCAGTCAGCCGTAGCGTCACACCTTCAGACAGTTCAATGGCAGCGGCCTCGAACATCTCGGCCGCCAATGCCACATCTGGCCCGACGGCTAGAGTCAGCCAGGCTGGTGGTTCGGCGTTGTTGAGGGTTGGCCTGCCTTCCCTCAATTCGGCCAGTGCTTTTCGTTGTCTTTTTTTCATGGGTTTTTGGCTATTGTCGATTGGCCCTCCAGACATGGGTCGGACGGGACGTAAGGCACGTCCGTCCTTTGTCTTTCGGGAACTCGCCCACACACACATTTACCCTATAGGGTGTGTGTGTGAGCAAAATGGGCTTAAAACGGGTCATTTGAGTTCTTTCTATCGGCCAACTTTAGACGCCAAAGAGGCATCTGATTTTTGCCAAATTCCACCTCTTCAATGCCTGTCTCGGCCAACAGATTTTCCTGACGTTCGATGGATGCCTGCCAAGCCCTAATGAGGCTATCGGTTGGGAATTTTCCACAGGTCTTGATGGCAGCCGTCAGCGCCGACTTTCGCGGCAGTTCGCCACCATTGGCCACCAGCGCCACCCTGACGGCCTCGGCCCGCTCTGGAGCCTTGGAGATGGCCGCCTTGCCTGCCTGTCGCAGCTTGGAGGCGTCCAGATCGTCCCGCGGGTTCAGCACCGGGCAGACCCACTCGAAAACGGTGGACGGCACCGGGGCAAACTCGCGCAGGCTGGCCTCCATGACAAAGCATCCCTCATCCTCGTGGTCTGTGAATGTGACAATGGCGTCGGGATCGCGGGCGATGACGCCCGATCCGCTGATGCGGTCCATTGCCGACTTGGCTGCCTGGTTGCCCTTGCTGAAGTGAGCCGCGAAGGCGATGGCCGACCCGCAGTCGTCGGCAAACTGCTCCAGCTCGAGCATCAGGCTGGCCATGTCGCCGGCCGCGTTCTCGTCACGCCCACCGTATGTTTTATAGATCGGGTCGAGGATGATGAGCTTCAGCCCTCCCGGCACGTCCTTGAGCCTCTGGCGGGCCGAGGAGAGCATGATAGAGAGGTCGTAGCACTTGCCGCGCAGGTTCCATGTCAGGAGATTGTCGGAGACGGGCTTGGTAAGCTGCTCGTCCTCGGTCAGCCCGCGGAATGAGGCGATCCACTCCATGCGGCGGCCGGCGGTGGATCCATCCAACTCAAGGTTCACATACAGCACCGCTCCCTGCTCGCACTTGTATTTGCCCAGCCAGAGGCCACCCGAGGCCACGGCCAGCGCCAGATCGCACAGCGTCCATGTCTTGCCCATCTTGGAACCGCCACCGATGACCAGCTTGCGCTTCTGTCGAAGGATGGCGCCCTTCTCCGAGCCATCCGGCCCGCATATGAGCAGGCCCGGCGTCTCCGACTTAAGGGCGAAGAGCTGGTTGCCGGTGAGCCACGGCGGCAGGCCATCGATGTCCTGGTCGTTTGTCCCGTCCGGGTTGTCGGCCACCTTGAGGTGCTCAATGTTGGTCGGCAGCAGGCCGCCTTGGGCCTTGGCCGCCATGAACGCCTCCTCGCCTACTGGTTGTGCTCCGTGAAGTTTACGCATCGAAAAACTCCACTCGTTGAATTGTTCCGTCTTCCCGTTGCCCATTGGGCATCCGAACGAACTGGCTCTTGAGCCATGTCTTGGGATCGGCTCCCATCCTCACCGCCTCCTCCATGAACTTCCTGTCGTCGGCCTCGTTCTGGGCCTTGTACCAGCCATGCAGGCTCTTACTTCCGCTGAAGACCACCATCCGTAGCTGGCGGAAGTCGGAGAGCCAGATATGGCGGGCGGCCTGCTCATCAAGGGTTGCCCCGTCGTCAAATTCCACCACGATGTTCTGTCGAGGCCCGGTGTTGTCCATCGTGTGCGCCGACATCTCGCCGTCGCTCTTGCGCTTTCCCTCAAGGGCTGACATGGCCGACGGCACGACGAACTCGTAGAGACGCAGTTGGTCGGAAATCCCGACAAGGGGTGCCGTGGTGAACTTGGACACGCCGGTCCCAACGCAGACAAGCTCTCCCCTGAGCATCGCCCGCAGGAACCACGCAGGCTCGGCTGTGTCGGCCGTGCTGGCATCCAGCGCCGACGCCTCCCGCAGTTGCTCGAGGTTCCAGTTGCGCGCCTTGGACAGCCGGCGGCACTCGGCCTGCAATGTGCGGTTTGGCATCGGCCACGGCCGCACACGCTCCGAGCCGGTGGACGGCGTCACCTCATAGCTATACTGGATGGCCGACAGGATCTCCCTGTCAGGCGTGAAGCGCCCGTTTTCCTCGCGGATCGAGTCCACCATCTGGCGGATGATGCGATAGGCCCAAGGGTGAGACATGCCGTCGTCACGCAGCAGGCATGCCCAATGGTAGATCTGCCCATGCAAGCTCGGCGTCACGCGCTTTCGCTTGTTCGGGTTGCGGCACCAGGAGAGAAATTTGCTCACTTTGCATCCTCCCCAAATCGTTGCTCTCGCAACTCATATACCGGCGGCCAAATGTCCATCATCCGCAAGCGGAGCCGGTGGCCATTGTATATCGGCGCAATCGGGCAATGGTCGCCGTATTCGACGCGAGCGGTCCAATATAGACCGTCATGCGCCTCCAGCACTACAGGAGCGCCAGCGTGATAGCGCATCTCGCCCTCGGTGATACTGAAGACAACCGGCGACTTAACTTGCGCCGTCATTCCGACCTTCGGGCCATACCACTCGGGCCAACACGTCCGCATCGAGCGCAGATTGTCTTCGTCCAGTTTGTCCCGCCACCGATCTTGGGCGGCTGCCTTCTCAACGGCCAAGTGCTCCGAGATGCCTGGTAATTCGGCAGTCATCGCGAAAACCTCCACTCATTCACCGCAATCATCTCGTCGCGGCGTTTACGCGCCTCCTCGAGGTCGCGGGTCTTTAGGTTAAATGTTAGGCGCTCGGCCTTAATCGGATCGTATGGCTGCACGCGCATCCACCAACCATTGCCGTTGCGGAACAGGTACTTGTTGGGGTTGCTCCCCCAGCCTCCGCTATTCACCTGCCACCTCCATCTCTTCCAGACGCGCCTTCACCAGCGACTGGCAAAACACCAACGTCGTGTTGTATTGCAGCCGTGCCTCGTCGCGCTCGCGTTCCAGCCGCCTGGCAAAGTCGGCAGGCACGGCAGCGCACGAGTAGAATGCAATGGTGCCGCGGGCCTGCGCGTCCGTCTCGGGCGTGTCGCTCATTCCCCCTCCTTCCACCGCTTAACAGCCCGCACGGCCTCGAGGAGCGCGTCGTAGCGCACCTGGCTTCCGGTGTCTTCGGGTGCATAGGCCAGCCGGCGCACCAGCTCGCGTGCCTCGTTGCGTTCTTTAGCCAGGCGCAGGACGGCGCTGTCGATGTGTGGACTCATTCCGGCACCTCCGGCAGTTCCATCCAGTGAGTGATGACCCAGATGATCTCGTCGCCCGTGTACGCTTCGGACCATTCGGCGTCATTCAGCACGCCCTCGCCCTCGTAGACAGCGATGAAATGTGCCTCGCCATCGGTCGCCAGCACACAACGCGGGTTGCTCGGCAGTTCCTGGTCGGAGGGTATCCAGTTTGTCATTCCGCCTCCTTCCAAGGCCGCGGGTCGTAGCCCTTGCGAAAGCGCCAGATGGACGCCATCTGCGTGAAAGCCTCGTAGGCCGCCACCAGCTTCTCCTTGTCGTGCTTCACGACTTCCAGGCGGCCCGGCTCGGTCGAGCTGATGAACAGGTTGGCCGCCACCACATGCTGTAGGTGCTCGGCGCCGTAGTGGGTGGCTGCGTAGGCTGCCAACTGGAGCGTGTGCTCGTCGTAGGCTTCGACCTTCTCGTCTGCCTTTGTCTTCTTCGTCTTGAAGTCGAGGATGCCCAACTTCCCGAAGCCGTCGCCCCATGTGAACAGCGCATCAACTCGGCCGGCGAAGCCGTGGACGGCATTCACCAGGACAATTTCAGAATGCGTCACCTTCACGCCGACGGACTTCATCCATTCCAAGACCGGCTTGACGTATGGCCGCAGTTCCTCGGCCGGCTCCTCGGCGCTGCCGCGCAGGAGATCCTCGATGGCCGCGTGGATTTTGGATCCCAGCTCGGCCGCATCACCGACTTGGTTCATCGCTGCTTCGATGGCACGATCCGCGAACCGCTCCAGCGGCTCCTCGCCCTGCGGCGGCGGGATGTTGATGGCCGCCTTGGCCACCTCGCGCATCTTCCAGCGGGTGAGTTGTGGCTTGTCGAGGATACCTATGATGGAAGTCACCGACGGCAAAAGCATGAGCTTCCGGGCGTCACGCAGCGTTGTCGGCCGTTGTCCCTCGCCGTCTTTTGTCGGCTGGGTGTGGACTGGTTTTCCGTCGAGGGAATACCAGTGGCTTGAGTCCGAGACGGACTTTGTCAGGATAGCCATGCAATCGTAGCGGTTGCGGGGCGGAGGGGTTGCGGCTTCCCGTCGAAAGTTGGCCGCGTTGCCTCCCCGCCCCTATTCCTCAGAACGGGTCGCCCCCGCTCTTCTGACCACCCAGAAACGCCATCTCGGACTCCTCCGATTTTGCCGTTGTCCCACCAATGTTGGCGAACGAGTTGACCGGCGGCACCTTGTCCTCGAGGCCGTCCATCACCGGCGCGATGCCGGAGATGTTGTTGTAGGTCTTTCCGTTGCGGGCTTCCTCGGCAGCGACGGTGATCTGCGCCCCGCGGCCCTTGAGGTCGGCCGTGTCTGCGCCAGCCTTCGGATTCTCGCCGGTCCACGCCTTGATGAACTTGGTCAGGTTCGACTTGGGCGAGCCGCTGATCTTGAACTCGCGAGTAGCGATCTTGTGCAGAGCACCGCTCTTCGTCTTCACGCCGAAGACAAAACGGGTCACGTCCTGCAACTCAGTCTCCTCGGACTGGAACTTCTTCCGCTCGACTCCGTACAGGTCGATCACGTCTACGCACACCGCGAGGTATGTCCCAGCCGGTGGTGGTTCACCGAGGGCGCCGAGGCCGCCGGATGATGTTGGTATCTTTGCCATATGTGTTCTCTTTCTCTTTATGGTGCTTAGTTTGCAGCGGCCGGCGCACCGAGCGGTTCGCTGTCCGAGGCGTCGGCTGGCCACTCGACCAGGTCGCTCCGCCTCAAAATTCCTAGAAAGTCTTGGGCCGACAGGGTGGCCAACCATTCGCCACGGCTCGTCTTGTGAAACACGACAGGCGTCATGCCGATGGCCGCGGCCAGCTCGGCCTGCCGGTAGGCAGCGCGGACGTTGAGCGCCTCAACGAACTTTACCTCCGGCCAGATCGTCGGAAGCTCCGCTATCCTGCAATCAGGCGCCGCATTCCCCGAAAAAGACTGATGCCAGCCAGTGCGCTCCGTCTTCACGAAGCCGGCCTCACGGCAGATGTCGCGGAACATGCGCTCGCCACGCTTGCCCTTCTCGCGGGATGCCTTGCTCATTTCCCGTCCTCCAGTTGGCTTATCAAACTGATCTGCTCGAGCACAG
>Ga0209598_10000571_pt1 | contig 29880 bp, 26 predicted proteins | sample M_140807_EF_Meta_FD_187317 | JGI IMG/M metagenome (GOLD analysis project Ga0209598, IMG submission 187317) | Freshwater microbial communities from Lake Montjoie, Canada to study carbon cycling - M_140807_EF_MetaG (SPAdes) (version 2) | ecosystem: Environmental > Aquatic > Freshwater > Lake...
GTCAATCTTTCACTGACCTGATCCCGGACGCCCACCGCCCTGAAAAGTCACGTCATTCACTCTACGGTTACATCGGCGTCTCATTTGTGATGGATTTACGGTTTCTTTACACGGCCTTAGACCCCAAGGCTTGATCTCCCTGTTACGTTCGGACGGAGGTTGTCTGAGCGATGGAAACGGGTGTGGATCGGTCAAGGAATTCACGGACTGCGCGGCCCGGAGTGCCACGGCGAACTTTTGGCGCACTGGCCCTGGGAGGCATCGCGGCCCTCGGAAATCTCGGACCGGCGATGGCGTCTGGCCCGGCGGGTTCCCTGGTTCTCGCGCCCGCGAACGCGACCCCGTTCGATGCCGAACAGCGGCGCAGTCTTGCCCGGGATGCCCTCGTGTATTTCCCTCGCCAGTCGGGGCCAGTTCTCAGTCGTGCGGTCAACTTCCTCCCAGTCCCCCAATGGATGCAGGGCACCGAACCCGCCGTCGCCCGTCGCGATTTTTCACTGGACATCGTCTCCGGCCTGCCGATCTACCTCGTCGCCGCCGTAGACGATGCCGGTCGGGTGGATGCCTCTCAGGTCTCCGTCTCCGTCAATGGCGTCACCGTGGCCAAAGCCGGGTCGCTTGATGGAAATGTGATCACGGGTGTTTCCGCTCCAAGTGCGGGCGGGCAGGTTCGCGACCATGCCGTGCTTGACATGGTGTTCTCCCCTCCGGCTCCGGGGCACTACGTTGTCGAGGTGCGGACCCAGTTTCCCGCCGGAACCGATGACCCATCGACGACAACGCGCATCCGCAAGGCCCTGGCAACGAGTGGTGCCACCTTCACGACCGTTACCTATGACCTGAACGTCACTCCTCCCGACGCATTCGCTCCACTCTTCCTGCGCGACGCAGAGGGCACTTTCTGGGCGGTATCCGGAGGCGCGCGCCGTGCCATCCCTGACGAAGCGACCTTGCGGATCCTCTCCACATCCGCCCACGTCACCTTGCCAGCGTCGCCGGATTTCCTCGGCCTTCTTCCGGTTGGGGAGCGGATCTCCCCGCTGAGTGAAGGCGCCCTTATACGCGGGACAGGCACTGCGCTCAACTACCGGATCACGGCTGGTGAACGTGTCTGGATATCCGAATCTGACGTTGACGGAACGACCGTCCGGATTGTCGATGTCGAGACTGTCCAGTCAATTCCCCTGGCCTTGCGCGATCACCTGCTTGTGCGGACTTCATCTGCCCCGGACGTCTACCACGTCGATGGCATGGCACTCAGGAAGGTTCCCGACTGGAAGTGGGTGACTGACCACCGCCTCCGACCTGCCGATACCCACACTGTTGCCGAGTGGCTCATCCCGCTCCTTCCACAGGGCGCACCGGAATGGCGCATGCCCGCAAGTGCGTGGCAGGACCGCACGTTCTTCAGTCGCACGCTTGGGCGCACCATGCCGTACCGGGTTTCCCTCCCACGTGGTTATGCGGCGGGTTCCGCGGTGCGGTATCCCGTGATCTACCTTCTCCATGGACTGTCGGGGCGCTATGACGAGTGGAATGGATACGGCATCGACGAGGTCGCCAGTGGTCTGGTGCACGACGGCAAACTTGGCGGTGTGATTCTCGTCGCACCCCAGGGCGGTCTCGGGTACTGGATGGATCAGGAAGGTGCCGGGGCGACGCCGTGGGCGACATACGTGGCCCGGGACATGGTGCAGCACATCGACGACACGTACCGAACGGTCGCAACTCCGGCGGGACGTGCCATCGGCGGCCTCTCGATGGGTGGCCACGGTGCGGTTCAGATTGCCCTCAACTTCCCGGACGTGTTCACGATTGCCGGGGCACACAGCCCATCGATCAGGTCGCGTGAATCGTCCCCGGCGTTCTTCGGGTCCGGAGGGGCTTTTGAGCGTCGTGACCCGATCTCGCTGGCGAAGTCGGTTGACGTGACGAAACAGCAGTTCTGGATTGATGCCGGCCAGGACGATTCCTGGCGGTCTGGCGCCGAGGCACTGCGCGATGCCCTTCTTGAACGTGGCCGGTCTGTCGAATTCCACACTTTTGACGGTGGGCACGATGGTTGGTACTGGGGTGACCACCTCTGGGAATATCTGCCCTTCTATGCGGGCGCATTTGCTCGCAACGGTGTCACCCTTCCGCGCTGATCCCTCCGTACGGTGGCAACAGTGGTGCTAGACTTCGCCCCGGATGGCCCACGTTGTTCAAACCGTTACGGTGGACAGGCGTCCGGAGTAATGGCGGGACATCGCCATTGGTCCGATGGGACTGATTGGATTTCGGGTCGGGGGTCGTGCCTGACGTCCCGGAGTGAGACAATTGATCAGCGGTCCGGGTACGTTGCCCGGACCTGTGTGGGGCCACCCGGGGGCGGGTGTGCCGGAGGCAGGAATGGCTACGAAGGTTGAACACGCGGCGACAGCGGTCGTCGAACACGGTCTCTATATTGATGGTGAGTGGCGCGCTTCCCATAGCGGGAAGTCCTTTGCGGTCCGCAATCCGGCCACGGGCGAGGTGATCGCCACGTGCGCCGATGGTGGTCGCGCCGAGACGACCGAAGCCATCGAGGCCGCACACCGTGCCTTCCCGGCATGGAGCAAGTTGCCCGCCGAGGTTCGCGCCGGGTACCTCTCCAAGGCAGCGGCCCTGATGATCGAGCGGGTCAATGAACTCGCCGAAATTCTCACCCTAGAGAACGGCAAGCCTCTCGCCGAAAGCATTGGCGAGACCCGCGGTGCCGCATCCTTTTTCCAGTGGAACGCCGAGGAAGCGCGTCGCATTTACGGTGAAGTCGTGCCATCGGCGCGCACCGATTCGCGGATCCTGACGATCAAGCAGCCGGTCGGTGTGGTCGCGGCGATCACCCCCTGGAACTTCCCGTGCAGCATGGTGACCCGCAAGCTCGGACCCGCCTTGGCTGCCGGGTGCACCGCGGTCTTGCGTCCGGCCCGTGCGACCCCGCTGATCGCCATCGCGATCTACAAGATCCTCGAGGAAGTCGGGATCCCGAAGGGTGTCGTCAACCTCATCACCGGCACCGATTCCGCCGGCATGGGTGACGAACTCGCTACCAATCCCAAGGTCCGCAAGCTCACCTTCACCGGATCGACCGAGGTTGGCAAGCAACTCATCGCCAAGTGCGCCACTACCGTCAAGCGCGTTTCAATGGAACTTGGCGGACATGCCCCGTTCATCGTCTTCGACGATGCCGACATGGACAAGGCTGCCGATGCCGTCGTCCTGAGCCGCTTCCGCAATGCCGGACAGACCTGCATCTGCACCAACCGGGTGTACGTGCAGAAGTCAATTGCTGGGGCCTTCGCCGAGAAGGTTGCTTCGCGCGTCTCCGCGCTGAAGGTCGGCAACGGTCTCGAGGCCGGCGTCCAGGTCGGCCCACTGATCGATGAGCATGGGTTCCGCAAGGTTGAGGAGCATGTCCGCGACGCCGTTGCCCGTGGTGGCACCGTCCTCGCCGGTGGCAAGCCCTTCTCCACCCCGACCAATGGTCATGCGAATGGCCACGCCAACGGGAATGGCAATGGCCACCTGCATGGATGGTTCTTCGAGCCAACCGTCATCGGAAATGCGCATCCCGAGATGCTCGTCATGCACGAGGAGACCTTCGGCCCCGTCCTCCCGATCATGGAGTTCGAGACCGAGGAAGAGGCCATCTCCATGGCGAACGACACCCCCTACGGCCTCGCTGCGTACTTCTTCACGCGCGATGTCGGTCGCCTCTTCCGGGTTGCCGAGGGTCTTGAATATGGCATCGTGGGTGCAAACGACCCACTGCCAACCGGTCCCCACATCCCCTTCGGTGGGTTCAAGGAGTCAGGCGTCGCCCGCGAGAACGGATCCGACGGTATCAACCACTTCCTCGAAGTCAAGGCCATCTCGATCGGCCTCTAGGTTTCGGGCATCCGGCGACGTGTACGCTTCGGTCATTGATGTGATCGGTGCACGCACGTTCGGTCCGGCGGCACACCGGTCGTGCGGGGGTCTCGGGGCCCCCGCACTCACCTGATCTGGAGTGCCAACGCCATGCCCCGCAAGTCTCCCCGCCCTGCGCCGGTGGTTTCAGACGCTGAGACGGATGCCACCGCCGATGAGGCGTTCCCCGACCCGGCCACCCCTTCCGGGCGCATCCTGGCCACCTTGATCGGTGCACACGTGCCCGGAACCCCGGCAACGTGGGCGACTGCGGATCTGTACCGGAGTGCCGGCCTCGCGGGCGAAACCGCCGAAACCGCCCTCGCCGATCTTCAAGCGAGGCGGATCCTTGATGTCCAGGCCATTCCCGATAGCGCATCTCGGCGCCTGACGGTCCTGCTTGCCCCTCCCCTTGATGAGTACGGCGTCGTGCCATCGTGGGGTCAGTCCCCGGAAGCAGATCAAGCCGAATCCGACACGCCTTCCGGTGACGATGCCTCGGTTCCCGGTTCATCATCCGAATGGTCGGTCGTCCGGTCCGGCACGGCCGGGCGGGTCAGGCCCGTTGGTGGCGAGGCACGCGTGGCTGACAATGGTTCCGACCGGGTCTCCGGTGCCGAGGAAACCGCGGTTGCCCGGCAGTTCCTCGAGCGGGTGGAGCGGCTCCTGGTCGAATGTGACGAGTGGCGCCGGCGCGCCCTGTCTGCCGAGGACCGGGCAGGGTCACTCGAACGTCAGGTGCGGGCGGTTGAACGCCGCACCGAGGCGATCCAGACCCGGCTAGATGTCGCGACTGATCGCCTGCGCGCATGGGCCGACCTTTCCAAGCGCATGCAGCAACTCTCCCGCCAGGCCGACGCCCTCTCCCGGGCCCGAGGCGCGCCCCGTCCGCGTGAAGCCGTCGAGACGGTCGCCAACCCCGGGGGGACGGGTCCAGCAGGTGCCGACATTCGCTCTGAAGATAGTTCTGGGACGGTCGAGACGCTGGTCGCGAACGCGTCCTGATAGGCCGACCTCCTTCCACCAGTTGGCGTGCCGTTGGTGCGATACTGTCGGAAATCGGCAACCTGCCATCAGGCATCGCTCCGCGGTGCCCCACCGAATTCGTCAGGGGTGATCAAGTGGAATACCGCACATTGGGACAGACGGGCCAGAAGTTGTCGGTCATCGGGTTCGGTGGCATCGTCGTTACCGAGACACCTCAGGACGAGGCCAACCGCCTTGTCGCATCCGCGGTTGCGCGCGGGGTCAACTACTTCGACGTCGCCCCGAGTTATGGCGATGCCGAGGATCGTCTCGGACCGGCGTTGCGCCCCCACCGTGACGGGGTCTTCCTGGCCTGCAAGACGGGTATGCGGGATGCGGTCGGTGCCCGTGCCGAACTTGAATCGTCACTCGCCAAGATGCACACCGATCACTTTGATCTCTACCAGTTGCATGCGATGACCAAGATGGAGGATGTCGAGACCGTCCTCGGACCCGGCGGCGCGATGGAGACCTTCCTGCGTGCACGTGACGAGGGCAAGGTCAAGTACCTCGGGTTCAGTGCGCACTCAACCGAGGCTGCGGTTGCCCTTCTCGACCGGTTCCCCTTCGACTCCGTGCTGTTCCCCTTGAACTTCTGCACGTACCTCGAAGGAAACTTTGGACCGCAGGTGGTTGAAGCGGCCAAGCGCCGTGGTGCCGGCATCCTCGCCCTCAAGGGCATGGCGAAGACCAAGTGGCCTGAAGGGACGATGCGCGAGGATCGCAAGTGGCGCAAGGCGTGGTACGAACCCATCGAGGATCGTGACCACGCGGCGCTTGCCCTCCGCTTCACTCTCGGCCTCGGGGTCACCGCTGCAATCCCTCCCGGACACGTCGAGTTCTTCGACCTTGCCTTGGAGATCGCGGCTGACCTCCGGCCCCTCAACCCGGCCGAACTCGCCTCCATTGAAACCCTCGCCCACGCCACCGAACCGTTGTTCCGCACCGCGGCGTAGGCACCGTTCCTGGGGGCATGGCGGGTCTCGCTATGCCCTCAGGGTCCGTCCGCACCGCCAACCCGCCCGGCCCATCGTGTACCTTGTCTCCCCGACATGAGTACGAGCACCGATACCCCAATTACGATTGCCGTCTGGCCCGATGCGCCCAAAGGTGCCTCCGACGGTGCCGATACCGTCCATCTCACCCCATTCCTGCTTGGGCACGACGGGACACAAGGTCCCCGCGGGGCAGTGATCGTTCTGCCGGGTGGTGGATACCGCATGCGGGCTGAACATGAGGGGGATCCGATCGCCCGATGGGTCAATAGTCTCGGGTATCACGCCTTCGTGGTCTCGTACCGGGTGGCGCCGCACCGGCATCCGGCGCCAATGCAGGACGCCCAGCGCGCAATCCGGATCATCCGCCACCGTGCATCAGAGTGGGGCATCGACCCGGACGCCATCGGGGTCATCGGCTTTTCCGCCGGTGGACACCTTGTCGCGACGGTGTCCACCCAGTTCGACTTGGGCCGGGCGGATGCCTCCGATCCGGTCCTCCAGACCTCCTGCCGACCCGACTTCGCAATCCTGTGCTACCCGGTCATCTCGTTCATTGAAGAGGTTCACCAGGGGTGCATCGACAATCTCCTCGGGCCAGATGCCGACGTGGCGTCGCGGCGCGCGATGAGTGCTGAGTTGAATGTCACCGCCGACACTCCCCCGTCCTTCATCTGGCACACCGTGGAAGATCAGTCCGTCCCGGTGAACCACCCCCTCGTCTACGCGCGTGCACTCGGCGCCTCCGGCGTGCCTTATGCCTTGCACATCTTCCCGGCCGGCCGGCACGGTCTTGGTCTGGCGGACGGGCACCCCGCCGGTGCGTGGACGGCACTTGCCTCGACCTGGATGGCAGGCCTTCGCGGTCAAGCGAAGCGCATATGAATCAGGCGGGGTGGTCGTGGCGGTGGCGTCGCTGTCCAACCCCATCCCGATTGGCTTAGCGTGCCTGGCCGGGTGGTCAGATGGAGTGTGGAGCGGGCGTATCCGCATCCACTGCGTGATGTTCGGCATCGATCGCCGTGATCGCCTGGTCGGCGCTCCAGTGGACACGCCCAGTTCCCAAGCGTTCCAGGACGCCGGATCTCTCCAGACGACGCCTCGATGCCGGTTGCAACCCCACCAGATGGACCGAACCGCCACCGTGTTGCTGCCGAAGGATTGTCTCCTCGATCGCCTGGACACCGACGGCGTCGAGCGTCGGCATGCCACGGAGGGACAGGATCAGCGCCGTCGACCTTGGCACATCCTCGAGAGCCTCCAGGAACGTCGAGATATTCCCGAAGAAGAGTGGCCCGGTCACGTACACCACCTCGACACCCGGGTGGTCCCCGCGTAACTCCTGACCGCGCTCTTTCATGCGGGTCCCGTCGACCGGTTGCCGGCTCACGTCAATCACGCTCGCCTGACGTACGAACCACAGGACTGAGACCACCATCCCGATCACCACGGCCTGGGTGAGGTTGAACACGTACGTGGCAACCATCGTGACCAGCATGACTGCCACGGCGTGCCAGAGGCGACGATGCACGAAGAAGCGCATGGTTACCCAGTCATTCACCCGCACCGAGGTCACCAGAAGCACCCCGCCGAGGCCGGCCAGCGGCACCCGCTCCAACGCCGGGCCGATCAGCACTGCCGCCGCCAGCAGCACCAACCCATGGATGATCGGAACAAGGCGGGTGCGCCCTCCGCTCCGGATCGCCACCGACGTCCTCGCCACGGCGGCCGATGCCGGCACTCCGCCGAGGAATGGAATGATCAGGTTGCCGAGGCCAAGCGCGATCAACTCCTGATCGTTGTTCATCTTCACGCCTGTCAGGTTTCCCCCGACCGTTCCGCACAGCAGCGACTTGATCGAGGCAAGGACCGCGATTGACACGGCAGGCGCGACGAGCATCGCGACCCCTTCCACCGTGATCGATGACGGATCCAGGCGGTCCGGAAGGAGGATTGTGCGCGGAATGTGGCCGATCATGTGGACCGGCCACTCGAGCACGTTCGCCACGATTGTGGCGAGGGCGATCCCGAGGAGCGACGCCGGGATGTTCCGGTTCCATCGCGGGACAATCACCATGGTGCCGATCACGATCGCGGTGACGACAATCGCATGCCAGTCAATCAACCCAAGATTTTCGATGACAGCAATGAGGTGCAGGTACTGTTGCGGAAAGTTCCCGACCTCCAACCCGAGAACGTTGTCCAGTTGTCCTGATGCGATCACCAGTGCGATACCGGACGTGAATCCCACGATCACCGGACTGGGGATGAACTGGATCAGGCGGCCCATCCGGAAAAGTCCAAGCCCCATGATGATCAGCCCGGCCATTGCCCCGGCCAGCCACATGCCCGGCAGCCCATAGGTCGCCGTGATGCCCACCAGGATGGCGGCCATCGCCCCGGTCGGTCCCGATACCTGGAATGGCGCGCCTCCAAGGAAGCCCATCACTAGCCCTGAAATGATTGCGGTTACGAGCCCGGCTGCCGCCGTTGCACCTGAAGCGACGCCGAATGCAAGGGCGAGGGGCAAGCTGACCGCACCCACGTTGAGCCCTGCCAGCACATCGGCGGTCAGGTGGACACGGCTATATCCGGTGAACTCGCGTCTCCAGAGGCCTACGATCGCAAGCGAACCGGCCAGGCCAGTTGATCCGGATCGCCGGGTTGGCGGAGGCGAGACCGCACTGGCAGTCGCCATCAGCCCCGCACTCCCCGCACTCCCCGCTGGCACCGGTACAAGGGCAGTGCAGCCGGTTGGGACACTCTGGCGAGGTCACCCTCCCTCGTCCTCGGCAGCGCCGACGGTGCAGCATTGGTCGCGAGGGCCATCATCGTACTTTCACTTCCGCCCATGCCCGAGCCGTCTGGCGCATCAGAGTTGAGTGAGTTCGGTGGATTTACCTACGTGGACGAGAGTGCTGTTGCACCGGTCAATCGACGCGTGTGTTAATCAGGCGGTGGTGGTAGCGCGCGGTGGACGCACGATAACCGCAACGACGAAAGCGGCGCCGGCACACACCACACTGACCGCGAAAACCGTCTGGAAGCCCAGCATGAGCGCGGATGACGGCGCCTCGAGTTCAGAGATACCGGCCGGTGCGTTGGCAAGCACGACACCGGTCCAGAGGGCACCGGCTGTCGCCTGTCCGAACGACTGGGCGAGGTTCCGATTCAGGGCGACCATCCCGCCAACCAGGCCGTAGCGTTCCCGCGGGGCACTCTCGTAGATGGCACTGTTGTTCGGCACGAGGAAGAGCGACTGCCCAATCCCGATCACCAGCAGACTGATGAGCAGGGGCGTCGTTGTCCCTGCGTCCGGCAGGAAGACCAGTGAAAGCAGTCCCAGTGCCGTCGTGGTTGCCCCGATGCCCGCAAGGGTCCGTACCCCGATGCGGTCCGAGAGGTAGCCACTGATCGGGGCAATCGCCGCGCTCGTGGCCGGGATCACGATCAGTCTTGCACCGATCTGGCTGGCCGGGAGGTGCAGGACAAGTGCCAGGTAGAAAGGGACGAGCAACCCGACCGGTGCGAGCGTGATGAACAGCAGGAAGGCCGATGCCAGGGCAGCGACAAAACCCTTGCTTTTGAAGAGCACCTGATCGATCAGTGGGTGCGCCACCCGCTGTTCGACGACGACCAAGGCAACAATTGCGCCGATCCCGATGGCGATCGCACCGATGGTCAGCGGGCTTTCCCACCCCCAGTGAGACCCTTGGGTTACACCCAGAAGCGTCGCTCCCGCACCAGTCACCAGCAGGATTGCTCCGGCGAGATCGAATGGTTGACCTGCCTGCCGTGGTGACTTCCCGAGCAATCGCAATCCCATGAAGATTGCCATCACGCTGATCGGGACATTCACGTAGAAGGCCCAGCGCCAGCCGATGAATTCGGTAATGAACCCGCCGATGACCGGCCCGGAGAGTAAACCGATGGAGACGACGGAACTCTGCAACCCGAGGGCCCGCCCACGTTCCTTCGCCGGAAATGCCGACGCCACGAGTGCCCCGGTGTTGGCTTGGATCAATGCGCCGGCAATGCCTTGGATGACCCGTGCAAGGATCAGCCAGTAGACACCGGGCGCTAGCCCGCACAGGATGGACGCCAGTCCGAATGCACCAAACCCGAAAAGGAAGACGTCGCGGCGACCGCGAAGGTCGGCAAGCTTGCCAGCCGGAAGCAGGAACCCGGTAACTGAAAGCACGTATCCAAGCGACACCCACTGGGTGATGGTCAACGCCGCGTCAAACTCCCGGGCCAGTGCCGGCAGCGCCACATTGACCACGCCACTGTCCAGGGTGACCATGAAAATGCCACTGCCCGAGACAAACAGCACCTTCCACTTGAAGTAGGGGTCATCAGGTGGCGCAATTGGAGAAGTCGGCGGAGAAGCCGTGGGGCGAACCTGGTTCGCAAGTGCCTCGGGGGAATTCGAACTCATCACGGGATCCGATGCGTCTGCGGTTGTCAGGATTCAGCGAGCAACTGCCCCTCTCGCGCCGCAACGGGAGAGGGGTAGGTCCTTGGAAACGCCCCGGGGCACATCAGTCGCGTGGGGCAGCTTCCTTGAGGGCTTGGTCTATGGCATTCCTTATCAAGCGCGAATCCGGGTCAGTTGCCGGTGCCCAACGGCCGACCAGCGTTCCGTCCCGGCCGATCAGGAACTTCGCAAAGTTCCACTCCACCTTTCCCGGCTTCAACGGTTGCGTGGTCAACCAGTGGTAGATCGGATGAATCTCCCGTCCCACGCAATGAACCTTGTCGAACAGTTGGTAGGTCGCCCCGTATTCACGTCGACAGAATGCGGTGATTTCCGGCAGGTCACCCGGTTCCTCGTTGGCGAAGTCATTGCAGGGAAACCCGAGAACGCGGAAGCCCTTCGGCCCGTATCGCTTCTCGAGGGCGGCCAGCACACCGTGCTGGGGAGTGTGGCCTCAATAGCTCGCCGTGTTGACAATCATCAGGACATCGCCTCGGTACGGCGCGAGTGTCGTCGGGTTGCCGTCGGCGTCGTTGATCGTGATGCTGTAAATCGTTTCCGGCGTCTTTGGTGCGGGCATTCTCGGTGTCCTTAATGGGGAAGTCCCCTTTCCCGCTTGGGAAAGGAGTGGGGTCATGGAGCGGAGATGGGGTGAAAGGGGGTCTTCAATTGGACTGGGTATCGGCAGCTTACGTCCTCATGCAACTGGCGCAAACGTCACCCCACCGCGCTTGGCTGCATCGGTCAGTGTGCGGTAACTCCGGGCTGCGACCTCTGCGGGATCGTAGTCCGGCCGGTTCTGCACCATCTTGCTGATCTCGACGGTGATCGCCCCGTTGTATCCAGCCTTCTCGATCGCCGGCAGGTACGCCGCGTAGTCGAATGTTCCTTCGCCGGGCACAAGGAACTCGAACCCCGGCGCAATGCCCCGCTGGTCCTTCATGTGGGTATGGACCGCGTACCGGGTCAACTGGGGCACGTATGCATGGAAGTCACAGCCCATCACTTCAAAGTGGCTGTTGTCGAAATTCAACCGAAAGTTCGGTGAGTCCACCGCGTCCAGGACCCACTGCACGCGGTCCGGCAGGTCTAGCGCCTGCCCGACGTGAGGTTCCAGTGCGACGATCACGCCAAGGTGTGCCCCGGCACGCGCAAGTTCCGCGAAATTGTCCGCGATCTGTTGGCGGTGGGTATCGAACTGTTCAGGAAGGCCGAATCCCATGGTCACCACACATGGCGGCCCGGATGGTCCCGCCAAGCGCACGGCAAGTTCCATGCCCGCGATCACCCGGGCGCACGCATGGGCACGCACTGCGGGGTCGGTCTCAAGCAGGTTTCCGTGGCATGCGATTGACGGCAATTCCAATCCGGAGTCGTCAAGCGCGCGCCTGATATCCCGCACCTCGGTATCGGTCACCGTCATCGGGTTGAGGGCATCCGTATCCCCGCCGACCAATTCGATGGCTTGGTAGCCCAATCCGTGCACCAGTGATATCTGGTCCCGAACCGGCATCGTCGACATCGCCCACGCACTGAATCCCAGACGCATTGTCATCCTCGCTTCATTCGTACCAAGTCACGATACCGCCGCGCGGGGTCCCGCGTCGCCCATGGCCCCGATTCGGGTGTAACCCCTCCCCCAGGGGGGTAGGGGTTGTGGTACGTTTTCCATGCAGTCGCTCTCCGTCCAGTGCGCTGGCGCGGAGCGGCGAGAACGAGAGAACATCGTGGCTACACCGAACCGCCGGACCCATGTCCTGAACCGCTTGAAGAGCATCGACGGTCACCTTCGGGGTGTCATACGCATGGTCGAGGACGATGCGTACTGCATCGATGTCATCCAGCAGTTGCAGGCGGTTCAGGGCGCGGTCGGGCGCGTCGCGTCGGTCTTGCTGGAGGATCACCTCCAGACCTGCGTCACACATGCCATTCAGGGCAACGACAGCGACGAACGTACGCGTGTCATCGGAGAACTCCTTCGGTTGTTCGACGCCGGCGCACGCACCGCCAGTGACGAAGTGTCACCTGTTGCCAGTGGCGTTGTTCCGAGCGGGGGCGGGGAAGACCCCGGCCAGCATGTGTCCCAAGACGCTGATCTCCCAGTCACCCTCCGGGTTCCACGATGAAGGGTGAAGCCCCCCTCACTGCGCAGTCGCCTGGTGACCACGCCTTGCCTGGTTCCCGTACACCGCGTGCAGCCGGGGATCCCGGTTCAGACGACGTGATCCTCCAGATCACGGGCATGACCTGCGCGTCATGCGTCCGCCGGGTGGAGAAGGCGACCCTGAAAGTCCCCGGGATCGTGGACGCGTCGGTAAATCTCGCCACCGAGCGGGCGCGCATCCGGTACGCCAATGGGGCCGTACCGGACGCCACCTTGCTCCTGGAAGCTGTCCGCGGTGCGGGATACGACGCGCACGTCGTGGCCGACCACGTGCAGCACACCGTGGTCGAGCAGGGTCCATCCGAAACCGCAATCGAGATTTCCGGTGGGTCCGACGCGGGCGAGATTGTTTCACGGGCCAGCATCGGTCTCGCTGCGTATTCCCTCGTGACCTCCGGCGTCATCATGTCCCTGATGTTCTGGCCGGGCGCTTCGCGAGGGTTGCCCAACCTTCCAGTCTCCATGCAGGTACTCCATTGGATCTTGCTAGGGATGGCGACCCCGGTCCAGTTCTGGGCGGGTGCGGGTTTCTACCGCAGCGCGTGGAACGCCCTTCGTCACGGGTCGGCGAACATGCACTCGCTCGTCGCTGCCGGAACGACGGCGGCGTATGCCTGGAGTGCCGTCGTCACCGTCTTCCCCGAGTGGTTTGCGGGTTCCGGTGTCGCGGCTGAGACGTGGTTCGATACGTCAACCGTGATCATCGGGCTCATTCTTGCCGGGCGGTACCTCGAGGACCGTGCGCGTCGGCAGACTGGCCTCGCAATTGGGAAGCTGCTGTCACTGCAACCGCCTGAGGCAATCCTGTTGGACGGTGACCTCGAACGCCGGGTTGCCGTTGCCACCGTCCGGGTAGGGGATCGACTCCGGGTCCGGCCGGGGTCTCGCGTCCCGGTCGACGGAACCGTGCTTGAAGGCCGTTCCAGCGTGGACGAATCCATGCTTACCGGCGAAAGCATGCCGGTCTCCCGAGCGGTGGGCGATCAGGTGATAGGTGCCACCCTCAATGGGACGGGCAGCTTTGTCATGCAGGCCACCCGCGTCGGGCGCGATACGACGCTTGCCCAGGTCGTCCGGCTCGTTGAGGACGCCCAAGCCTCAAAGGCACCTGTCCAGCGCCTCGCCGACCGGGTCGCCGAGATCTTCGTGCCGGTCGTTTTCATCCTCGCCGCGGTGACCTTCCTGCTTTGGTGGTTCCTCGGGCCGGAACCCCGGATCGGGCACTCACTTTCCTCACTGATCGCCGTCCTGATCATTGCCTGTCCGTGCGCGATGGGACTCGCCACGCCGACGGCCATCATCGTCGCCACTGGCGAAGGCGCCGCCCGGGGTGTCCTGATCCGCGGGGGCGACGCCCTGGAGCGCGCCGGGCTTGTCACGACCGTTGTCCTTGACAAGACCGGAACGCTCACGACGGGGCATCCCGCGATGACCGACCTCTGGATCGATCCTGCGTATCCAGGTGCAGGTGGACGCACGGTGCGGGCGACGATCCTCGGTCTGGTCGCCGGCGCCGAACGTCAGTCGGAACATCCCCTCGGCGAGGCGATTGTCCGCGCCGCCCGGGCCGAGGGCATCGACATTCCGGAGCCCGTCCACTTCTCGTCCGTGCCCGGAAGGGGACTTGAGGCCACCGTCGACGATCGGAAACTTGTCGTCGGATCGGCCGCTCACCTTGCTTCGTACGGCATTTCAGTTGAAGCGTTGCTTTCGGAAGCGGCTTCGATCTCCCGACGAGGGCGCACCGCAGTCTTCGTCGGCATCGACGGCCAACCCGCAGCGGTATTCGGCGTCGCCGACACCTTGAAACCCACATCGGTCGCGGCGGTTGAGGCGTTTCGCACCCTCGGTCTCGACGTCTGGATGCTGACCGGGGACAGTTCGGCGACGGCGGGCGCGATTGCCGACGAGGCCGGGATTGCCATGGATCGCGTCATCTCTGGCGTGCTGCCCAGTGGGAAGGCAGACGCCATCGCCCGGCTACAGGCCGATGGGAATGTCGTGGCGATGGTCGGGGATGGGGTCAATGATGCACCCGCGCTTGCCCGTGCTGACCTCGGCGTGGCTATCGGGACCGGAACCGACGTCGCGATCGCTGCCTCAGACATCACCCTTGTTGGTGGCGACCTCAATGGCGTCGTCGAGGCAATCCGTTTGAGCCGTCAAACCGTCACCGTCATCAAGCAGAACCTGTTCTGGGCGTTTGCCTACAACGTGATCCTGATTCCCGTGGCGATGGGGGTGATGTACCCGTTTACCGGCACGATCCTGAATCCCGGTCTAGCTGCCGGAGCGATGGCATTGTCGAGCGTCTCAGTGATCACCAACTCCCTGAGGCTCCGCCGCGGGACTGGCCCAGCCGATCCGGTTGTCCCCGCAAGGACCCGTCTTCTGGCTACGGTGGGGGCACTCGGTATCGTCATCGGTGGTGCTGGTCTCGGGCTCGGCATCCAGGCTATCGGATCCAAAGCACCGGCGACCCTTGAGCCCGTCGCGATTGCCGTAGTTGCACGCGAAGGGACTTTTTCGCCGTCATCAATGCGTGTGACGGTCGGGCAACCAGTCAAGATCACCTTCGAGAACCGTGGAAGCACGACCCACGACCTCACGGTCCTCGGTGGTATCCGGGTCAGCAACCTCTTGGCGACCGATGCCTTGGCCGGGGCTGACCATGTGATGGGTGGAACCAATCCGGTCAGGGTCGTTGCAAGCCCGGGAAAGACCGGCACGATTGCGTTTGTCCCCGTCAGTGCCGGGGTCTACCCCCTGATTTGCACCGAGGCAGGGCAGAAGGAGGCCGGCATGGTCGCCACCCTCACCGTGGTTGCCGAATGACCAATCGGCGCGCATGGCTGTACACACGCCTCTCGTTCGGAAGGTAAACAAGGAAGGACAGATCTGTGATACGGAACCGGAAGTTGGCAGTCGGCGGAGCAGTAACGATGATTGCTGTTGGCCTCATCGGGGTGGTCGCACTTGCCACCAGCGGACCAGCAGCGGGAGCTGCCCAGACGGTGGTTGCGCGCGAAATGGCCTACGCACCGATCGACGTGAAGGGGGTCGTAGGAAGGCCAGTCACCATCCAGTTGAAAAATGAGGGTCTCCTTGAACACGACTTCAACGTGATGGGGATCCGCGCGAGTGGGGTCAAGGCAGTTGATGTCGGCGTCAGTTCCACGCACGGAAGCGCGCACGGATCCGCACCGGAGGCGGTCCACGTGGCAGCCGGCCCTGGGAAGACCGGCACCTTGACATTCACACCACTTGTGGCCGGTGAATTCCCGGTCGCGTGTTCAGTCCCCGGCCACAAGGAGGCGGGCATGGTTGGGACACTGACCGTTACCTCAGAATAGGTTGCCGTTCCCACCCGAAACTCGTCGGCACGATGCGTCGTGCGAGTGTTGAACCCATCGTGAAAGGTGAAGACTGATGACCAGTGTGCTTTTGACCGTTCCGGAGATTTCCTGTGCCCATTGCGCCCAGTCGATCGTGAAGGCGCTATCGCCTGAGGCAGGCGTGAAGCACGTATCGGTCGACGTGGACCATCAGCAGGTGCGTCTCGATTTCGATCCAGCCACGATTTCACTCGACCGTGTCCGGGAGATCATGGAAGAAGAGGAATACCCGGTCACGGAGGTTGCGGAGGTCGCCCAGGCCTGACCAGACACCGAACTCCGGCGGGTGATCTCCCGTGCTACCCTCCCAGACCGGAAGGGTGCTTGCGACCGAAATTAGGCCGGTCCGCCCTGCACCACCGATGCAAGGAGAGACCGTGACACCACCCGCCGGAAGCCCGCCACCTGAGAGCGTGCACGCCAATCTCAAGCCCAAGGTCCACGTCCCTTGGGAACCAACGCGCACGATGCCCCACATCAAGATCACGAATGTGAAGGTGATCTGCACCGCGCCGGACGGCATCCGCCTGGTGGTCGTGAAGGTCGAAACGTCTGACCCTGGCCTCTATGGGTGGGGATGCGCAACATTCACCCAGCGACCGCTTGCGGTTGTCTCAGCCATCGAGGACTACCTGAAGCCGATGGTCATCGGGAGGGACCCGAACGACATCGAGGACATCTGGCAGACGGCTTTCACCAGTGGCTACTGGCGGTCCGGGCCGATCATGCATAACGCCATGAGTGGCATCGACCAGGCCCTCTGGGATATCAAGGGCAAGCGGGCCGGGATGCCCCTGTATGAGATCTTCGGTGGCAAATCCCGTCAGGCGGTTTCCCTGTACGGTCATGCGTCGGGCCGGGATATCCACGAACTCGAGGACAGCATCCGTGGGTACGTCGAGCGGGGCTACCGCTACGTGCGTTGCCAGATGGCCGTGCCGGGCATGTCCATGTACGGAACCCGCGCGAACCTTCCTGAAGGCGACGACCACAGCATCGCTGCCGACGGTACACCTCGCCTCAACCGGTCGCTGCCGTCATTCGAGCCGACTCCGTATTGCCGCATGGTCCCCCGCATGTTCGAGCGCCTACGGGGAACCTTCGGCGACGAACTCGAGTTCTGCCATGATGTTCACGAGAACATCCCTCCGATCCAGGCCGTCCAGTTGGCGAAGGACGTCGAGCCCTATCACCTCTTCTTCCTGGAAGACGCCCTCGCGCCAGAGGACATCGACTACTTCCGCATCATCCGCCAGCAGACCAGCACACCACTCGCGATGGGCGAACTCTTTGTCAACGTCAACGAGTACCTGCCGTTGGTCCGCGATCGCCTGATCGACTTCATGCGGGTCCATATCTCGGACATCGGTGGCCTGACACCTGCCCGGAAGCTGGCAGCCTTGTGCGAGTTCTTTGCGGTCCGCAGTGCATGGCACGGCCCGGGAGATGTCTCCCCGATCGGCCACGCGGCCAACACGCACCTCGACATGTCCATCTGGAACTTCGGGATCCAGGAACAGACCGTTTTCGGCGAACGGACCCGTGACGTCTTCAAGGGATGTCCGGAGATCCACGACGGCTGCTTCTGGCTGAACGAGGAGCCCGGCTTGGGCATGGACGTTGATGAAGAAGCCGCCAAGAAGTACCCGTACCCCGAGCATCCCCTCAACGGCGCATGGGCCCCGCGCCGTCGTCTCGACGGCACCACCATTCGCCCGTAGTCCTGTCCGGAACGCTACTCCCCTCTCCCGCTTGCGGGGGAGGGGTTGTTTCTTTGCAGGAGGCCACCTGAGGTTTTCTCCGCAACGGGTTCGCCCGCCGCACCGACCGGTGTGAAACAGTCGCGAAGGGCGACGAGGGCACCCAATCCGAGCACTGCCCCGATCCACACCGTGCACAGGCGGATGATCAGGGTTGCGGCACCGGCAACGGCGGGAGAGACCGTTCCCGTCAGGATTCCCGCAATCGTTGCTTCGGCCGCCCCCGCACCACCCGGCATCAGCGACACGGCTCCGGCGAGGGTGCCTGCGTTCAGTGCTGCGAGCGCGTAGCCCAGAAGGTCGAGGTTCGCAGGCAGTCCGAACGCATGAAGTGCGTACCATAGCGCAAGGCTTTCGGCTCCCCAGGAGAGCAAACCCAGACCAAACGCCAGCAGTAGGCTTCGCACGTCAAAGATCATCGCGGCGCCGTCCGCGGTGTCGCGGATCCGTGAACCCGCCATAGCAACGATCCGTTGAGCGCGGGGATGGCTTGAGAGCCGTGTCCAGATTCTGGCGACCGGCCTTGGCAGCCCAACCCGCGTCCCACCTAGCAGGGTGAGCAGGGAACATCCGGCGACGGTTCCGGCCAGCGTCATGGCCAACGGCCACGCGGTGTGCCAGATGATCGACAATCCGGCCCCGGTGAGCACGAGGACCGCAAACCCATCGGTAGCACGTTCGGCAAGGCTGATCGGCGCTGCGCGCCAAGCGTCCACCCCGGTCCTGCGACTAAGGAAATATGCCTTCAGAAGTTCGCCGGTCTTCCCTGGGGTGACGGTCAGGGCAAACCCGGCGACGAAGATCAACGCACTTTCGGATAGCGTGGGGTACGCGCCAATCCGGTGGCAGTAGTAGTGCCACTTTCCGAACCGGATCGTCGCATTGACCGCAGTCAAGCCGATCGCGATCGGGATGGCGTCCCACGCGAAGGAGTCGAACGCGCCCGCCAACTTGTGCCAATCGCTCCACAAACCGACGGCCACGGCGGCGGCGATGGCAATCACCCCGCTCCAGGCAACCTGCCGTGCAATGGAAGCAAGCGATGAGGGTGCGCCTGAAACGCCAGACCCACGCACCGTCCGGTTATCCAGACTATGCGAGGGCTGGTGCCAGGTTCCACCTGAAGCCGGCGTGTCTGGGGGAAAAGGCGTGCCTACAGCGCCCCGTCCTTGGCTTCGATCTGGAGCCACGATACGGTCACGAAGATGACGGTGTAGAGCGCAGTCAATTCACCGACTGGCGCATCACCAAGGCGATCCTGCGTCACCGACATCGCCGTGCCTGTCAGTAGCGATACCACCACGAGCAAGGCACTGAGACCACCACGTTCGCCGTGCATGAGCCACCGGCGGATTGCCACGGTCACCGCGGAAAGGAGCCCGATATAGACCCAGAACAGGTGGCGATCATTAGTCCATCCGAAGATTTCCATGATGGCTACCGTACTGAACACCGCAAGGAAACCGAATAGCATGTCGCGATGGAACGTATTTCCTTCGATGACCTCGCCGAGGGAATTTTCCGTTCTCGTGTCACTGACCACTCGGAACAGTTTGATTGCCCTCAGAATTCTTAGACCTTGGATGAACACGACCCATTGGGGAAGCTCGCCTTCGCCAAGGAGGCCGACATAGTCCGCAAGTACCACGAAGAATGGCAGGATTGCTATGAGGTCGATGATTCCCCAGATGCCAAGCAGGTAGTCGCGTGATCGCTTCTGGAAAGACGCATTCAACACGTAGTCAATCGCAAAGAGGAGGGCAATCACCCCTTCGAGCGCAACGAAAATGGTGTGCGGGATGCCCTCCGCTTCCGCCGGAAACGTGAACCATGGCTCACGCTCAATCGCAGTTGCGGCGGCGGCTTCGGCATCGGTCGGGGTAGGTGATGGTTCAGGCGTTGGTTGCGGGGTGACCGTAGGCAACTCAGACACGGTTGTCGGCAAGGTCCGGTTGCGGGAGATTTCTTCCTGAACCACTTGACGGATCGAGGTAACCATGTCGGGTGTTGCGGTCGGTTCGACCGTCGCAGTCGGCTCAGGCAGGTCGGCCGGAACGAATGTCTTGAACTCAGGCGCACCCTCGAGGACGAGCAGGACAAGGGAAATCGCTACCAGCCACGACACCACATATGCGTGGTGCGCCGAGTCTGACGTTCCGTCGTGGTGGTAGGCGTGACCAATGTATTCGCGGACGCGGGTGGTCCAAGGGACGTGCGGGACGACTGCCGGCTGAACCGGACCGGCTGCCGCCGGAGCGTCTGCTGGAGCTTCCACCTCGGCCTTCGCCTCGGCCTTCGCCTCGGCTGCCGCTTCGGTTTCGGCCTTGGCTTCTGCCGTTGCGTCTTCGGCTTGGGTCGGTTGGGTTGGCGTCACGCCCGCTGGATTGGCCGGCGCCGCCGTGTCGTTGGAAGGCGTCGCAGATTGGGACGACGGCTCGCTGGAACTACCCGATGCTGGGCCCGGTTGCGTTGATGCCATCGCTGGTGTGCCCTCCTGTGACCCTTGAGCAGCGGGACTGGTCACGGCTGTGTCCGTAGAGAAGCTGGCCTCCGCCACGTTGGGCGGACCGTCGTCATGTGTCGCTTGGGGAACCACCTCGTGCTCTTCCCCGTCTGGTGTCCCCTTTGGGGGATCAGTCGGCTGAACACTCGCGCTTTGATCCGGTTTCTGGTCAGGTGCAGACGCATCCAGGCGCTGCCAGCGGGGAGGTTCCACGTTCGTCTCGCCTTCCCGTCTAGGTCTTCGCTGCCAACTTGCGTCCGGTTGGGATGACGATTGCCGAATCACGGATCCCGATCACGTAGTCATCAGGTGGATTGATCCGCACCTGACGCTGGCCACGGGCTTCCGCAAGGACGTCCTGCCCTGACTCCGCCAGCATTCGTTCGATGAACCCCTGTACCCAGCCAGTGCCGGAACCCATGACATCGTTGACCGACAGGCTTTCAGGGTCACTGATGATCCCTATGACCAGTTCGGCCCGCTCGCTCCGGAACCATGCCCGGCACTCGGCCAGGTTCTTGTTCCAGAGTTCCTGGGGGACCACCTGTTTGCGAATCGCTTGCGCGCTACCGGCACCGAAGAGCTGTCGTGCGCCGGAACCCAGGCCAGGTGCGCGGGAAACGGCAACCAGGTAGAACGGCTGCCTGGTGTCCCGAACCTCGATCTCGCTCGCACCGGCGTTCTTGATGTAGCCGGTACGGCCAGGGCTGACGACCTCGGCGACGATCGTTGCGTCCTTGTTCAACTCGCGGACCGAGATCACGTACCGGAATGTGCGGTCGTCGGCGCCGGAAAGCGCACCTGCGACTTCATCGGCGACGATGATCAGGGCCTTCGCTCCGGAAGTTCCCGCCGATTGCAGGACTTCCTTCTCCGCGGGACTCCCTTGTATGTGAAGGAACGTCGGCGCCGAAAGCACGTTTCCGAGCACGTCCTTTACCGAGATTGCGTCCTTGAGGTCATCGAGCTGCTTCCCGATGTCTTCGGGTTCACCGATGTTCACGAAGATGATCGGTGCGGATATCCCTGCCGTCGCGATCAATGCGCGCGCAATCGCCGGAACACCCCGGTGCCAGCCGAGGACGAGGAAATGTTCAGTCCAGGCCCGTGGTTCGCGTTGAACGTATCGCTGATCCATACACCCGACCCTTCAACCGTCGCCGCCTAGTGTCGCGTGAAACGCACCGTCGCGCATTGTAATAGAACGGCGCCTGTGGCGGCCGGAACCGCCCGCGCATGCTTCTTTGTCCGTGGTTTGTACCGAAGACATCGATCCCGGCGGCACGCTATCATAGCGGCACGTTGCGTCAGGTGTTGTACCTGACAGTGGAGGGGTTTCATGCGTGTCGCTCAGTCACCTCCCCTGACCCAGGGGCCCTCGTGGGTTCGTGGCTTCCTTGGGCTATTCGGTCTCGGCAAGACCGCAGCAGATGCCCCTGCCGATGCGAAGAAGCCGGCAGCACCACCCGTGCCGGGGGTCGTTGCGCGTACTGTCAAGCAGGCAAGCGACACCCTCACCGGGGTTGGCGAGAGTGTCGCCTCAGTCTGGAACCTTGCCAACGACAACCGTCTGGCCCGCTACGTCATGATGATCGTGCTCTTCACGGTCGGCCTCGGCGTCCTCGTCTATTACATTGAACACTGGGCCGCTCCGACTGGAACCAGCCTCGAGGGTGAATCAATTCAGATCACGAACCTCGAGCGCGGCCTCTGGTGGTCAATTGTCACGATGACGACCGTCGGGTACGGTGACTTGGTTCCCAAGACCACCCCCGGTCGGATCATCGGCTTCCTTACCATGCTTTCCGGCATGGGTCTCACCTCCCTTGTTACCGCAGCCTTTTCCAGCCTGCTGGTCGCACAGGCGCTCGCAGCCGGCAGTGGTCTCGAAGCCATCACCTCTGTTGGTCACACCCTCATCACCGGGTGGAACGACCGCGTCGAGGCGGTCATCCAGGGATTGATCGCGTCCACCCCGGGTGGCAAGCCGGACATTGTCCTGGTCAACCTTCTGGATCAGGAAAAGCTCGCCGAACTCAAGTACAAGTACCGGCGGATCAATCTCCGGTTTGTCCGTGGGGACAGCACCAGCGAGCAGGTGCTCGAGCGCGCCGGAGTCGCCAAGGCCACCGGCTGCATCGTCATGGCTGACACCCTCGTTGCGCCGGGTGGCGAGGACTTGCGTTCCACCGTGATTGTGCTGACGGCGAACAAGATGAACTCGGACCTAAAGATCACCGCCGAACTCATGATGTCGGAGAACGAGGCTGACATCCGGCGCGTCGGTGTGAATGACATCGTCCTTGCCGGTCAGGATGCCGGGTTCTTCATGTCCGCCGGTGCCCTCGCTCCCGGGCTTGGCAATGCCGCCCGCGAGATGCTCCGCGCGTCCGGGGAGGCCGAACTCCGTCGCATCGACTTTCCGCGCAACCTCCGGGGTTTGACCTACCTAGAGGTGTTTCAAGCCTACCGCCAGCAGAACATCCTGTTTGTCGGGCTTATTTCCGAGCGTATCAACGTGTCACTTGATGACCTCATGGGTCCTGGTACCGGATGGGTGTCCGGCCTCATTCGCCGGCTAATGGCGGAGGCGAGCTCCGAAATTCTCGGGCAGGATCAGGAGAAGATCCAGGTACTCTGGGACCCGGGGGACGAGTACATCATTGGAACCACCGATGCCGCGCTTGTCATCACGCAGCCGCTCACGGTCACCTAGCATCGGATATCTTGGACTACACCTGTGCGGGGCGGCAGTTGCCGGCCCGCCGTACGGCTCCTCAGGGATCAGGAGGCAGACATGACCGCAACTCTTCCAGCAATCGTCACCCACAAGAACGGCCTGCGCATGGGCCCGCACAACTACGACGAGTTCGACTACGCGAAGCTCGAGGAGTTCGGCGCGGACCCGGGCGAGCAGATGATGGACTGGGTCAACCGGGGCAAGAAGGCGAACATGCTTGCCGAATTGACCGATGCCGAGATCGCGATGATCCTCGTCGGCGGAGAGTTCTTCCACTACGAGCCCGGCGACGTCATCATCCCTTGGATGGACACTAAGGACAGCATGTTTGTCCTTCTCGCCGAAGGGCGCGTGAAGATCATCACGCCGATCATCCTGCCTCCACCAGTTGGAGATTGGCTGTCGGGTGAGAAGAGCCTTCTCGAACTGCCTGCCCCGCAGGTGGTTGGCCACTTCAACCTGCTTTCGAGCACCGTGCGCTCGGCCACCGTGGAAGCGGTCGTCCCGATGGATGCCATCGAAGTGCAGAGGAACTACCTCGAGAAGTTGACCAAGACCAACCAGCACGTCGGCGCGACGCTCTTCAAGAACATCGGACGCGCCCTTCAGGGCCAGTTGCGCTTCACCAACAACGACGTTCAGAACCTCACCGTCGCTGTCGCACTTGCCTCGCGAGCCCTCCGCAAGGGTTAGGCCGACCGCATTGCGTCGCAGGTATGGACAATTGAACGCCACCCTCGGGGGTGGCGTTCAACGTTTCCCTTTGGTTCCTCAGACCCCTGCCGGTTTGCCCGCAGGCAAGCGGAGGAAGTCAAAGTCGCATCCCTCCGGTGCCTGGGTCACGTGCAATTGATAGAGGCGACGATACCCCCGCTCAAACGTCAGCGGTGCCGGTCTCCAGTCGGCGCGCCGACGCGCGAGTTCATCATCAGGGACGTCAAGGTGCAGGCGACGGCCCTCCACGTCAAGGTCAATCCAGTCGCCGTCCCGGACAAGCGCCAGGGGACCGCCAATCGCGCTTTCCGGGGCGATGTGCAAGACGACGGTGCCGTACGACGTTCCGCTCATCCGGGCGTCGGAGATCCGCACCATGTCGCGGACCCCTTCACGCAGGAGTTTCGCCGGTATCGGCATGAAGCCCACCTCCGGCATTCCTGGCGCGCCGACCGGGCCGGCGTTCTGCAGCACCAGGATGCTGTCTGCGGTCACCGGCAAGTCCGGATCGTCGATCCGTGCGCGGAGATCGTCGATTGACCGGAACACGACGGCTTGCCCCCGGTGCTTCTGGAACCGGGGAGATGACGCGATGTGCTTGATCACCGCGCCATCCGGACACAGGTTCCCGCGCAGGATTGCGAGACCTCCTTCCGGAGAACGTGGTTCCTCGCGGGCGGCGATCACGTCGCGGCGGCGTGCGACACGGAAGCGTTCCAGGTTCTCGCCGACGGTGGCACCGGTGACGGTCATAGCCTCGTGACGAAGCAGTGGTGCGAGTTCCTTCATCACCGCCGGCACTCCTCCGGCATCGAACAGTTCCTCCATCTGGAACTCCCCCGACGGCTTGAGGTTCACCAACCAAGGGGTCTGGCGGGAGAGTTCGTCAAACCGGTCAAGTGGCACCGGAATTCCGAGTCGACCGGCAATCGCCACCAGATGGACGACGGCGTTGGTCGATCCGCCGAGTGCCATCAGCACACGGATGGCGTTCTCGAATGCCGCTTCGGTCATGATCTGCGACGGTCGCAGTCCGGCCCGTGCAAGGCGCACCGCTTGGCGTCCGCTCATCTCGGCGAATTGCAACCGGCGGCTGTCAGGAGCGGGAATGGCGGCGTTTCCCGGCAGCGCCATGCCAAGCGCTTCGGCCATGCTGGCCATCGTTGACGCGGTGCCCATCACCATGCATGAACCTGCCGAACGGCAGATCGCATCCTCAATGGCCGTGTATTCGTCGGCGTCGATCGTTCCCGCCCGAAGTTCCGCGGTGTACTTCCCGCAGTCAGTGCAGGCTCCCAGTTCCTTGCCATCGTGACGACCATTGAGCATGGGGCCCCCGGAGATCATGATCGCGGGGACATCCGCCGACGCCGCACCCATGAGGGCCGCCGGCGTCGTCTTGTCGCATCCGGCAAGTAGCACGACCGCGTCCATCGGTTGGGCGCGGATCATCTCCTCGGTATCCATGGCCATCAAGTTGCGGAAGAGCATCGACGTGGGTTGGGTATGCACCTCGCCGAGCGAAATGGTTGGAAACTCAAGCGGGAACCCGCCTTCCTGCCACACGCCCCGCTTGACCGCTTCGGCGAGTTGGCGGAAGTGGTTGTTGCAGTTGTTGAACTCCGACCATGTCTGTGCGATGCCGATGACTGGTTTGGTCAGGTCCTCCTGGGTAAACCCCATTGCCTTGGTGAATGCTCTCCCGGTGAAGCCGGAAGGGGTGCCTCGTTCGCCAAAGAAACGGGCGCTGCGCCCCAGAGCCGGCGGGCCGTCAGCCATCGTCTCGGGTGCCGTCCCGGCATCGGAAGCCGTGCGCTTTGGCAATCCCTCCGCGCCGAGAGGTGCATCTCCGCGGGCGGGATTGCGCGGGTCGTCATTGCCTTGGGCGTTGCGGTCGGCCGGTGGTGGCCCGTACATGATGCTCACGATGCGGTTCCTGTCGTGGTGTGATCGAAGGGGTGGTCGGTCGCGCGGTCCTCGTCAGGCTTCGGGTGTCAGGTGGACAGCCCCGGACTTCCACCGGCGACGGAACGAAGGACGCATCACTGCCTCCGGTGACTGGATTGTCAGCCCGCCGTCGATCATCATCGTCGTACCGGTAACCCATTTCGCCTCGTCGGACGCGAGAAAGAGGGCACCGTTGGCAATGTCCTCGGGTGTCCCGATGACCCCAAGCGGGTAGCAGTCCAAATTCCCTGCCCACTCCGCTTCGTCCGCCTGGACGCGCGGGCGGCTTGTATCGTTCAGGATCAAACCGGGACAGATCGCGTTCGCACGGATCCCATGTGGCCCGTAGTCGAGTGCGAGGTTTCGGGTAAGACCCAGGATCCCGGCCTTCCCGGCTGAATACCCGCCGAAGTGCGGGTTTGTCACCACGCCGTTTGCCGAGGAGATGCTCGTGATTGACGGACCCGCCTCCCTGCCGGCGTCCATGAGGTGTGGCAGCGCATACCTTGCGGTCAAGAACACCGAGGTCAGGCACCCATCAATTGTCCGGCGCCACTCTTCCTCGGATATTTCGTGGAGGTACTTCACGGTTGCCATCGCGGCGCAATTCACGACCGTTGTCAGGCGTCCGTAGGTCGCGATGGCCAAATTGACCAGCGATTGGACGTCCTCAGTCACGCTTGCATCGACGCGCAGCGCGACTGCGCGTCCACCGAATGCGGTGATCTCGGCAGCGACGGCCTGTGCGCCGGCTTCATTGACATCGCTCACCACGACGGCGCACCCTTCCTGGGCGAACCGTCGTGCGATCGCGTGGCCGATCCCCGCACCACCTCCTCCGGTGATAATTGCGACTTTGCCATCCAGACGCATGCGCTTTCTCCAGTCTCTTCCCGCCCTGCCGTAGCTCTTCGGGGCGCTTCTGCCCCTCTCATCTGGTCACACCAATCGGTTCGCGGGATGGTAGCGAAGCGTATCCACATCGGGGGGCGATGGGGAGGGCCAAGCGAAGCGTATTGACATCAGGGGCGAAGGGGTGGACCAGGCGCACCGCCAGGATATTTGGTCGGTTCGCACTGTTCCCATTTTGGCGCCTCGACGCGGGACTACAATCTTGCCCATCCGAGACGCGTGCCCGGTCTTTCCGCCAATGCCCGGAGACTCCGCTGAAGTCGCGGATCAGGGTCGAGAGCGCGCCGGATCCTGAGAGGGGATTGCGAATGACTGCACAATCGACCAGATCGGAGCATCTAAAACAGGCGGGGGGCTTTGCGAGGAACGAGCATGTAAATGGTGGTGGCGACGGGGAGCGAAGCGAGGGGTTGGGGAGCGAAGCGAGGCCAAGCGAAGCATATAGATCAGGCGGGGTGGGGTGGGGACGGGGGCGCCTCGATGGCAAGGTGGTCATCGTCACCGGCGCCGGTGCGGGGATTGGACGCGGTGTGGCGGAACTCTGCGCTCACGAGGGCGCGGCAGTCATCGTGGCTGACCGCTCGGTACCCGGAGGTGAGGCAACCGCGCGTGCCATACACGATGCGGGCGGTCGCGGACGTTTCGTTCAGACCGACGTCGCAGACGAGGCAAGTGCTGCCAATGCCGTGGCGCAGGCGGTATCAGAATTCGGATCGCTCACCGGTCTGGTCAACTGTGCCGGCATCTACCCGCGCGCAACCATCGAAGAGACGACGGTGGAACTCTGGGACCAGATCATGGCGGTCAACCTTCGGGGTCCGTTCCTCATGTGCCGGGCCGCGGTTCCGGCGATGCGTGCTGCCGGTGGCGGCTCAATCATCAATGTGACCTCTACCAATGCCTACTCTGGTTGGTCCAACCTGTTTGCCTACTCCACCTCGAAGGGTGGCTTGCTCGTGATGACGCGGAACCTTTCCCGCGGTCTGGCGCGTGACCGGATCAGGGCGAATGCCCTCAATCCCGGCTGGGTCATCAGCGAGAACGAGATTGCTGTCCAGGCAAGTGATGGTCACGACCTTGCATGGATCGAGGAAGCAGGGAGGCGCCAGCCCTTGGGTCGGACGCAAACGCCGCAGGATTCCGCCTATGCTGCGGTCTTCCTTCTCTCAGACGAGTCATCACAGGTGACCGGGACGGAGATGAACGTGGATGCCGGCCGGTCCATGCCAGGGCAGGGTGGTTCCGCCTAGGTGTGCTGGAACCCTCCGAGGCACGCACCTCGTGCCATTTGAACAAGCCCGACGGGTTGGCGCTGCGCGCGCCCTCCCCGTGTGTCCGCTCCTGCCGAATTGCCAAGTTGGTGTGAGAGACTGAAAGACCGTGGACCTCCAGGCACTCCTCAACCCGTTGGCGATCAATCCCTTCGACCTCTTTCCCACATCGCCAGATGCGGGGACGCTGATGGACGCCGCCGAGCGGTTTCCGGGCGGCCCGGTGGCGCTGGTGTTCGTGCTTTTCTGGTCGCCATGGATGGCTGCCATTGGGATCCCGGCGGGACTGATCCTTGCCCGTCACGCCGGTATCAATCCGTTCGTGACGTTTGGCCTCTATGCCCTGACCGACATCATGGGAGCGATGATCACGCACCCTCTTTATGCGGTCATCAAGCGATACGGCGGGCGGGTGGCCTTCCTCAGCACTATCGGCCGTTGGTACGTCCGCATCGCGATGATCGGGGCGAAGCCTCCGCGCATCGATGATGTCCGGAATGGTCCAATCTGGCCGGCGCTGTTCCGCATCGGGGTCGTCGCTTTCGGGTTCGATATCTACCACGGTGGCATGGTCATTGCCGGGTTGCCGGTCCCGCGGCTGCTGGGCTGGGGGGCGGCTCTTGCAGGCGACCTGATCTGGTTCGGCGTGCTCTTCGCGACCAGTACCGCAGCTGCCGCCGTCGTCGACAACGACAAGACCGTGGGCATCATCACCGTTGTTGCGATGATTGCAATTCCCAAGATTGCCGAGTGGATCTTCCCCGCACTTCGAGGAAGTTCAGTTCCAGCGAAGGGCCCCGCACCGACGAGTGATGGAGTAACCGTGAGCCCTGCGCTCGCTTTCGCGGGTCCATCCAGCGGGAAGGTTGCGCTTACTGGTCGCCATCGGGATGCAGTGCCCGCGACCGGGGTCGGCGGCGGTCGGCGTTCTGCGAAGCGCGGATCAGGTGCTCAACCTCGGCCTCGTAGTCATTGACATCAATTTCGCCGCGCGAAAACTGACCCTTGAGTACCGCGAGCATCTCGTCGCGGTACTCCATGTGAGTCAGGGTTCCGGCAAGGTATCGACGCTTCAGGCCGTCCTCGGGGAGTTCGGGAGTGCGCTTCCCATCACTCGTCTCGTCTTTGGGTCTCGACGCCCGCCAGATGAGCCAAGCTGGCAGGCCGATGATTCCGGCTGCGACCGCTCCGGCGATGGACAAACCGATCAACAGGACGACCAAGGCAAGGGCGGCGATCACGGCCACAAACGGGAGGGCAACCAAGCCCGCCGCTACCCCGATCACCGGCCCGACGACCGCAGGAATGAGGACACCGAGAAGGATGACCGCGGCAACCGCACGCGCTAGAAACCGGCGGACCGTTCGAGATCGACCCTTCCTCTTCACATTCCAGTCCGTCTCTGACATGGCCCTACCACTCGCCTTGCCCGGCACATTGGCCTGCGATACCAGTCTGAGTCTACGTCTCGGCCGTCCCGCATCGCACCGCGGGCGTGCGCGGCGGTACCATGCGTTCTGAGGGGAACGAGTGCCATGATGATCCTCGCTGGGCGGACAGTGATCTTTGCGTGGGCCTTGGGCATCGCGTATGTCGGGTACCTGCTTGTCAGTGGTGAGATTGGGGTCATGACCGCGGCGTTGGAGGCCGGCCGGACGCTCGACGTCGTTCTCAATGCCATCTTCACCACATTGGTCGCCACGATGGTGGCCATCACCGTCGGCCTTTTCCTGTTCGTTGGTGTCGCGAACGAAGGAAGCTAGGACCGCTTGGTCCAGGCGCGCCCCGCCCGCTTTTGTTGGCCTCGTGCCCGGCCCGCCATGTCGATCCGAAAGGGCGACCGGGGCCATCAATCACGAATCGCACCGTGATCGCGCTGCCAGTTTGACGGAACCCCAACACAATGTTTCCTGATCTCTGGATGGCCGTGGTTGCGGTCTCACTCGGCGGCATGATCGGCATCGTTCAGGGAACACTTGGCGCAGGTGGCGCAATCCTGACCCTGCCGGTCCTCGTCTACGTGCTCGGCGCTCCGGTGCCTGTCGC
>Ga0209598_10000572_pt1 | contig 29878 bp, 30 predicted proteins | sample M_140807_EF_Meta_FD_187317 | JGI IMG/M metagenome (GOLD analysis project Ga0209598, IMG submission 187317) | Freshwater microbial communities from Lake Montjoie, Canada to study carbon cycling - M_140807_EF_MetaG (SPAdes) (version 2) | ecosystem: Environmental > Aquatic > Freshwater > Lake...
AATGAAAGACTTACTGCGCACAGAGCACCTTTCCCGTGCTGATGTCGATTTACTTCTCGATACGGCAGCTGACTTTGCATCGAGCCCACTCCGCTCCAACACAGCGTTGAGCAATAAGACTGTCGCGATTTATATGACTAAGCCTTCAACACGTACTCGCCTAGCCTCTGAAACTGCAGTAGCGCACTTGGGTGGAACGCCCATTTTTATCCGCGGTGATGATCTACAACTTGGCCGTGGTGAAACAATCGCAGATACAGCAAAAATCATCAGTGGTTTCTGTGATGCGCTCATTATCCGTACCTTCAAGCAATCAGATGTTGATGAACTTGGAGCTCAATCTTCAATCCCTGTTATTAATGGTCTTACCGATGACGACCACCCAACTCAGCTTCTTGCAGATTGGGTCACCATCCGCGAGAACTTTGGCAATGACATCAAAGGTCGCAAGTTTGTCTATCTCGGCGATGGAAACAATATGACCCATGCATGGTTAATCATGGGAGCAATCATGGGAGCGCACGTTGTTGCTGCAACTCCTGATGGTAAGTGGGCACCTGATCCAGCCATTGTTGCGAAGGCGAAGGCGATTGCTGCAAAGAGTGGCGCAACTATTGAAGTAACAACAGATGCAGAAGCCGCAGCTAAAGGTGCATCCGTTCTCTATACCGATGTGTGGATGTCCATGGGAGATCCTGAAGCAGAACGTGACGAGAAGATGAAAGCACTCGCACCATATGCGGTGACTGAAAATCTCATGAAACTTACTGAGAAAGATTCCATCTTCATGCATTGTCTTCCTGCACATCGCGGTGAAGAAGTTGAAGCATCTGTCATCGATGGCCCGAAGTCGGTCATCTGGCGTGAGGCCTATCACCGCCGCACAACCATTCAAGCTCTGCTTTATCACCTAACTCGTGGTGAACTTAAGGGAAATTAAGTCGAAATCAAGTCATTGAGTAGTACCCCTCAGCAGAAACAGATGCAATTCACATAGCCTTCAAGGCATCGACCCACTACCTTTAGCCGCATGAGAGTTGCCGTTCCTAGAGAGATTAGAGATGGTGAGAAGCGCGTAGCGCTTGTGCCAGATGTCATCAATAAATTGACCCGACTTGGCTACGAAGTCGTCATTGAATCCGGGGCAGGCAATCACGCCCAAGCAACCGATGATCTCTTCACTGCAGCAGGTGCCACAGTAAAGAGTGGCAACGTTATTAGCGATGCCGATGTAGTTCTCTCTGTTACCTCACTGACACCAGCACAGATGGGCAGCCTCAAGAAAGGCGCCGTCACAATCTCTTTCCTTTCACCAGTTACTGGAACTGATTCAATCGATGCTGCAGCAAGTGCTGGAGTAACTGCTTTCTCACTCGAATTGGTCCCACGTATTTCTCGCGCACAATCAATGGATGCACTCACTTCGCAAGCGCTCTGCGCTGGATATCGGGCCGCACTTGTTGGCGCAGAACTTTCACCACGTTTCTTCCCAATGTTGATGACTGCTGCGGGAACAGTGACACCGGCGCAGGTATTAGTTCTTGGTGCAGGAGTTGCAGGCCTACAGGCGATTGCAACAGCTCGCAGACTTGGTGGGGTTGTTAGTGCATATGACGTTCGCCCTTCATCTGCTGATGAAGTTAAATCAATGGGTGCAACATTTATCAACCTTGAACTTGAAGCGCTGGAAGGTGCTGGCGGTTACGCACGCGAGATGACTGAAGAACGTGCAGCAAAGCAACGCGAACTTCTTACACCTTACATTGCCAAGTCACATGTCGTTATTACTACTGCAGCAGTTCCGGGTCGTACTGCGCCGCGTTTGATGACGGCGCAGATGGTTGATGCGATGGAGGCAGGAACAATCATTGTTGACCTCGCTGCCGAAACCGGTGGAAACGTTGAAGGATCTAAGCCTGGCGAAATTGTTGTTACGGCAAAAGGAGTTCAGATCTGGGGTGGCAAAGATGTTCCGAGCCAACTTCCATTCCACGCATCAAGCTTGTATTCACGTAACGTGGTCAATCTACTGACTCTGATGACTACTCCAAGTAAAGATGGAGCGCCTGTTTCACTCAATATTGATTTCACCGATGAAATCATCGATAAGTCAGCAACAACTCATGGTGGTGCAAAGCACACACCAGGTGCGAGCGAGAAAGGCGGTGCAAAGTAATGGATGCAATCGCAATCATTTCCATCTTCGTTCTCGCAGTTTTTGTGGGATTTGAAGTCGTCTCGAAGGTTTCTTCGACTCTCCACACACCTCTTATGTCAGGTGCCAACGCAATTCACGGTGTCATCCTTGTGGGTGCCATCATCGTCGCAGATCACAGCGAGACCAATCTAGAACTTGGGCTCTCACTTGCTGCAATTGTTCTTGCCACCATCAATATGGTCGGAGGCTTTGTTGTAACCGATCGCATGCTCGAAATGTTTAAGCCGAAGAAGTCTGTAGACAAGGCAGGCGAATAATGAATAGCACCCTCTATAGCCTCATCGGTCTCGGCGCAGGTGTTGCATTTATCTTGGCTCTCAAAGGTCTTTCACATCCAAAGACTGCTCGTCGCGGAAATCTCATTGGTGCATTCGGGGCAACCGTTGCAACACTTTCAGTATTTCTCTATGTCACACCTACTCATGGTCAAGATGTAGGGCACTCACTTCCGCTTCATAACTTCTGGTGGATTATTGGCGCAATTCTTGTAGGTCTTGTCATTGGTGTACCGGCAGCACGCAAAGTTGAAATGACACAGATGCCTCAGCTAGTGGCACTCTTCAACGGTGTTGGTGGTGGCGCAGCTGCGCTCGTTGCAATCGTTGAGTATCTCAACCTTGGCACTGAAGCCACTACGGCAGAAGTCATCTTTACTGTTTTCACAGTTGTTGTTGGATGTGTTTCGTTCAGCGGCTCAATTATCACCTTTATGAAGCTTCAAGAGCTGATGACCACTCGTCCTGTTGTATTCCCTGGCGGGCGTTTTGTTATTGCAGGAACACTTGCTGCAGTTCTCGGCGTCTCCGTCTGGGTTGTTTCTGCAATGGGAACAACACCACTACTTACTCTTGCAGCACTCTCTCTTCTCTTCGGTGTGCTCTTTGTGCTTCCGGTTGGTGGCGCAGATGTGCCGATTGTCATCTCACTTCTTAATGCATTTACTGGCCTCACCGTTGCAGCAAGCGGATATGTACTCTCTTCAACGCTTCTGATCATCGCAGGAACTTTGGTTGGTGCTTCAGGAACAATCCTTACCCGCTTGATGGCTGAAGCGATGGGTCGCTCACTCTTTGGAACACTCTTTGGCGCCTTTACTGCAAAGCCACAAGCTGTATCAGATTCAGCAGAGGAACGACCTGTGCGTTCAGGTTCTGCTGATGACGTTGCAATTCTTCTTAACTACGCACGTCGCGTTGTTATCGTTCCTGGCTTTGGTCTCGCTGTTGCGCAAGCGCAGCACACCGTTCGCGAACTCGCTGATTTGATGCTCTCTAAAGGCATCGATGTTGCCTATGGAATTCACCCTGTTGCAGGACGCATGCCAGGACATATGAACGTACTTCTTGCAGAAGCAAATGTTCCTTACGATCAATTAGCTGAGATGGATGAAGTCAATCCAACATTTGGTCAGACAGATGTTGCCATTGTCATCGGTGCAAACGATGTTGTGAACCCAGCAGCGCAGACAACGCCGGGATGTCCTATCTATGGCATGCCAATTCTTGAAGTCAATCATGCAAGCAACATCATTTTCTTAAAGCGCTCTATGCGTCCAGGATTTGCTGGTATCGAAAATGAATTGCTTTATGATCCAAAGACAATGCTTCTCTTTGGTGATGCAAAGGCATCACTGACAAAGGTTGTCTCTGCGCTAAAAGCTCTTTAACTATCCCTCTTGAAGGTCAGTTGGAGCGTTATGCACATCAAGGATGTCGCCAGATAACTTATCTGTCCGATGAAGTGGCTTCTTGGCATCTTCCTTATAGATTGCTGGAATTGAGCCAAGTAGACCTTTTTGGAAATCTTCAAATGCTTGCATTACTTCTGCCTTGGTATTCATGACAAATGGACCCATCCATGCGACAGGCTCTTTGATTGGTGCTCCACCGAGGATGAAAAGTTCTAGGTTTGGTGAACGTGATTCTTGCTGGTTTGCAGCACGCACAACTATTGCATCACCATCTCCGAAGACAGTGAGCTGTCCCATTGAAACTGGGCGCTGCTCATCTCCGACAAAGCCATTTCCTGACATTGTGTAGACAAGTGCGTTGTAATCCTTACGCCATGGAAGGCGGAGTTCTGCGCCAGGTGCCACAGTTGCGTGAATCAATGTGATTGGTGTCTGTGTTGTTCCAGGTCCAACATGTCCATCGAGTTCGCCAGCAATAATGCGAATCAGTGATCCGCCATCAGTAGAGGAAATAAGTGCAACATCATTTGCACGCACATCCTGATATGCAGGAGGTGACCACTTCTTACTTGCGGGAAGGTTTACCCATAATTGGAAACCGTGGAATAACCCGCCTGACATAACGAGATGTTCTGGGGGAGTTTCAATATGAAGAATTCCTCCGCCGGCAGTCATCCACTGAGTATCGCCATCAGTGATTGTTCCGCCGCCACCATTTGAATCTTTGTGATCGAAGATGCCATCAATAATGTATGTAACAGTCTCAAAACCGCGGTGTGGGTGCCATGGAGTTCCTTTTGGTTCACCTGGTGCGTATTCAACTTCACCCATTTGATCCAAGTGAATAAATGGATCAAGCTCTGCTAAATCAACACCGGCAAATGCGCGACGAACCGGAAAGCCTTCACCTTCGAAACCTTGCGGAGCAGTTGTAATGCTCTTAACGCGTCGTGCACGCAGCGCTGTTACATCGCTGATGCGCGGGAGGATGGTGATATCGCTGACTGTTACTGCTGGCACTTGTGGCTCCTTTGACTTGGCTCAAATCTAGTTGAACTTTCAACTAGTCGCAACTTGTAAGACTTGTCGTCATACATGCGCTCATTTACCTGACGAATTCTACGAATTCCAAAGGCTGAGTAGAATGACGGTGTGAACAAGCACGCGCCCAAGTTAAATAAGGTGATTCTGTATTACATCTTTACCCCAATCACCGATCCTGACGCTGTGCTGCTCTGGCAGCAAAATCTCTGCCAATCCTTAAATCTCAAGGGGCGCATCCTGATTTCTAAGCATGGAATTAATGGAACCGTTGGCGGCGAGATGGCTGATGTGAAGAAGTATGTGCGCGAAACTCGCCGCTACCCAGGCTTTAAGAAGATTACATTTAAATGGTCAGATGGAACAGGAAACGAATTTCCTCGCCTTCGAGTTGTCGTTAAGGATGAACTCGTAGCTTTTGGCAGCCCAGGTGAATTTGAAGTCGATGAAAATGGCGTTATTGGTGGGGGTGTTCATCTGCGCCCAGAGCAGGTAGAGGAGCTCGTCAAAGAGCGCGGAGATGAAGTTGTCTTCTTCGATGGCCGCAACGCATATGAAGCAAAGATTGGAAAATTCAAGAACGCAATAGTTCCTGATGTGGATTCATCACGCGATTTCATCCGCGAAATTGAGAGTGGTAAATACGACCACATTAAGGATAAGCCAGTCGTTACATATTGCACTGGTGGAATTCGCTGCGAGATTTTATCTGCTGTCATGAAAAAGCGTGGATTCAACGAGGTCTATCAAATCGATGGCGGCATAGTGAAATATGGCGAACGTTTTGGAGATGAAGCTTTATGGGAAGGCTCGCTCTATATCTTTGACGATCGCATGGCTATGGATTTCTCTGACAAGGCAAAGGTTATTGGTGAGTGTGACAAGTGCAGCGCTCCAACAAGAGATTTTCGTAATTGCAACACCGCTTCATGCCACCAGTTAATTCTTCTCTGTGACTCATGCGCTTCCCTACCTTCAAACTTGAGCTGCACGCATGATCAATCGCGCACGCACGATTCTGAGCTCGTCGGCTAACTTGTCATGATCTGGTGGCCGACTGAGATTCCTACTCTGCAATATGGACTTGTGACTCTTCGTCCAAGTGAAGAAAAAGATATCGACTCAATATTCAACGCATGCCAAGATCCACTCATCCCTGCATTCACTACAGTTCCTGCTGCTTACACAATCGATCACGCAATTGATTTTGTGCGATCTGACCCATTTAGCTTTGCCGAACGTCGAGAATTTCGCTTTGTGGTTGATTACGGCAACGGCGATGATGTGAAATTTGCTGGAGTTATCTCATTACACACCATCAATATTAAGAACCATACTGCAGAAATTGGGTACTGGTTAGAGAAGTCGATGCGTGGCAAAGGTATCGGCACCATCGCAGCAAAGATGATTACCGATTATGGTTTCAGAACTCTTGGATTCCGCCGGATTGATGGGCTTGCAGATGTCGATAACACGGCTTCACAGAAACTTCTCACAAGTGCGGGCTATCAAAAGGAAGGAATATTGCGCAACAAGGTCACACGTGATGATGGGCGGCAGATTGATATGGCACTCTTTGCAACGACTGATTCGAGCTGGAAACCGCTCGACAATTAACGATCGAGGGAGGGGTAATCGATGTATTCACTAGCTCTCCTTGTTCTCATTCTCATGTCGATACTCCTATTTTCAGGGCCGATTGCGCTGATTCTCACTACGCAGAAAATCAAGAAATTGAGTGATAGTCGAAGTTATTTGCTCATTCGTAGAAGTTTTCTTGCAGCCTTATCTCTCTTTGGAATTCTTGTAAGCCTCTTCACGATTATTGGTGCCGCGCCTTTGTCAGTCAAATTCATAGGAGCTCTCTGCCTTACTGCACATTACTTTTCAATTGACCGCGAATACAATCGCGTGATTTCATCCAAATTTCGCCGTGGTAAAAATGGACCAGCAGGGCAGAGCTAGGGATGAAGAAGTTTTGGGCAAAGCTCACCAGCATTTTTGTGGTTTGTACATTAGGTTTCGTATTAGTACCAACGTCTGTACTCGCTGCTGATAACCCACCTCGCAAAATCATGACAGGGTGGGTTCCGTATTACTCCATGAAAACTGCATTACCTGATGTTCTCAACAACATCGACCTTATAAAAGAAGTCATGCCATTTTGGTACACACTCAAATTTGATGGCAAAGCGAAAGCTGCCGTAATTACAGATCTCTATGCACCAGCCAACCCAAGTGTCCCCATTACCGAACCGCTCAATGCGATGCGTAATGCTGGGTTATCTATCATTCCCACGATTACTGATGGAACTGACAAATTAGTTCTTGCTGGGTTACTCAAAAATCCAGCCTCCCGAACGCAAATAGTTTCGGCAATCATGAATTTAGTGCGCACCAATAACTACGATGGAATTGACCTAGATTTTGAAGGCTTTGCATTTGTAGACGGTAATACGACATGGACAAGTACTGCGCCATCGTGGGTTGCATTCGTCAAAGAGCTTAGTTCTGCACTGCACGCAGAGAAGAAACTTCTCTCAGTCTCTACTCCTTACGTCCTTAATCCGAGTGAGGCGCAGAAGGGTTATTTCGTATATGCGTGGGCGGCAATTGCATCTTCTATCGACAAGTTGCGAATCATGACGTATGACTATTCCGTTTCAAAGGTTGGCCCGCTTGGACCAATTACGTGGGCTGAGCGAACAGTCCAGTACGCCATTTCAATTATGCCTGCATCAAAAGTATTTGTGGGAGTACCTGGATATGGACGAGATTGGGTGACAGCAGTTTCTGGGGTATGCCCAGCAAATGTAATTAATGCAGTAAAGCCCGGTGCGAAAGCTGCAACATTTGTGATGCGCGATGCCGTTGCACTTGCTGCTACGTATGGATCAGTTCCTACATATGATGAGAAATCTGGCGAGATGACATTCTCATATCAGAAGGTGTACAACGGAACTACTGCTACCGGTTTAGCAACCTCATGTACTGCTTCTCGCATTGCCTGGTACCAAGATGCCCGTGGGTGGGCGCTACGCGCCGCGCTTGTGACGAAATACCGCATAGGTGGAATCACTGCATGGACATTCGGCATGGAAGAGCCGCTTGCAATGGAATCAATTCGCCAAGTAGCAAAAGAAATTGCACCAGATCAAGTGACAGTAACTGCTTCCATCAATAATTCAACAATTGACTACGGAAATCCAATCACAGTGACAGCAACGTTTACGATTAAAGATAAGTCACCAGTGGCTGGAGTACCAGTACGTATCGAAGGAAAATCTGCTGGAGATATTAATTGGCGCACCTTAGCTACTGTCACAACAGGCATTGATGGGAAGATTGAAAAGGCAGTCTTAGTTGGAAAATCAACGGCAGTGCGCGTTTATTCAGATTCGACATGGGAACGTTCGGAAGGTTCAAGTTCTGAGTTCCCGATAGTGGTTAATCGACTTCTTGTTATCAGCGCACCAGGAACTGTGAAGTCTTCTGCTTCCACTGTTATCACAGGAAATATTCGCCCTCGAATTGCAGGCGCATCAGTTCAACTTGAGAAATTGGTTGGGAAGGACTGGAAGCAAGTCGATCAACCAGTTCTGACTGATCCACAAGGAAACTTCTCACTCAATCTAACTGCCCAATCACGAGGTGTGATCTCCTTCCGAGTCTTGATTGCTGCAGATGCGCTATGGAGTTCTGTCGCAAGCCCAATCTTTAATATCATTGTCCGATGATGGTTAAGACTGCAGATAAAATCGAAGAAGAGATTCGTGCAATCTTTTCTGGTGATACCCCCTGGGTCACGGTTGTCTGGGATGACCCAGTGAATCTGCAGACATATGTTGTTTATGTCTTTATGGAACTTTTTGGATATCCCAAGGCTCGCGCGACAGAGTTGATGTTGCAAGTGCATAACGAAGGTAAGGCGATTGTTTCGACAGGGAGTAGAGAAGAGATGGAGCATGATGTTGCCCGACTACATGAATATGGACTGTGGGCAACTATTCAACGCGGTGATCAGCTGTGACAGCTACCGAAGGTTTTAGTCGCCATGGTGACCACTCCTATATTGCAACATTTGCCGATAGCGAGAAAGAAGTGCTTCTCAATCTCTGTGAGCAGATCATCGAACTTCTGGCTGAGCGTCAGGACCACGGTCAAGAAGATCCGCTAGCTGCGATGGTTGGAATTACTTCTCATGATTCACCACCTGAAGATGAAGTTCTGCACCGCCTACTTCCTAATGCCTATGCAGATCAGGTTGATGCATCAGAATTTCGGCGTTATACGGAATCAACCTTGCGCCAAAAGAAGCAAGCACATGCGATCTCAATGCGAATTCACCTTAAATCATCTGATGATGGAACTATCGATTTAGATCATGACAATGCAAATGCATGGCTAGGTGGAATTAACGATATCCGTCTGGCTCTCGGCGTTAGATTGAAAGTTGAGAACAATTCGCATGAAGAGCTTGAACTTTTATCTCCCGATGATCCATTACGTGGTGTTTATGCTGTTTATACATGGCTCGGCTGGCTACAAGAGACACTACTTTCCGCACTTATTGATGATGCAGATGAAGATGCAGAATCCCAGCTCGGTAGTTCATAAGTAATCTTTGTGTAGGATTACGACATGTCACTTGAGATTTCACGCGCATTTGTGGATGCAATACTCGAGCAGTCCCGTGCTGAATACCCGGATGAATGCTGCGGTGTCATCCTTGGACCAATTGGTTCCGGCAAAGCCCTTCGCCATAAACCAATGATTAATGCAGCACATTCGCCGACTTTTTATGAATTTGATCCAAAGGACTTGCTAGCTCTCTATCGTGAGGCTGACGATAACGATGAAGAGATTGTCGTGATCTATCACTCGCATACCGAAACTGAGGCATATCCGTCCCGAACTGATATCGCCTACGCTGGAGAACCTGGCGCGCACTATGTCTTAGTCTCTACACGCAAAGAGATTGCACCTGCAACAGAGTTCCGTTCATATCGAATCATCGATGGGGTTGTGACTGAAGAACCCGTCACAATTACTGGTTAAAGACTTCGATTAGAGTTCACAGCGTTTTTTCGACATAATTGAGGCATGTCAATCGAAATTCGTATCCCAACAATTCTGCGCCCATATACAAAGGACCAGAAGTCAGTTGAAGCAGAAGGTGCAACACTTTCTGCAGTCATTACAGATCTCGATGCCAACTATGCCGGTCTTGGTGAACGACTCCTTGAAAATGGAGCACTACGACGTTTCATCAATGTTTATGTCAACGATGAAGATGTTCGATTTCTTGGTGGACTTGATGCGCAAATCAAAGATGGCGACTCAATAACAATTTTGCCTGCTGTCGCTGGCGGCTAATTTTGGCACGTTACGACTCACTCGAATCATCGGTAGGGAACACACCACTAATCGGTCTTCCTCGTCTCTCTCCTGCCCCCAACGTTCGTTTATGGGCAAAGATGGAAGATCGTAATCCAACAGGTTCAATTAAAGATCGCACAGCTCTTTCAATGATTGAAGCAGCAGAACGTGATGGTCTTTTGAAACCTGGTTCAACAATTCTTGAACCTACAAGTGGGAACACCGGAATATCACTTGCGATGGCATCAAAGGTGCGCGGTTACAAACTCATCTGTGTGATGCCAGAGAACACAAGCCCTGAGCGCCGCCAACTTCTTGAGATGTGGGGAGCGCAGATAATTTCCTCCCCTGCAGCGGGTGGTTCTAATGAAGCGGTGCGCGTGGCAAAAGAGATTGCCGCAAAGAATCCAGATTACGTTTTTCTCTATCAATACGGCAATCCTGCAAATACAGAGGCTCATTACAAGCACACAGGTCCTGAAATCTTTACAGATCTTCCAACAATCACACACTTTGTTGCAGGTCTTGGAACTACCGGAACATTGATGGGCGCAGGTCGTTATCTGCGTGAGCAAAATCCTGATATTCAGATTATTGCTGCAGAGCCTCGTTATGGAGAGCTTGTTTATGGATTACGTAATATCGATGAGGGTTTTGTTCCAGAACTTTATGATGCAACAGTATTGACGCGTCGTTTCTCTGTGGGCGCTGAAGATTCAGTAAAGCGAGTGCGCGAACTTCTTGAAGTAGAAGGAATATTCGCTGGAATATCTACAGGTGCAATTCTTCATGCTGCTATTGCAATGGGTAATGAAGCGCTCCGCGATGGCCGTGATGCAGATATTGCATTTATTGTCTGTGATGCGGGCTGGAAATACTTATCTACGGGCGTTTATGGCTCGCATATTGCTGAAGCGACCGAAGGGCTCGACGGCACTCTTTGGGCTTAAAGCCTTCTCACCGTTAGACTTGCGCCATGAGTAACGCGCCAATCGGTATCTTCGATTCTGGCGTTGGTGGATTAACCGTTGCTCGCGCAATCCTTGACCAACTTCCTAATGAATCAACTCTCTATATCGGCGACACAGCGCGTGGTCCATACGGTCCTCGCTCGCTCGCGGAAGTGCGCGACTTCTCTCTAGAAACTCTCGATTTCCTCGTTGATCAAGGTGTGAAAGCACTTGTGATTGCATGCAACACAGCAAGTGCTGCGATGTTGAGAGATGCACGTGAGCGTTATTCGATTCCAGTCATTGAAGTTATTCAACCTGCTGTGAGACGAGCTGTTGCTGCTACTCGCACAGGCAAAGTAGGAGTCATTGGTACGCACGCAACAATTGATTCCAAGGCATATCTGGATGCATTTGCCGCAGCTCCACAGCTAAAGATTTCCTCGATTGCTTGCCCGCTCTTTGTCGAATATGTCGAACGCGGTGAAACTTCAGGGGATGCCATCACAAAAGTTGCTCGGGAGTATTTGCAGCCGATGATTGATGCTGAAGTGGATACCTTGGTTCTTGGATGTACTCACTACCCACTTTTGACTGGCGTTATCTCCTATGTAATGGGCAACGGAGTCTCACTCGTCTCTAGCGCTGAAGAGACGGCAAAAGACCTTTACCGAGTGCTCGTAGAAAATTCTTTGCTACGCGAGGCTTCGGGTACACCTGCATCGCATAAATTCCTTGCAACAGGTGATTCCAAGGCATTTGAAGTTCTAGCACGACGATTCTTGGGGCCTGAAGTAGGTTCTGTGCAACACCAAGATCTCTAATCAAAATACGTTAAGAAAATGGGGCAAGAGATGGCACGTAACGATGGACGCACAGTAGATCAACTTCGCGATATCAAAATTACTCGCGGATGGCTTGATCATGCCGAAGGTTCCGTTCTTGTCGAATTTGGTAAGACTCGCGTTCTTTGTGTTGCATCTTTTACCCCAGGTGTTCCACGTTGGTTAAAGGACTCAGGTAATGGGTGGGTTACATCGGAATATGCGATGTTGCCACGAGCAACACATACTCGCTCTGATCGTGAAAGCGTGAAGGGAAAGCTTGGTGGACGTACTCAAGAGATCTCACGTTTAGTTGGACGCTCCCTACGTGGCATTGTTGATATGAAAGAACTTGGAGAAAACACCATCGTCATTGACTGTGATGTTTTACAAGCAGATGGTGGAACTCGTACCGCGGCAATAACAGGTGCATATGTGGCACTTGCTGATGCAATTTCATGGGCGCAGAAGCAAGGACATATCAAAGCAAGCGCAAAGCCACTGGCAGATTCAGTTGCTGCAATCAGTGTCGGTATTATTGATGGAGTTCCAATGCTCGATCTTTGCTACGAAGAAGATGTACGCGCCGAAACAGATATGAACGTTGTCTGTTCTGGTGACGGTCGCTTCATTGAAGTTCAAGGAACTGCAGAAGGTGCACCATTTGATCGTGCGCTTCTTGATTCATTGCTCGATCTGGCCGTTGCTGGTTGTGCAACTTTGACCGAACTTCAAAAGCAAGCTCTCGCAAAGTAAATGTCTCATAAGCTCCTACTTGCAACTCGTAATAAAGGAAAGATCGAAGAGTTTCGTCGCATCCTTGATGCAGTCGCACCTGGAGAGATTGATTTAGTTGGCTTAGATCAATTCCCAGATCTGCATGATGTCGTTGAAGATGGCGCAACATTTGAAGAAAATGCGCTCAAGAAAGCACGTGAAATGTCACTTGCTTCAGGAATTCCTGCAATTGCAGATGACAGCGGGCTCTGCGTTGATGCACTTGGTGGTGACCCTGGGATTTTTTCTGCACGTTGGGCAGGCGGCCACGGAGATGATGCGGCCAACACTGCAAAAGTTCTCCAGCAGTTAAGTGAAATTCCAGATGAGAAACGAAGTGCTCACTTCACCTGCGTTGCTGCGCTCTATCTGCCAGACGGTAGAAGCCATTGCGAAGAGGCCCATTTTGATGGATGGATTCTTCGCGCTCCAATCGGAGAGCATGGTTTTGGCTATGACCCAATCTTCCGCCCTGATGGATTGGAGCTCTCCAGCGCGCAAATGAGCGCGGAGGACAAGGATGCGATTAGCCATCGAGGAAAATCACTCCGTGCAATAGCTCCTCATGTGATCACTTTGCTCAAAACCCTAGGTTAAACTTTCACCTATATTCCACCGTTCGACCCAAATAGGCATTTCAGGCGTCACTCAACTCAAGGAGATATACCGTGGCAGTAAAGAAGAAGACAGCAGCTAAGAAAGCTGCACCTAAGAAGGCCGCTAAGAAGTCAACTGCAAAGAAGACGACTGCTAAGAAGTCTGTGGCGAAGAAGAAGACAACTAAGAAAGTTGTGAAGAAGACAGCGGCGAAGAAGTCGACTGCGAAGAAGGCTGTAGCGAAGAAGAAGACGACAAAGAAGGCGGCACCTAAGAAGGCTGTTAAGAAGTCCTCTGCTAAGAAGTCTGCTTCCTCTAAGTTTGTTGTGCCACCAGTTCCAGCAACTGGTTCTGCGCGCGTTAATGTCTCAACAACACCTGCGGCTTCAAAGCCAGCAGCGAAGTCAGCACCATCTGCTGCGCCACGTCAGGGATCATCAAGCAAGACTCTTCTTGCAGTACTTGTCGGAGTCGTACTTCTTGGTGCAATTGTTATCTCTAACTCAAATAAAGAGAACGACGATGCAGCTCCTACTGTAGATCCATCAATTTCAGCATCAGCAGAACCAACTGCAACTGAAGAAGCAGCACCTGAAACCCCAGCTGTAACTGATGCTGCAACAACTGGAGAAGCTCCATCACGCTTCATTGGAAATTGGAAAGATAGCTCGAAGGCTGTCATGGTCATTACATGGAAGGCACCAGCCGGAGATGTTAAGGGTTACAAAGTAGAGACTCGCTCTAATCTAGGTGCATGGAATGTTGTATCTGAAATTTCAGCAACAACATATGCAGCTGAGTTTGCAAAGAAGTCTGAAGATGGTTCAACATCATTCCGTGTTTCTGCAGTTTATGCAGATGGATCACTTGGTGTTGCAAAGGCCTTCGGATTCGCTGGTCAATTCGAATAAAGAGTTAAGTAAAAACCCCGTCCATACAATGGGCGGGGTTTTTCTTTTTAATCTAAATGCTTAAGAATTTCTGCAACGTATACATCAACCCCGGTAGGAACAAGATGTACTCCATCAGGGGCAAAGTATTCGGGATGTCCTTCTGAGATTGCGTTCCAGTCGATGACTGTCACATTTGAGTATTGAGAGGCCACTGCAGCGATGAGGGAGTTATTTCCTTCGCGCCAAGGGCGTGGAACTGCAGTATTTACGACGATTATTCGAGGCTGATCTTTCACTGTTTCAAAGATTGCAACTGTCTGTTCGCGAGTGAGGGCATTGTTATTGCCTAAGTCAAAGATCACTGTGGCATTAGCTGCTTGATTCTTATCCTGCAACATCACCGTGAGCAGTTCAGGAGCCTGTCTTCCGATGCGGGCATTCATGATTGAAATCGGATGAGTTTGACCAAGCTTTGAACGAATTCCAAGAATGACTGAATCTCCAGTTACCCATAGGCCATCTGTCACAACCTCAGTAATTGCTGCAGGCGTCGAGGTGAGTGAGTCTTCAAGCCTCTGCCTTTGATCATTGGCAATGCCAATGGCTCGAACACTCACAACAGTTGCAAGAAGAAGAACGATGACGGTAACAAGTGAGAAGGTGCGAGTCTGCTGTGTGCGCTCCTTTTTGGTGCGATATTTCAATCCCTTCCACCAGTATTGAATAACCCCTCGTCGAATAGGTAGCTCTACATAACGCAAGGAAATATCACTCAGAGCCAAGACAATGAGAATGCGAAGTGCGTAGAGCGCCCACTCTTTGCCTGCAAGATCTACGCTAGGACGTGTAACTTGAAAGATGACCCAATGCCATAAATAGATTGCATATGAGCGTTCACCGATCCAGAGAAAGACTGGATTCTGCAGAACTGGCGCAAAACGTGATGCAGGGTGCACAACCGACATGATGATTGCTGCACCACACACACCTGCTAGTGGGAATGCAATTTTATAGAGAGTTGGTTGAGTTTCATCGATAAAGAGAAATGCTGCAAGAATTCCAATAAAGCCAATGAATCCAACGCCATCAATAAAGTCTTGGGCCTTCTTTGAAACCTGTGTCGTAAAGTTTTGTGGAATCCAGCTCACAGCAAGTGCTGCACCTAAGAAAAGTCCGATGCTATGTGTATCTGTGCCGAAGTAGACGTGGCTGACTTTTGAGGCATTTGAAGCATCTAGTGAGAAAGAGACTAGAAGCAATGTAATTCCTGAAGCTGCAGCAATGGCAAGAGATGCCAGTGGAATATGTTTCTTACCGAATTGCTTGAGAATAAAATAGAGAATCAATGGCCATATGAGATAGAACTGAGCTTCCACTGCAAGTGACCACGTGTGTTGCAGTAGTGGCGGCCGCCCAATACTTTCAAAGTAATCCTGGTGGTGAGCTACGAGCCACCAATTCATTGTGCCGCTCATAGAGAATGGAGTGTCGATCAACAATCTTTTTATGGTATCTGGGGCCCAGATTCCAATGGCAATTGTGGTTGACACCAACATGAAGATCAGCGCAGGTACGAGGCGACGAGCGCGAGCGATATAGAAGCCACGAAGATCTAGGCCACCACTCTGAGCAATGGAATCAAGCAGAAGGCGAGTAATGACATAGCCAGATATGACAAAGAAGAGATCAACTCCTAGAAAACCACCTGGGATCCATGTAAATCCAAGGTGATAGAACATCACAGCGATTACTGCGACTGCACGCAGCCCATCTATTGCAGGGATGTATTGGATACCGCGACTGGCAGCCATGGAAGTTACTTACGCTTTGCTGGTTTTTTCTTAGGAGCTATTTTCTTAGCAGTGCCCTTAGCTGGAGACTTTGAAGTCTTCTTAGGTGCAGCGATTGCAGCACGTGTGCGCTTGCTCTCAACGCGAATTGGCGCAGACTTCTTGACTGTTCCATCTTCATTCAGCGAGTTATCAACTACCGCTTGCATCTTTGTCAGACGCGCAAATGCTGAATCTAGTTTTTCGCGGGAAGCTGCAATTGCTGATTCAGCAGCTGAGAGCGCAGTGGCCTGTGAACGGTAGAGGCGTTCAGATTCAGCGATGATATCTGCAAGCCAGCTGCGGTATTCAACGACATTGTCAGCAGCTTCTGAGATGACGCGCTCTGCTTCGCGGCGAGCAGCTGTCGTCAGAGCTGCAGCATCGCGACGCTTTGCATCAACTGCAGAATCTGCTTCAGCAATCTTTGCATTTGCTACAGCAGTTGCTTCTCGTCCAGCATCACGAACAATCTCTGATGCTTCAGCTTCAGCAGTTGAAATATATTTACGGCCGCGAGATTCAGCGCCAGCCAAAATACTGCGCGCCTTATTTTCAGCACCATCAAGTGTGTCTTTTGCATTTCGGCTTGTCTCATTGATGAGGCGCTCTGAAGCTGCAGTTGCCTTTGCTTCACGGGCCTGTGCTGACTTAATCATCGCCATTGCAGTTTCAGTGGCGAGAATTTCAAATTCTTCTCGGCTTAAGCCGGTGATATCACGACGTGATTTGAGATCAGCTAACTGTGATTCAAGTTCGCGGATGCGGTCGACAGGATTGGCAACAGGTGCGCGATCTGCTTCATCACGAAAACCTACCCAGTTGCGGAAGTTCTTCTCTGCCATCGTCAATCTCTCAATCAATTACTCGGGGGTTGCACTATGAGAGCCCAAGATTAGGGCATGAAGCTACTTTCGGTAAATGGCGAATGAGACTGCTAAATACTGAGAAATCCAGGCCGCAAGCACGAAGATGTGAAAGAGCTCATGGAAGCCGAAGTACTTTGCATTGCGCCCAGGCCGCTTGAGCGCATAGAAGATAGCGCCGATTGAGTAGAGCAAACCGCCGATGATGATTGGCAATATCACCCATAGACCACCCTCTTTATAGAGCTGAGGCGTGTAGATGATTGCTACCCAACCAAGAAGAAGGTAGTTGGCAACATAGAGATAACGCGGTGCGTTCACCCAGAAGATTCGTAGGGCAACACCAAGAAGTGCTCCCGTCCAAACAATTGCAAGTAAGACATTGCGATCGTGGTTCTCAAGAAGTGCAACGGCAAATGGCGTGTAGGAACCTGCGATAAGTAAATTGATATTTGCATGATCCCAACGTCGCCAGATTTTCTTCTTGCGAGGAATCCATGGGACGCGGTGATAGATAGCAGAAACACTAAAGAGCATGATTGCGGTGATGGAGTAGAGAGCAACCGCCCATTTGAAAGATTCACCGCTCAAGATAAAGAGAACAAGGGAGGCAATAATGACAACGGGAGTTGCAGCTAAATGGAACCACCCTCGCAATTTGGGAGGGCTCTGAATTGGTTCGGTGCTCACGTGATTAGCCTAATCGTTTCGAAGGTTTCGAACAGAGGGCACGAGCAGTGATGCTACTGCTGCAATGAGAGTCATTGTGCCCGTAACAAAGAGAATCGTATTGACTCCAAAATGCATGGCTAATGGGCCTGCAATGACAATTCCAAGAGGTGCGATGCCAAATGAACCTAAGGTGTCGTACGAACTCACCCGTGAATATGACTCTTCTGGGACATGGCTCTGAAGTGATGTATTCCAGGTGACCATAAAGACTTCAAGGCTAATTCCCGAGAAGACTGATGCAAGAATTGTGAAGAACATAGGCATATCAAAAGCCAGCGCGAAATCCCAGACGGCAGAGAGTGCAATCAAAATCATCGCCAGAAATAGCGGCCTGCCAATCTTGACTTTGAGCACCCATATTCCACCCATAAGCATTCCGACAGAGAGCCCAGCCAAGTTATATGACCACTGCTTAGGTCCAGTAACGGGATCACTAAAGTTTAAAGGGCCAAGCACTGAGAGCATTGATTCAAATGCCATATTAATAAGAGCAAAGGAAACAACCATCGCGATGACCCATGATCGTGAGATAAATTCTTTCCATCCAACAACTAAGTCATGAATGATCCCAGGGCTCTTATCTTTAATTTTTCCGATGATTGGCAAGTACCAGACAATGACTCCAGCAATGAAGAAGCTGATGGCATCTACTAAAAGTCCCCATCCCGCACCCACTGTTGAAACAAGAATTCCGCCTCCGAGTGTTCCAACAATGTAACCAAAGTTGGTGAGCAACCCAATGACCGCATTTCCCTCTTGCAACTTCTCCTTTGGCAAAATCTCTGGAAGAACACCTGACATGGCAGGCCACCAAATGGCATTAAGGATTCCAAAGAGTGCGCCCATGAGAGCTAGTAACCATGTGCTTGAAAAACCTGCGATAAGAGAGATTGCACTGACTGCGGCAAGGAAACTTCCGAGCATGTCACTTCCTCCGACAAGTCGATTGCGTTGGAATCGATCTGCGATGACTCCTCCAAAGAGCATGAAGGCAAGAAGTGGCACAAAGCGCGCAGCCATCACGATGGAGAGATCTCTACCTGTCGACCCAGGAAGGCTTAAGACACCGTAGGCAAGGGCTATGGGGGAGACTCCATTGCCCACATTGGAGATAAAGCGAGAGATCGCAAGGCTTGAGAAGCCCTGATGGCCTCTAAGGTCCTTGAGCTGGGTGAGCATCCGGCAAGGCTACCTGCCCGGGTGAAAACTCTGATTTCCAGGAAATTCACGCTCATTTTGAGAAAAAAAGTCACAGAATTTTCACACTTTTAACTGCAAATTCCTTGCAGATAGTCCACAATTTGAGTTGTCGGTACTCAATGAGGCTCCTCGAGGACTTCATAGAGAGCTGGCCGTATAGACCGAATGGTCTGTAGTGAAACAGCACTCATGGAGGCTTACTACATGTCAGTAACACTCGACAGCAACCAATGGAACCTTGTTTATAACATTTTCTCATTTGGTTTGATCTCAATGCTCGCTTGCACCGTGTATACCCTCGTATCACAGTCACGCGTGCTTCCTAAGTACCGCAATGCTCTAGTGATGTCATCAATGGTTACATTCATTGCTGGTTACCACTACTTCCGAATCTTCAACTCATTCGGAGAAGCATCAGACGGTATGGCAGTAAATGTTTCAGGTGAGCAAGGCGCATTCAACGAGGCATACCGCTATGTTGACTGGCTTCTTACTGTTCCACTTCTACTCGTAGAAGTTATTGCAGTACTTGCACTTGCTAAGGAAGTTTCACGTTCACTTATCACACGCCTTGTTCCAGCATCAGCTGCAATGATCGCGCTTGGTTACCCAGGTGAAATTTCTTCAGATAAGAACACAGCAATCCTTTACGGTGTTCTTTCAACAATCCCATTCATTTACATCCTCTACGTACTATTCGTAGAGCTTGGAAAGTCATTGGAGCGTCAGCCAGCAGGCGTAGCAGAGACAATCGGACGCTTGCGTCTTCTTCTCATCGCTACATGGGGCGTATACCCAGTTTCATACATCCTTGGAATGAACGGCGATCCAACAGCGTCATCATTCGTAGGTGTACAGGTCGGTTACACAATCGCAGATATTCTTGCGAAGTGCGTATTCGGTCTAACAATCTTGAAGATCGCTCGTATGAAGTCACATGCTGAAGGCATGCCAGCAGATCACTAATTAACTACATTAATTAGGGAAGGGCGTCGGGAAACCGGCGCCCTTCTGCTTTACTATCTATTTATGAATATGCAGCGAATTAACAACTTTCGTATGGGTGGGTATCTATTACTCGCAGTCGGCCTCATCAATCTTCGTTATCAAACAGGCAAGAACTCTGTACTTTCTCACAGTCTCATTCTGATTATTCCAGGTGCGATATTGCTCGCGAGTACATTTACAGGTGCAGGTAAAAAATGGCTACACACAAAAGCCGCCACAGCAATGGTGATTACATGTGGCGGCCTTCTGTTGATCTATAGCTTTACTAATTAACCTCGCGCGGCAGTGAAACCATCTTCAAGGTCAGCCTTGATGTCAATGATATTTTCAAGGCCAAGGCTTAGACGTACTAGCCCTGGTGTTACTCCAGCCGCTAACTGTTCTTCTGGTGAGAGCTGAGAGTGAGTCGTTGTTGCTGGGTGAATTACCAGTGATCGAACATCACCGATATTTGCAACGTGGCTAAAGAGTTTGAGTGATTCAACAAACTTCTTTCCTGCTTCAACGCCACCCTTGAGCTCGAAGGAGAGAACAGCGCCAGGTCCCTTAGGTGCGTACTTGGTAGCAAGTGCGTTCCATGGGGATGACTTCAGCGCTGCGTAATTCACCTTTTCAACATCAGGGTGTGCTTCAAGCCATGTTGCAACTGCCTTAGCGTTTTCAATATGGCGATCCATGCGAAGTGAGAGAGTTTCAAGACCTTGTGCCAGTAACCATGCGTTAAATGGTGAAACTGCAGCTCCAATGTCGCGAAGCAGTTGCAAGCGAATCTTGAAGATGTAAGAAAGGTTTGCACCGAAGGCTGAACCAACTCCGAGGGCCTGTGAGAAGACAAGGCCGTGGTAGCTAGGGTCTGGCTTATTAAACCCTGGGAAGCGATCTTGATGCTGTGCATAGTCGAACTTTCCAGCATCGATGATTGCACCGACAACGGCATTGCCATGGCCAGATAGGAACTTAGTTGCTGAGTGAACAACAACGTCTGCACCGAAATCAATTGGCTTGATCAGATATGGAGTTGCAACGGTGTTATCGACAATAAGTGGGACTCCAACTGAGTGAGCAACGTCTGCAATTGCCTTAATATCAAGGATTTCATTCTTAGGATTTGCAATAGTTTCACCAAAGAATGCCTTTGTATTTGGCTTTACAGCTTTCTTCCATGATTCAGGGTTATTTGGATCATCAACGAAAGTTACTTCGATGCCAAACTTAGGTAGCGTGTAGTGGAACAAGTTATATGTACCGCCATAGAGGCTTGGGCTTGAAACAATATGGTCGCCAGCTTCAGCAACGTTAAGAACGGCAAATGTAGTTGCAGCAGATCCTGATGCTAGAAGGAGCGCAGCAACGCCACCTTCAAGGGCAGCAAGACGTTGCTCTACAGCATCCTGTGTTGGGTTCATGATGCGTGTATAGATGTTGCCTAGTTCGGCAAGACCGAAGAGATTTGCCGCGTGAGTGGTATCGCGGAATTGATAAGCAGTTGTTTGATACAACGGAAGTGCGCGTGCACCTGTTGTCGGATCTGCAGTTTGCCCTGCATGAATCTGTAGAGTCTCAAAAGACCAATTGTTAGACATGTATATCTCCATCGCAGTAGATGTCAGTCATTAGTTCGAGCGATATCTTCAACATTGAAACTCGCGCTTGCCAGTGAACTGACCTGTTCGTCACCCGGAGCACCCCACCGCGGTGGAGGGTTGCCGTCTACTGAGCCGGGGCTAATACGTAGAACTCGTGAACGTGGGAAATATTAACTGGAAGAAATTAAAATGAAAAATCGCCTATCAATCTTCTTTGCAAGTTACTTGCAAGATCACTTTCTAAAGGAGAGATCAGCCTTCTTCATAGCCGATGTGAGTATGCGAATGGCATTTGGCCCCATGCCGTGTAGCTCCTTGATGGCATCGAGTGAGGTCTTACGCAGGTCACTGAGCTTGTAATAGCCCTCATCTATGAGCGCTCTGCGCACAGGTGCTGCAAGGCCAAGTTCACGCCATGGGCCATCAACGCCGGCATAGGCATCTAGATCTACATCGTTGTGATTTGAGGCAGAGACTGCTCGTTCAGCTTTACGCGCAGCGGCTGCGCGCATAGCTTCGCCACGAAGCTTTTTTATCTTTGCTGGAGATTGCTTTGCCATGGGGCAATTAAATCAATAATTGATGGTGCGGGAGGCGGGACTTGAACCCGCACGCCGGAGCACAAGTTCCTAAGACTTGCGTGTCTGCCATTTCACCACTCCCGCTGGAGTTGCATGCGAAAGGTTACGCGCCTTTGGCTGATGCAACAAATCCGTGCTTATTACTTAGTTTGTTAGCGCTCCTCGACGAGAAATCGCGTCAACGCCAGCTGAAACCAAGAGAACCGCACCGGTTACAAGATATTGAATTCCTGCACCGTATCCAAGAAGACCCATACCGTTATCAATAACTGCCACAACAAGTCCTCCGAGGATTGCATCGCGCATGCGACCTTTTCCACCGAAGAGTGAAACTCCGCCGATGACTGCAGCGCCAACTGCATAGAGAAGCGTTGATGATCCACCAGTTGAAGGTGAGATTGAGTTCATACGAGATGCAAAGAGCATTCCGGCAACTGCAGCAAGTGCTGAACAGAGTACAAATGCAATAGTGCGAACACGCTTTACATTGATACCTGCACGACGCGCAGCTTCGGCATTTCCACCCACTGCATAGATGTGACGGCCAAAGGCTGTCTTTGAAAGCAAGAAAGTACCTGCAATCAGGATGACAAGAATCAGAGGCGCAACAATTGGAACACCCTTGGTGCTATTTGTTGCAGATAGACCACGCTCTTGATTGAGTTCATAGACCGCACCACCTGTGATGACCAGCAGAGCAACGGTCTTCATCGCCCAGAGCTGTGTTAATTCAACAACAAGTCCTGCCTTACGTCGTGAGTTGATGCGATTGAGCCCACCAACAACATAGAGAGCAGAGGTCACTGCCCAGAGAATCCATCCTTGCATTGGTGTGAGATTGCTATTTTCAACGGCCAAAATAGTCTTATCTGCAATTGGAATTGTTCCACCTTCACCTGCGAGCAAGAGAAGCACGCCTTGGAAAGCTAAGAAGGCGGCGAGAGTGACAACGAATGAAGGAATACCAAGTCGAGAGACAAGAGTTCCGATAAGCACACCGAGTAGAGCACCGACTGCGATGCTTGCACCAAGTGCTGTGTACCAACTCCAACCATGATTGGTAACAAGAAGCACAAGAACTGCGCCACACACACCAGATGCATAACCGGCTGAGAGATCGATTTCACCGAGGAGCAGAACAAATACAAGTCCCATAGCAATCACCATCACTGGTGCTGCTTGAGTAAGTAGGTTTGCAAAGTTGCGGTTTGTAAGGAAGAACTCAGACATTGCACCAAATACTGCAACGAGTGAGACAAGACCTAGGACAGCAGGAAGAGAACCGATATCTCCAGCCTTGACTCGCGAAAGGTAGTTAGAGGCTGCTCCCTTGAGAGTCTCTTTCTCTAAAGTGGTTTGAGTACTCATTACTTTGTCACCCCTTCAGATTTACCCGTCGTAATCAGTTCGATCACTTGGTTTGTGGTGACATCAGATTTCTTAACCTGTGCTGCCATATTTCCGAGGTAGAGCGCTGCGATGTTATCTGCGACCTGGAAGATATCAATCAAGTTGTGGCTAATCAGAACTACTGCAAGGCCCTTATCTGCAAGGCGGCGAACAAGATTGAGTACTTGCTCTGTTTGAGCAACACCGAGTGCAGCTGTTGGCTCATCCAGTACAACTACCTTTGAATTCCAGAGAACGGCGCGAGCGATAGCAACAGTCTGGCGTTGACCACCGGAGAGAGATGAAACGGTCTGACGAATTGATTTCACAGTTCGCACATTAAGACCATCGAGAGTCTTGCGAGCAAGTGACTCCATAGAAGTTTCGTTAAGAGTGATTCCCTTCTTCTCTTCGCGACCGAGGAACATATTGTGAACTATGTCGAGGTTGTCGCAGAGAGCAAGATCTTGATACACAATTTCGATGCCGAGCGCAGTGGCAGCTCGAGGTCCATCGATAGTGACGTTCTTTCCCTCAAAGAGGAACTCGCCACTTTCTGGTGTGTAAATACCAGCAATACATTTAATGAGAGTTGATTTACCTGCACCGTTGTCGCCAACAAGAGCGGTCACCTGTCCGGGGTAGACATCGAAGTTAACATCTTTCAAAACGTGGACTGGACCAAAGGATTTATTAATTCCCTTGAGCGATAGCAACGGTGTGCTCATGAGCGCCTCTCGGTATGCGGTTGAAAATACTTTCTTATCTTACTAATGCGAATCCGGCCCGAGGAAATCCTCGGACCGGATTCGTAAGCATTAGCTATTGCTAGCTTAGATATCTAATGAATTAGATACCGTTCTTCTTACATACAGCTTCTGTTGCAATCTTACAAACAGCAGCACGTGTCTGGAAGCCATCAGCGATGACAACCTTGACGTTAGCCTTTGTGATTCCAACTGGAACAAGAAGAACTGATGGAACATCACGCTTTCCATCGTTTGTCTTTCCTGTTGCATTAGCAACCTTTGTGCCCTTGATCAATGCAATTGCAAGATCAGCAGCTCCGTTTGCTTCCTGCTTTACAGCCTTGTAAACGGTGTTTGAAAGGTCACCAGTAAGGATTGCTGCAAGTCCGTCTGCTGTTGCATCCTGACCTGATACGCATACCTTGCCGTTAAGACCGTTCTTCTTAAGAACTGCAACTGCTGCAAGTCCAAGACCTTCGTTAGCTGATACAACTGCATCAAGCTTTCCGCCTGCCTTTGTGAGCTGCTGTTCGAAGATAACTCCACCCTTAGCGTTGTCCCAGTCTGGAACAGCCTGATCGTCAACGAGCTTGTAAGCACCTGACTTGATTGATGGACGAAGAACAGAGTCATAACCCTGCTTGAAGAGTGTTGCGTTGTTATCTGTTGGTGAACCGTTCAAGTAAACGATTGAAGCTGTCTTCTTACCAGCTGCATCGAGACATGCCTTGATGCCTTGTCCTTGAAGCTTGCCAACTGCAACGTTATCGAATGAAACGTAGTATGAAGCTGATCCTGCAAGTGTGAGACGATCGTAATCGATTGTCTTAACGCCAGCCTTTGCAGCCTTTGCCTGGATAGCAGCTGTTGATGGTGAATCAAGTCCAGCCATGATCAAGACCTTGACGCCCTTAGCAAGCATCTGATCTGCGATTGTTGCGAACTTTGCCTTGTCGCCATTTGCATTCTGAATGTCAGCTGTTACGCCAGCCTTCTTGAATGCTGCTGCAAGGAATGGACGGTCTGCTGTTTCCCAGCGAGCTGATGAAGCAGCATCAGGAAGGATTACGCCAACCTGTGTGCCAGCAGCTGAAGCTGATGATGCTGAAACGAAGCCTGTGAGTGCAAGTGCAGCTGATGCGATGACCGCTGCTACTGCGTTACGACGCTTTGTCATGTATGTAGTGACCTTTCGAAAAGTCGAAAACCCAGAAAGAAGATTTTTCATTCCTGTTTATGGTCTGCGACGGGTGAGGTAAAGGTATTAGCACCTTCACTGAGAAAGCCAGCCCGGTTGCTAACGATTGGGTAACACTTGGTAGCTATATGGGCGACCTCGCGTATGCGTGAACGGGTAACCTTGCCTCATGCCCAGCCTTGCAGATCAACTCTCAGCCGACATTCAGGCTGTCATTGCGGCTGCATTTTCCAAGGGGCTCATAGAGGGCAGCGCCCCCGAGAGCATCACTCTTGAGCGCCCCAAGAATCGCGACCATGGCGATTACGCCACCTCCATCGCCCTCCAACTAGCGAAGGCAGCTGGCAAGAATCCACGCGAGATTGCGACAATCCTTCAAGGTGCGATTGCATCTATTGCAGGGGTTACCAAGGTTGATATCGCAGGACCAGGATTTATCAACATCACCTTAGATCGTGCAAGCCAAGCTGAACTCGTGCGCACCATTCTTACCAATAGATATGAATACGGTCGTGGAGCAGCGCTCGCTGGAGTAAAAATCAATCTTGAATTTATTAGCGCTAACCCAACTGGACCACTGCACTTGGGTCACACGCGATGGGCAGCAGTCGGTGATTCACTCGGCCGCGTCTTAAGCGCTGCAGGTGCACAAGTAACACGAGAGTTCTATATCAACGACCGTGGTCGCCAGATGGATTTGTTCGGCCAATCTGTGCAGGCAGCTGCCCTTGGCAAACCCATTCCCGAAGATGGTTACCAAGGAAATTACATTGCAGATCTTGCGAAGGAAGTTGTGGCTGCAAATCCAGCAATTTCAACGAGTGAAGAATTCCGTGAAGCTGCATACAAAGTCCAACTCGCACAGCAGCAAAAAGTTCTTGAAACTTTCCATACGAAATTCGACATCTGGTTCTCCGAGCGCTCGCTCCATGAGTCAGGCGCCGTTGAACATGCCGTTGAGAAACTTCGCAAGCAGGGACACGTCTTTGAATTAGATGGCGCAGTCTGGCTTCGCACAACAGATTTTGGTGACGATAAAGATCGTGTGATTCTCAAAGAAGATGGCGACCTCACATACTTCGCTTCAGATACTGCTTATTACATCAATAAGCGCGAACGCGGATTTGATATCTGTATCTACATGCTGGGTGCAGATCACCATGGCTATATCCATCGTCTTAAGGCAACTGCTGCATGCGCAGGAGATGATGCCAATTACAACGTTGAAATCATGATTGGCCAGCTTGTGAAAATTATGGAAGGTGGCGAAGAACTTAAGCTTTCAAAGCGCGCTGGCACCATCATTACTCTGGAAGAGCTGGTTGAAAAGGTGGGCGTTGATGCTGCTCGTTACACCCTTATTCGTTATCCCGTGGACACACCCATGGTGATGGATATTGATGTGTTGCGACGCAATACAAATGAGAATCCTGTCTATTACGTGCAGTACGCACACGCCCGCATCGCAGGAGTTTTGCGTAATACCGCAGAACTTGGAATTTCATCTGACCTTGTTTCCTTTGATCCATCACAACTTTCCCATGATCGCGAGAATGAATTGCTCGGCGCCCTTGCTGAATACCCGAGGGTTGTTGCAAGTGCAGCAGAATTTCGCGAACCACATCGTGTTGCTCGTTATCTTGAAGAACTAGCTGGGGTCTATCACGGCTTCTATGCAGATTGCCGAGTTCTCCCCTTAGGTGATGAAATAATTGCACCAATTCATTCAGCGCGTGCAGCTCTATCTGCTGCAACGATGCAAGTAATTGCTAACGGTCTTGACCTACTAGGTGTCTCTGCCCCGGAGAGGATGTAACGATGTCAACGAATATGTGGTCAAAGAATGCATCCCTTGCTGGTGGAAGCTTGAGCCTTGCAGGAATTCCTGCTGCGCAATTAGCAAAAGAGTTTGGCACCCCAACATTCTTTATCGATGAAGATGCATATCGTTCTCGTGCCCTTGCTTGGCACAATGGGCTGCAATCTGAATTTGGCTCACATGCAGGAACTATCTACTACGCTGCAAAGTCCTTTATCTGTACTGCTGTTGCGCAATGGATTGCTGATATCGGAATCGGTATCGATGTCTGCACTGGGGGAGAACTCGCTGTTGCGCTCAATGGTGGAATTGATCCCAAGAAGATTGAAGTACATGGCAACAATAAATCTGTTGCTGAAATAGATCGCGCGGTCTCTGTTGGAGTTAAGACCATCGTGATGGACTCACTCTTTGAGATAGAGCGAGTAGCAGCGGCTGCAAAAAAGTATGGAGTGCGCCAAGCGGTAATGCTTCGCCTAACCCCAGGCATTGAAGCCCACACTCACGAGAAGATTTCCACTGCACATGAAGATGTGAAGTTTGGTTTCTCTATCGCTTCCGGTGCTGCATGGGCTGCAGTTGAAGCTGTTACAACACATCCTGAACTTGAACTCCTTGGAGTGCATTGCCATATCGGTTCACAGATCTTTGGTTCGGAAGCACATGAGATTGCAACAGATCGCCTCATTGGTTTTATGGCGAAGTATCGCGACGCGTATGGAAAAGAATTACCAGAACTCGATCTAGGTGGGGGATTTGGTATTGCTTATATTGATGGTGATGTCACTGTTGAACCAAGTGATGTTCTGCCACAGATTCATACAGCAGTGAAGAAGGCATGCGCACAACACAACCTTGCAATTCCATTGGTATCACTAGAACCAGGGCGCAACATCGTTGGGCCCACAATGTTTACCCTGTATGAAGTGGGTACTGTCAAAGATGTTGTTGTCGATGGTGGGAAAATTCGTAAGTACGTCTCTGTCGATGGCGGAATGAGCGATAACGCACGCACCGCTCTCTATGACGCCGAATACACAGCAGTGATTGCGCAGCGCAATTCAACTGCGCCTCTGGCTCTTGTTCGCCTTGTTGGAAAGCATTGTGAAACAGGCGACATCATTATTAATGAAATTCAACTTCCATCAGATATTGCCCCAGGAGATCTGGTTGCAACTCCAGCTACTGGTGCATACGGCCGCAGCATGGCAAGTAATTACAATCATGTGCCAAGACCACCTGTTGTTGCAGTAAAAGATGGAAAAGCCCGCGTAATTGTGCGTCGAGAAAATGAGGCAGACCTGCTCTCACTTGATGTGAAAGAATAGGTTTATGAGCCCCGCAGATAAACCAGTTCGCGTTGGCATGCTCGGCTGCGGCGTCGTCGGAAGCCAAGTAGCCCGCCTGCTCCTTTCTGACACAGCTGAACTCTCAACTCGCGCTGGCGTGAAGATTGAACTGACTCGCATTGCGGTGCGCACACTCAAGGATTACCCAGGACTAAACCCTGCACTCTTCACCACAGATCCATTCTCGATTGTTAATGATCCAGATATCGATTTGATTGTTGAAGTTATGGGTGGAATTGAACCTGCTCGCGAACTTGCTATGACAGCAATCAACAATCGCAAATCTATCGTCACAGCTAATAAGGCTCTACTTGCTAGCCACGGTGCAGATCTATTCACAGCAGCATATGCAAAGGGTGAAGATATTTATTACGAAGCATCCGTGGCTGGTGCGATTCCCATTATTCGCCCACTGCGTGATTCTTTAGCCGGTGACTTCGTTACTCGCTTAATGGGTATCGTCAATGGAACAACAAATTACATTCTCACAAAGATGCATGAAGATAACCGTGAATTCGCAGATGTCCTTAAAGAGGCGCAAGAACTTGGTTATGCAGAAGCAGACCCAACTGCTGATATTGAAGGATTTGATGCGGCTGCAAAGGCTGCGATTCTCTCCGGTCTTGCCTTCCACACACGCGTGACAGTCGATGACGTCTACCGTGAAGGAATTTCAAAGATCACTTTAGAAGATGTTTCCATTGCTAAATCAATGGATCACGTCATTAAGTTGCTCGCCATCGCAGAGCTCACACCAGCAGATGAAATTTCAGTGCGCGTACACCCAGTCATGATTGATAAGAGCCACCCTCTTGCATCTGTGCGCGATGCCTTTAACGCAGTCTTTATCGAAGCTGAATCTGCCGGGCCTTTGATGTTCTATGGTCGCGGCGCTGGTGGACAGCCAACTGCATCTGCAATTCTTGGAGATATTGTTGCGGTCTCTCGCCATATTGCGTTGAACTCCATTGGTCAGCGTGAGACAGATTATGCAGATCGCGATATTGCACCGATTGAAACTACAAAGACTAAGTTTCTTATTCGCCTTGAGGTAGAAGATAAATCAGGTGTTTTGGCTGCAATTGCAAAGGTATTTGCTGATCAAGGAGTCTCTATTCAGACTGTTGATCAAAATGGCCGCCACCAAGATGCCGAACTCATCATTGTCACTCACCGAGCAACGGAAGGTGAGCTCAAAGCAAC
>Ga0209598_10000573_pt1 | contig 29870 bp, 28 predicted proteins | sample M_140807_EF_Meta_FD_187317 | JGI IMG/M metagenome (GOLD analysis project Ga0209598, IMG submission 187317) | Freshwater microbial communities from Lake Montjoie, Canada to study carbon cycling - M_140807_EF_MetaG (SPAdes) (version 2) | ecosystem: Environmental > Aquatic > Freshwater > Lake...
GGACTGGTTACGATCACCGCTTGACCCCGAGCGATCCGAGAGTGCTGCAGCCGTGACATCCCTTCCGAATCCGAGAGCGGCAGCACTGCTCGAACACCGGCCCACCAGTCCCGAACAGATGCAGGCATTCGCCACGGCGCTGCATCCCCGTCGGGTCGAGCTGGTTCGCATCGGACCCGACGACGACGGCGGCTATCTGCTCCCCGATGTCCTCGACGGCATCGAGGCCTGCTTCTCACCGGGCGTGGGCACCTGTTCGGATTTCGAACTGGCCTGCGCCGAGCGTGGCATGCAGGTCTTCCTCGCTGACGCCACTGTCGACGGTCCCGCGGTGGAGCACCCCAACTTCCACTTCATCCCGAAGTTCATCGGTGGCTACGACGACGACACCACTATTTCCCTCGACGCCTGGGCCGATGAATCGTGCCCCGGCACCGGTGATCTCCTTCTGCAGATGGATATCGAAGGTGGTGAGTACGCCTCGTTGCTCGCCGCCACTCCGGCGCTGCTGCGTCGGTTCCGCGTGATGGCCATCGAGTTCCATCTCCTCGGTCATCTCGCCGAAGATCCGTTCTTCGCCATCGCCGCAGCGGTGTTCGCCAAACTTCTGGCCGAGCACGAGGTCGTGCACATCCATCCCAATAACTTCTGCGGCATGGCCGATGTGGCGGGAGTGCCCACACCGCAGGTCATGGAGTTCACCTTTGTGCGCCGCGACCTCATCGTGAGCGACGGTTGGGCCACCCAGTTCCCGCATCCGCTCGACATCGAGAACGACCCGACGAACCACATGCCATTGCCCGCAGCGTGGTTCCGTGGCTAAAGCACCGGCCGTCTCGCATCCGTTCGCCGCACTCGACGAGTTCCTCTGGAAGCTGAGCTGGGACGCCCGGCCCCGCTATCGAGGCAAGCTCCACGCCATCAGCGCGTTCATTGCTCCACCGGCCGCCGCAGCGATGATCATCAACGCCCGTCCGGGTCGAAAGCGCGCCGCGGCTGCGGTCTACGGCGTCGGCATGTGCGGTATGTTCGCCGTGTCGGGCTCCTACCACCGGCTCAGTCGGTCGAAGAAGATGGCCGGGGTCATGCGGCGCCTCGATCACTCCACGATCTACGTGATGATCGCCGGAACCTGGACCCCGATCGCCGTGGCCGTGCTTCCCCCCGAGCAGGCGAAGTACGTGCTCGGTGCAGTGTGGGGAATCACTGGTGTCGCGGTGGCCGCCAAGGTCGCGCTGCTCGACGAGAAGCACCGGGCTGGTTCGTGGTTCTATCCGGTGCTTGGCATTGCTGGTGCGGTGCTAGCCCCAGCAGTGGCGAAGGTGGGTGGTCGTCGAACGGTGAACGAACTGATCGGTGGTGGCGCGGCGTATCTCGCGGGCTCGGTGGTCTTCGCGCTCCATAAGCCGAACCCGTGGCCGAAGTACTTCGGGTTCCACGAGATCTTCCATGTGGCCGTGGTGGCCGGCGCGGCCGCGCATTACCTGGCCGTGTGGCGCCTTCTCGGTGAACGAACCGGGGGCTGACACGCGCCCGCCTCGGCGAACTAAGCGATTGCCGCGGGGACTGTCCCCAACTGACGACTCAGTGCGCGGTCCCGCCCTCGAGCGATGCGATCTCGGCCCGATCAGCAGCACCGGGAACGCCGAGCCCCACGCCATCGGGCAACTCAACGTGAAGCTCGTCGCAGGGATCGATGCCGAGCGTTCCGGACTCGACGGTGATGTTCATGACATGACCGCCGATGGTGCGATCGGCTGACAGAAAATGCAGGTGGTATCCGGGCACTTCGATACCAGCGGTGGCATCGGGAAAGCGGAACCCGAGCAGCGTCCCGCCCGCGCTGGGCACCGACCATTCCGTCTGATGGGCCACCACGTCACGCAACGGCTTGTACGGCGGGGTCTGCTTCTCGACGCTGCGCAGCGAAAGTGCCGAGAACTCGCCATCGATGCGCACGGCCACCACGGGTGAACCGGTAGGAGCGAGTTCGTCGATACGTGCGTGCAGTTCCCCCAGCGTCAGCGGACCAACGAGTTGTTCGGTGACCGTGGCCTCGAAATGGGTGACCACGGCGAACGGTGTGAGCGTGTCGAGCGGCAACTCACGCACAGAACCGTCGGCTCCGGCCGACCAGACCCGACCATCGAACACGATGAGTTCACCGTCGAGCTGCTGGATGGTGCCGAGCCCGAGATCGCCGAGACGAAGCAGCTCCGCCAGAGTTGTGTCCCCCTCATACCCACCGTTCATGAGCGCATCAAGGGTGCCGGCCTGCACCGCGGTGTGCTCGGCTGCCGGGTCGTGTTCGAGACCGGCATGGGTGAGGGCCCGCAGATGCAGGGCCCCGATGAAGCGGTCGTCGATGATGTCCCGGGCCATCGCAGGAGCCTACCGAGGCACCGGAAACGCAGATTCCCAAGCGTTTGGGGCCCCGGAATGGTTGACTATCGGGATGTCGAACATCGCAGACACCCTCCGGTCCACCTACGAATCCGGGACCACCCGCTCTTTGGCATGGCGTCGTCATCAGCTCGAGCAGATGAACAAGATGCTCACCGAGAACGAAGCTGCGTTCCTCGAGGCGCTTCGCACCGATCTGGGCAAGCCCGCGGTCGAAGGTTTCATCACTGACATCGCCTTCGTCACCGGCGAGGTCGAGACGATGATCAAGAAGCTCAAGAAGTGGAACAAGCCCGAGCGCGTCGGCACGCCGATGTTCAACATGCCGGCCAAGTCCCATCTCGTCCCCGAGCCGCTCGGCGTTGTTCTGGTGATCGCTCCCTGGAACTACCCGGTGCAGTTGCTGCTCGTGCCCGCGGCCAGTGCGATCGCCGCCGGCAACTGCGTGGTCATGAAGCCCAGCGAAGTCTCGGCGGCCACATCGGCGCTGCTCGGTCAGCTCGTGCCCAAGTACATGGACCCATCAGCGGTGTCGATTGTTGAAGGCGGTGTGCCCGAGACCACCGATCTGCTCTCGCAGCATTTCGATCACATCTTCTACACCGGCAATGGCACGGTAGGTCGTGTCGTCATGGCGGCTGCGGTGGCCAATCTCACGCCGGTCACGTTGGAGTTGGGCGGCAAGAGCCCGGTCATCATCGATGAGTCAGCCGATCTCCGGGTCACCGCTCGTCGTATTGCCTGGGGCAAGTGGCTCAACGCCGGTCAGACCTGCGTTGCTCCCGATTATCTGCTCGTGGCCGAGTCCAAGCAGGACGCGCTTGTCGAGGAACTGCGCAAGGCGATCGGGGAGTTCTACGGTTCCGATCCGCATCTCAGCGATTCGTACGGCCGCATCGTGTCGCCCCGTCACTTCGACCGCCTCGAATCGCTGATGGCCGGCGGCACTGCGGCCATCGGTGGCGACACCAAGAGCGACGAGCGCTACATCGCCCCCACCGTGCTGGTCGATGTTGATCCCGATTCGCAGCTCATGTCCGAGGAGATCTTCGGTCCGCTGCTGCCCATCATCCCGATGAAGTCGGTGGCTGATTCCATCGCCTACATCAACGCCCGGCCCCATCCGCTGGCGCTCTATGTGTTCGCCGAGAACAAGAACGTGGTTTCGAACGTGCTCGCCCGCACCACCGCCGGTGGTGTCACTGTCAACGGAACGCTCATGCATCTCACCAATCCGAACCTTCCGTTCGGCGGCATCGGCGAGAGCGGTATGGGCGGGTATCACGGCAAGGCCGGCGTTCGCCTGTTCCAGCACCTCAAGCCGGTGCTCACCCGGGGCACCAAGATCGACCCGTCCATTGCCTATCCGCCCTACACGGATCGCAAGGCCAAGATCTTCCGGCGGGTGCTGTAGTTGTCACTCCTGTGCAGTGAGCCGGATTCATTCCGGCCCCATGAGATCAATGAGATCGTCGCGTTCTTCGCGGCAAACGGTTTCGTGCGCATCGCCGGTGTGTTCAGCGAGCAACAGCTTGCGGCATTACAGGCCGATATGGAGCGGTGTCAGCGCGATCTGCTCGCCGGACTGCTGCCCGAGAAGTGCGGAACGGTCATCCTCGATGATCCCGATGCGATGGTCGAGGACGAACCTTTCGCTCATTACGTGTGCCACAGCACGCAGGTGTCGACGATCGCCGATGATTGCGCGAATGACCCGGTGATCACCACGGTGATCGAGCGACTGCTCGGCCCCGATGCCTGGCTGCTCGACTACGAACGCTTCGGGGTCGTGTATCAGGACGCCCGACCGGGACGTGAGTCCGGGTATTCACGTATCGGTTGGCATACCGACTGGCAGTCAGGGCCGCATCTCGACATCTGGCCCTCGGTGGCGTTCACGCTGCACCTCGATGCCACCTCGCCGGCCAACGGATTCCTGCGGGTGCTGCCCGGCAGTCATCTCGGTGGCACCGAAGGTATTCCGTTGGGCTTCGAGAAGGTGCCCGGCGAGATCGCCGTCTACTGCGACTATGGCGACGTGCTGCTGCATGATGCACACCTGTGGCATTCGGCGGCCCGGGCCACCGAGGATCCACCGCATGGTGTGCGTCGCCATATCCGCGGCGGTTGGCATGTGGGCGCCCGTCTTGCCGAGGGCCACGGCGTCGAAGATTTCGTGAAGAACGCCGCCCGCTGAACTCGCAATGTTGGGCGAAGCCCTCAGCCCACCGACGGTTCAGTAACTCTCCGCCTGGCGAACCCGGCTGATGACCCAACTGACATCGACGGTGTCGTTGCGGAACCACTCTCGCATTGCCTCGCGCTGGGAGGCCGCAACGGCATTATCGATTCCAGATGTTCGGTGGAAGTGGTCGAGCGCCGAATCGGCGTAGATGATGCCGGCGATGGGGCGGGCGCCACGGATGAGATCGAGCGCCTCCACAGGGTCGATGCCCGCTTCGAGCAGCCACCGGAATCCCATCGAGGGACCGCGGTTGATGCCCATATGGCAGTGCACCATGGCGCAGCCGTCGGCGGCCCGCACTGATCGGTAGACCTCGAGGCCGTCCTCGTACCACTCGTCGGTCTGGTGACCGCCGCTGTCATGGGTGCCGAGCCAGTGGTAAGCGACCAGCGGCGAATACTCGGCAACGAACTCGTCGTCGTTCCATTCGCCACGCAGGTCGACGATATGGGTCACCCCATTGTCGACCCATTCGGTGAGCTGGCGCTCGGCGTTGCTCGCCACGGTCGTGTCGAGGTCGCCGGACAGCGCCAGCCAGGGGGTGATGGCACAGAAGCGTCGATGCCAGAGTGCCGGTTCGAAGTTGGGTTCAAGATTCTTCATGCCTGATGAACGCACGAAGTGGTCCGGGAGTGCTCGCGGGCCGATGCGTGCGGCTCAGCAGATGCCCGGAGGGTTGGTGTCGTAGTGGGCCAAACCCTCCTGCAGGGTGTGAGCGTGCTCGATGAAGTTGGCCAGCAGCCGATCGAGCCCGACACACTCGACCTCGGCGCCGTCGATGATCTTGTCGATCCACACCTGAAGCCCGACCCCGCGAACGATCTCGAGGAAGAGATCTTTCGGTGTGCTGACATTGTTGATGAACTCGTCGAGCAGATCGTCGAGATCAATGGAGTCAGACATCTCCATGCCGGCGATGGCACTGATCACCAGTGGCGCCTCATAACCCGGTCGGCGTTCGGCTGCCGAGGCGTAGTCGATACCGACGAAGACCTCGAGCCGTGGGAGCGAGATCTGCAGGCGACCCTGCACCTCGCCCTGCACGACGCCGTTGAAGTCATGACGGAGCAGGTCGACGATGACACCGACGGTTCCTTCCGGGTCGGCGATCGGCCGGCGAACGGTGCGCCACAACGTTCCTTCCGGTCCGATCGTCATCTCGACCGGCACATCGAACCGGAGCTCTTCGGCCAGATCGAGGGCGATCCACGTGGAGATGGTGGCGGCGATGATGTCGTCGACGGGGATGGCCGTGCCCTCGTGGAGGTGGTTCACCCAGATCATGAAGAAGTCGTCACGAGCAGCCTGCTGGGCGAGCTCAGCGAAACTGACCCAGTCGCCGCGCATACCCGAACAGGTGTCGAGCGCTACCGAGATACGGGTGAGCGGACCGAGTCGATCGACGTGGCGACGGTCGCAGAGGATCCGCTCCGCGCTCTCATCTCGCTCGGCATTGGTGGCCATGAGCTGGCTGACGAAGTAGTGGCCGGTGGGGCTCAACTCTTCGAGGTCGAGCAGGCTGTTGAAGTAGGCGTCGATCTCCCGCATGTTCAAGATGGCATCTCCGTATCCGTCGTTGTCCACCATGTGAACGCACGCAACGGCACCGGATATGCGCCGCTGCCGCACCGGGGAGGCAGCGAACGCAAACAGAAATTGGAGCTAGCGGGCGGCTCCCGCAGCGTGCCGGATCAGCCTGCGTGCAGGGCGTAGGAGAGGTCGAGTTCGTCGAGCGCGACGGTGAGCCCGGCATCGTCTGACGGGGAGCGGTGTTGAATGAATTGAGCCAAGAACAGTTCGACGGCACGATCGAGTACCGGAGTCCACGGGGTGTCGCCCACGATGGGTGCGAGATGGTCGGCCCCATCGAGGGCGAGCAGGAATCGACTCCCGGCGAACCTCTCGAAGTCGCCCTGACCATCGGCGAAGGAAGCCACAGGGTCCTCTGTGCCGTGGATGATCAGTACCGGTGGCGGGTTGGTTCCGAGATCGTTGGTGAGTGCATCGGGGGCGATGGCGATGACGGCACCGACTGCCGGGTTCAACGACCCAGGCCGTTCGGCGATGATCAGCGCTGCCGTGGCACCATCGGAATGTCCGATGACCGCAACTGGGTCCTTGCTGATGGTCGGATCCGATGCACGAAGCTGTGCGATGACGAAGTTGATATCGCCGGCCTCGTTGTCGATGTCGGAGCGGTCGAGCCCGTTGCCGCGTGACTCGTCGGCCAATGGGAACGACGGAGCGGCCACCACGAATCCCATAGCGGCGAGCGCAGCGCAGAACCTGGCGTAGGTGAGTGGCCCGACCGCGTAGCCATGGGCGAACACGACGAGGGGGTGCGTACCTGCGGCCGCGGGGTGCCAAACCGTGGTGGGCAGGCGGCGGGCCTGGTCGAGCGTGTCGCCGACGCTGACCAGAGGTCGAGAGGTATCGACGAGCTCAATCGTGACGGGTTCGGCGGCGCCGCCGGCGAGAACCTTCGCCGAGGCTGTCTCGCCGGTGAGGTCTGTGAGCGTCGGCGCAGTCGTGCTGGGTCTCGTGGATGAAACGGAGATTGGGGGGGTGAGCGCACCGGGGCGTCTCGAGTCACGAAACGAACGGAAGGCAATTGCTGCGCCCACCAGGAGGACGCCAACGGCCAGAACCACCAGAACCACAGAACGGTTCGAGTAGGGGCTCTTGCGCTTGTTCAAGCTCATGACGAGAGTCTGCCTCAGTGGATAGTGGTCAATCTTTTCATCCGCCGGTTGCGGATGTTTCCCATTCACGGTGTCCGCCCATGTGGGGTTGGCGGGCACGAGAATGACGGGGTGAACACGACTTCGGAGGATCCGCCAGACCCGATACGGGAGACCCAAGGTATCGCAGAGCCGGGTCAGAATCAGGTCATTCCTCCATCTGGATCACATCACGACCCCGAACTCCATGAACGACTCGATCGGATCGAACGACTGCTCGATCCGGAGAAGCTCATGCAGGCGGCTGAGCGCGACATCGTTGAACCGGCGTGGAAACGGATCACGCAGGGTGAGCCTCGTTGGTCGGTCACGCTTGCGGTCATCGTTGCCATCGCGCTCCAGTACGCGTTGCCGGCCACCCTCACCCCTCGGCCGCGTTGGTTGCTCCCAGTGCTGGAACTGGGAGTTCTCATCGCCTTGTTCATCGCCAACCCCGGCCGGATCGATCGACTCTCACGCAGCATCCGGTCGGCGACGATCGTTCTGATTGTTCTCGCGAGCGTCGCCAACGCCTCATCGGCTGCGCGCCTGGTCTGGACAATCATCAACGGACGCGATGGGCAAGACGCAACAGCGTTGCTCGGCACTGCGGCCGCGATCTGGATCACCAATGTGATCGTGTTCTCCCTCTGGTACTGGGAACTCGATCGCGGTGGTCCGGCGGCACGGGCCCACGGTGTGCACGACCGACCGGATTTCATGTTCGCCCAGATGCTCTCTCCCGAGGTCGCCGGAGCCGACTGGGAACCGACCTACACCGATTACCTGTATCTCTCGTTCACGAACGCAACGGCATTCAGTCCCACCGACACCATGCCCTTCGTCACTTGGGCAAAGCTCACGATGATGCTGCAGTCATCGGTATCGCTCGTGACGCTCGTGGTCGTGATCTCCCGGGCGGTCGGTCTGCTCAACTGAGACGTTCGAGCAGTTCCTGCACCCACGCAGCATTGGGATCCAGTGCGCGGCCGCCATGGACCCGCTCGAAATCGATCAGTTGCAATGCGTCATCGCAGTCGGCGTCTTGGCCGACGATCCCACTCGTCCCATCGAGCGCGGCCCGAAGCGCGGTCGCCGCGCACCGGTTGATCAGCGCCCTGTCCTCGGCGTTGGCCGGACCGGAACGCGAGAAGTAACCAGACTTCACGACCAGGGTGCGGTCGGCGTCGAGCAGGAGCGCCAACTCATCGGCCAACCATTCGCCGACGCGTACGTGATCCAGCTTTGGATGCCCGAACGCATCGGTGCCGATCATCTCTCCCGCATTCAATCGCTCGCGCCGCACCATGCCTGCGCCGGCGCCCTCAGAGATGAAGACGTTCGCCGATTGCTGAGCGCTCCAGACTGGTTCCAACTGCTGGGCGACTGAGTTGCTGGTGAACGGGATCTCGGGGATGAGGACCGCATGGACTCCCCACGCCCGTGGTTCGATCAGTTCGGGGATGCGCGTCAAGCGGTCGACCCAGTCCAGATGGTCACTCGCTGTCCTGACCGTGAGCCAACCGGAGTCGCGGCCCATCACCTCGTGGACGACGATTGTTCTCGGAGAGGATGAGTTTTCCGCCATGACGTTTCGGGCGAACCGCGCGCCCGACTCGGCGGCTGACGCTGCGCCGATCGACTGGGTGATCGGCGCGATGTCATTGTCGATCGTCTTCGGAACAGCCACGACCGTGAGCTGCTGACCGATGGAATGGCAGTGATCAGCGAGCTGGATCGCGTTTGCAGCGGTGTCGTCGCCGCCGATCGGATGCAGCACCGTCACGCCATCGAGCGCGAGTTGTCTCGCCGCTACTTCGAGGGGATCGGCATTGAGGGGGACGAGTTGGCGTCGGGCGCAGTCCTCCGGATTGGTGAGTTTCACTCTCGATGAACCGAGCGGGCTACCACCGAGTTCGTGAAGGTGCTCGAGATGTCGACGGATCTCCGGGCCGAACCACAAGGAATTTCCCCGCAGCAGACCGGAGTAGCCGAACCGATAGCCGAGCACCTGGGTCTCGGGGTCATGGAGCATCCAATGCTCGACGAGCGATGCGACCGTCGAGGAAAGACCGGGCGCCAGGCCGCCGGACGTGAGCAGTCCGACGGTGGTCGTGCTCACTCGTGTGTCTGGCCACGGCGAGTCTGCGAGAGTTGTTGGATCATCTGCACCGCCATCCGTGCACGGAATCCACGGATCTGCGCCATCGCCGCCGATCATCCTCGATGCTGCCGCCACAGGTGGGTTGATCGTCGTGGCCTGAACTGCACGCCATTGCGGACTCGTCCGCCTTGTGAAACCGCCGAAACCGCCTGAACAGCTGAAACCGCCGGATGCCGACCCTTGATGATCAGGCAGCAAGCCCGAACGCGTGCATCCGCGCCATGGCACTGCTGAGACGCCGGCTGGCACAGGAGCCGGTGATGCCGAGGAGCCCCGCGGCATCTTTGTTGGTGTAGCCGAGCCCGTGGACGAGATAGACGAGGGTGCGGTCCTGCGCGTTCAGGATCGCGAAGAGGGGAGCGAGTTCGTCGCTGTCCTGCAGTCGTTCCAGAGGATCGGAGTCGATGCTGAACATGTCCTGCCAGGTGGAGTCGGTGGTGTCGACTGCGCCGACCTGCCGGGTGTGGCGGGCGCCCTCGCCACGCTGGGCCCCCTCGCGACGACCGAAGTCGACCGCAACGTTGCGCAGTTTGAGTCCGGCCCACACGCCGGGCTGGGGATACCGGGCCCGGATGTCTTCGGCATTGAGCCAGAAACTCAGAAGGGTCATCTGGCAGACATCGTCGCGCTGTGACGGGCTGAGGCCCTTGATGAAGACCACCCGACGGTTCACTTCGGCGACGAGGGTGTTGACGTACGAATCGGTGTCGTCCCCGGGGGTGATGCCGGGGAGGTTGCAGGGGATGTTGCCGGGGATGTTTGAAGGTACTGCTGCAGTGCGTCGTTTCATGTGGACTCCCTATCTCTGGTGAAGGTGTTTCTGGTGGTGCGGTGCTGCGGGTGGTGCGGTGTTGCTGGAAGTGCGGTGCCGGCCCGACGAACTCCACTGTGAAGAGTACGAACCGCCTGTGACAGTGGCCCCGACCCGGTCCGGACCCCGGGTCGAGGTCCGGACCGTGTGGATGGTCCCGCCGTCCGCCGGCATCGACACTTCTTGTGCCACAAACAGTATCCCGCCTGCAGAAGAATTTGTCAAGCTGAATTTATAAGACTCGAAAGAAAGAGCTCTGGACCGGTATGGTGTCAGTGTGTCTGCTGATCAAAGCGCTCCCTTCGATCCGCTTGATCCACCGAAACGGGCCATCACCGCCGACGTCGTCGTCTTCACCGTTGTTGACGGGAGCATCTGGGTGATCCTGCAGCGGCGGGGGAATGGCGCCGGTGAGCCCTTTCCCGGACAACTCTCTCTGCCGGGGACGTTCGTTGGCGACGAGGAGGAGTTGCTCGAGACCGCCCGGCGGGTGCTGCGCGACAAGGTGGGACTCACGGTCGATGCCGGACAACTCACCCGCAGCGGGGTGCACGACCTACCGGATCGCGACCCGCGAATGCGCACCATCTCGGTGGCCTTCGTCGTGTTCATCGCTGAACACAACCATCGGGAGTTCATCGCTCGGGCGAAGAACCAGGGTCAGCTGTATCTGGTCTCGAACCTGATCGACGCGGTGGAGGTTTCTCCGAGCATGGACCAGAGAGAACCCATGGCCTTCGACCATCTCGACATTCTCACCGAGGCCCGGGAGCACGCACGGGTGTTGCTCGAAGAGACCGACGCCGCACTTGATCTGCTCCCGCCGGTCTTCACGCTCACCCAGCTGCGAGAAATCTATGACGCTGTCTGGGACACGGAGCTGAATCCCGGCAACTTCATCAAGCGCGTGACCCGCATCGAAGGCTTCATCGAACAGCTACCACCGGGCGAAACCACCAATGCCGGATTCCCGAGTGCGCCGATCGAATCCGATGCCGCCTGGGTGGTCTTCGAGTCGGTTCCCGGGCCCAACTTCGAGCCCGGGTCTGACTCGGCCTCCCAGACTTCGCTGTCTCGACCGTTGGGTCGCCCGCCCCGTCATTTCAGGAGCGCCGGATCGCCGAAGCTCCACCCACCGCTGCGCCGCCCGGGTTCATATTTCAGCCGTCCGACTTCACGGGGATGACTCGCTGGACCGAACAACTCCAGCGACGAACCCCGGAGCGGAAGCGCGGGCTGAGAAGATCAGCCCGCGGTCATCAGGTTTCGGACCAGTGAGGCACTGACGAACTCTCCGACTCGGTTCCGTCGACAGAAGGCGCTTGGGTGCTGCTGTAGTAGGCGTTCGTGTCACTTCCGTAGCCATTGCCGTAGCCGTTGCCGTTGCCGTAGCCGTAGCCGTACTTGTTCCTGTATCCGTAGCGGTACCGATAGCCGTAGCCATATCGGTAGCCGTAGCCATATCGGTAGCCATACCCGAACCGTGAACGGCTGGGAATACCGTTGACCACGACACCGATGATCTCGGCGTTCACGCGCTTGAGTCGGGAAACCGTCTCCTTGAGACCGCCGATCGGACCGCCGACCTTGGCCAGCAGGATCACTCCGTCGACAATCTGGGCAAGGGTGAGTGAATCGGCCACGGGGAGAAGGGGCGGAGAGTCAATGAGGATGAAGTCGGCGCCGGTTTCCTCGAGTTTGTCGAGCATAAGTTTCATCTGCGGCAGACCCACCGCTTGGGCAGCATTCTGGGGCACGTGGCCCGCAGGGAGCACGGCGATGCGATTGCCGGACGGCAGCGTGACCGGTACGAGGACTTCCTCGAGGGTCATGTCACCGAGCAGCACGTCAGTGATGCCCTTTTCCTTCTCATCAACATCGAAGAACGAGCCGATTGTGGGACGACGAAGATCGGCGGAGACCACGACGACCCGCTTGCCGATCTCGGCCAAGGTGTTCGCGAGGTTGGCGGTGACGGTCGACTTACCTTCCGCCATATCGGCGGAGGTGACCAGGATGCGGGTGCGCTTTTCGCCGATGGCGGCGAAACGGATATTGGACGCAAGTGCTCTGTAGGCCTCCGCGGCCTGGGAATTCTCCTTCACGATCGCGCGCTTCATGCCGGTTTCAATCTTGCGATGCTGTTTCCCATCGCTGGCGACGATGCTGATCTCGCCGATGACGTTGAGGTTCCGATCAACCGACGCAATATCGGCCGGTGAGTGGATTTCGTCATCGAGGTAGTCGAGTAGGAAAGCGAGTCCGATACCGAGCAGCAGACCGAAAACCGCACCCACCAGTGCATCTCGCGCTGGCTTCGGTGAATAGGGATTGCTCGGGACCGTGGCGCTCTGGACGATCTCGGCCGAACCGGACCGGATTGCTGCTTCGATGTCGTACTGGGTGGCCCGAGAAAGGAGATCCTGCGCTTGCGCAGCCGTGACATCACTCTCGAGGGCCTTCTGGCGAAGCTCGTCCGCCCGTGCCCGGAATTCAGCTTGGGCCTGATCCTTGCGCTTGGCCACGTAGATCTCGGCGTAGGCGTTCGCTCCCTTCGCAGCTACCTCGGGAGAGCGACTCACGACCGAAATCGAGATGATGTCTGTGCTGCCGTTGTTGGCGACCGCGACCTTGCCCATCCGGGCTGCATCATCGCCCATTGCGGTCTTGACCTCCTCGCGGAGATCCTTCGAAAGGATCAGCGTGATCTGGGTTTCGACATCGCGCTTGGGATCGATACGAATCTGTGTCCCATCAAAGACCGCTTGGGTGTTGGGGTCGACGACCCGGATGAGAGCTGTGGCTCGATACATGTTCGGCGCGCTCGCGGCGTACAGGTAGGTCCCGATGGCGACGATCAGCATCACGCCGATGATCAGGGGGATCCGGCTGAGGAGCACGCCCGAAATCTGCCGGATGTCAAGTTCGTTCTTCGCGCTTGATTCTTCCATGCCCCAACTCTCGATCGATTGCGGAGGACACTAGCCCGTTTGGGTGCCCTTCCAAAGGCGGCAGACGGCGTCACGGGACGCCCGTTGTCGGGCTCAGGGCGGCCTCAAGGCGAGAGCTAGGGGTGATGTTTGAGTGATAACGATTTTCGGTTACTGTCTGATCGCATGAAAACTACAGTCGTCACCGGAGCAGGCGGATTCATCGGCGGTAGCCTCGTTAAGGAACTTCTCGCCGACGGTCAGACTGTCAGGGCTATCGACAGAAAGCCTTTGACGGAGTGGTATCAGGTCGACGACCGGTCCGAGGTCATCGTGGCTGATATGCAGGATCCGATCGCCTGCAACGAGGCACTCGTTGGTGCGGGCGATGTCTTCAACCTCGCCGCCGATATGGGCGGCATGGGGTTCATTGAGAACAACAAGGCCTTGTGCATGCTCTCGGTGCTCATCAACACCAACCTCCTGCTTGCCGCCCAGAACAATGACATCGACCGTTTCTTCTTCGCGTCATCGGCATGTGTATACGCAGATGAGCACCAGACCTCGCCTGACGTCACCGCTCTTGCTGAGGAGGACGCGTATCCGGCCATGCCCGAGGATGGCTACGGCTGGGAGAAACTCTTCAGCGAGCGCATGTGCCGCCATTTCCGGGAGGATTTCGGTATCGAGACCAGAGTCGCCCGCTATCACAACGTCTACGGCCCGCACGGCACCTGGACCGGTGGCCGGGAGAAGGCTCCTGCGGCCATCTGTCGCAAGGTTGCCCAGGCAGTGCTCTCGGGCACCAACACCATCGAGATCTGGGGCGATGGCGAGCAAACCCGCAGCTTCATGTACATCGACGATTGCCTGAAGGGCACCCGTGCGATCCTTGCCAGCGAAATCCTTGAACCCATCAACTTGGGTAGCTCCGAGCTGGTCACGATCAATCAACTCGTCGACATCGTCGAGTCGATCGCCGGGGTAACGCTCGAGCGTAACTACCTCCTCGATGCACCTCAGGGTGTGCGGGGTCGCAACAGCGATAACACCCGTATTCAGCAGTACCTCGGATGGGAGCCTTCGATCTCGTTGCGCACCGGCCTTGAGAAGACCTACGAGTGGGTCCACGAACAGGTTGCGAGTGCTCCGTCCATTTAAGTCGGCCAAACCGGCCATGGCCCATGCGAGACCCGCCGGTGTGACGGGCTCTGATGGAACGAACCCACCGAGGTTCGCCAACGCGCTCAGCGTCTTCCATAACGCGGCCCTTGCCGTGGGGCCGCGCCGCGGACTCATGATTGCTGTGTGTTCGCTGGCGGTTGTGGCGGCGATTCTCGAGACCGGTCTGCTCTTCCTCATCGCCCGGCTTGCCTCAGGGTTCGCTGGTGGAAACCGGACCATCGCACTTTCGCTCGGGTCCATCGCACACTGGGAGGTGTCGGTCCGACAGATCGTACTGATTTCCGGTGGTCTGCTGGTGGCTGAACTCCTGTTGGTCTTCCCACTTTCGGAACTCACCGCCAGACTCAGCAGCAATTCGCTCACCCGGGCTCGCGACCGAGTGATCACCGCACATCTCGGTGCGGCGTGGTCGCAACGCTCCACCGAGGTCGAGGATCACCTCCACCGACTAATGGGCGACGACGCGAACCACGTCGAGCGTCTCGTCCAGCAGTGGTCCACGATCGTTGTGGCACTGGCCGGCATCGTCACGCTCTCGCTCGCCGCCGTGGTCATCGCTCCGGTCCCGGCGCTTTGCGGAGCATTCGCGTTCCTCGGTCTCGTCTTGGTGCTGCGGCCCATGTCCCGGCGGGTCAAGAAAGCAGCCGCTCGGTTCCAGGCATCCAATCGCGAACTCATGACCAATGTCGCCCAGACCGCCCGGCTCGATAAGGAAATTGCGGCGTTCGAGGTCGGCGATGCCGTCAAGGCCTCGATTGCCAGCGAGGTAGCAGTGAGCTCTCGCATGTTGAACCGACTGCGGTTCAACCAACGTGTCACGCCGATGCTCTACCTCGACGCGTCGCTCGCTCTGGTGCTCGCGGGTATCGCCGTACTGTCCTCGCTCGATGTTGGCTCCGTCGACTTCCTCGGCCCGCTCATCCTGCTCATGGTGCGAGCGCTCGGGTACACACGCCAGTTGCAGTCGTCGTCGCAGACCAGTCACGAGTTCGCTCCGTACATCCTTGATCTCGAACGGGAGATCGCCGCGTTCGAGGCGGGCGTGCGACCCACCGGCACGGAGAAACTCAGCGCCATCGGCACGATCGAGATGAGTGCGATGTCGTTCTCGTATATCCCCGATCGTCCGATTCTCACCGATGTCAATCTCACCATCGGGTTCGGCGAGATCATCGGCCTTGTCGGTGACTCAGGTGCTGGGAAGACCACGCTCACCGAACTTGTGCTCCGGCTTCGCCAGCCAACGTCTGGCCGGATCACGGTTTCCGGCCTTGATATCTCCTCAGTGGCCCCGGATGAGTGGTCGAAGTTGGTTGCGTATGTGCCCCAGGACAACTCGCTCATCCGCGCCACCGTTGCTGACAACATCGCGTTCTACCGCAGCGGTTACGACCGCAGCGAGATCGAGCGATCGGCTCGCCAGGCTCACATTCACGATGAGATCATGGCGATGCCCGAGGGCTTCGACACCATGGTCGGACCCGGCGAGCGGTCGCTCTCCGGTGGCCAGCGTCAGCGGCTCGGAATCGCACGAGCGCTGTTGGGTCGCCCGCAGTTGCTCGTGCTCGACGAGCCCACCAGTGCGCTTGACGAACGCTCCGAACTTCTCATCAAGCAGACACTCAACGAACTCGTCGGGTCGGCCACCATGCTTGTTGTAGCGCATCGACCAACCACCCTCGAGGTCTGCACCAAAGTGCTCCGTCTTTCCGGCGGCGTCATCGAGGAGATCTCGCTCACTCTCCGTGCCGAAAGGTGAACCACAGGCCATGAAGGACAAAGTCCGGGACCTCCTCTACTACCCGAAGCCGCCGCCGATCTCATGGTTGCAAGCTGCTGGTCTCACGGCCGTGGGTAAGCGCGTCATCGATCGCGATGTTCGCGGCGCCGAGAGCCTCTATCTCGTGCATCAGATCGGCAAGGTCGGTTCTACGAGCATGACCAATGCCATCAAGCGAGCGGGTCTCATCGGGTTCCACACGCATCAGCTCAACCCCCAGCGTCGCGGCGAAGCGTTCCGGGCCCGCCTCTGGGAGTCATGGGCACCACGTCAGATGTGGGGAACGAGCCCATGGATCCGCCGGGCCATCCAGAAGCGTTCCGCTGACTCCGTCCTCATCACCGGGATCCGCAATCCGATCGAGCGCGAGATCTCTGGGGTCATGCAGAACCCCGATCGTTACCTCACCACGCACCGGCGCCTGCGCACCGATGAGGAGATCAACGCGCACCTCCCCGACATCATCAAGGCGGTGAACCACAATCTGTCGATCAATCGTCTCGACGCCTGGTTCACCCACGAACTCGATTACATGCTCGGCGAGCCCTTTCCATGGGAGAACCGGAGCGAGGAGCTCCAGAGCACGGGACACGCACACTTCCGCGGTGCCAATGGCCTGAGCGTTCATGTGGTCAGATTCGAGAATCTGAGCGAGGGGTTCACCAAGATCGCCGAGATCGAGGGACATCCTGATCTTGTGCTGCCGCACGACAATCGTTCGAACTCCTCGCGAGTGGTCGAGATCGTGCGCGAGCACGGGCTCAGCCGCACCTCCATCGACGCCGCTGTCGCCCAGCGCACGGTCCGTGCCGCATACCCCGCGAGCCAACTCGAGGCATGGGCCGCTGAGTGGCACTGATGGCCTCGCCGATCCGGGTGACGCTGCTGCACAACTTCTACCGCGGTGTCCTTCCGTCAGGGGAAGACCTCAACGTCCGTGAGCATCAGGCACTCGTCGGCGACGGCGCAGTCATCGATATCGTGCAGACCGGCAACAACTATGTGGTGGCACATCCGATCCGTGGCCGGGCCCGTGCAGTTGCGGCGGCCCTCGATCTGGGTTCGGCAGCGAGTCGTTATGCCGATGAGGTCATCTCACGAAGCCCCGATGTCGTGCACATCGAAAATCTCACGCCGCTGATTCCCGAGTCAGTTGTTGCGTCCCTGCATGACCGGGGTCTGCCGGTGGTACGTCGGTGGGGGAACTACCGGTTCCGTTGTCCGAGCGGCGACAATTTCCGCGATGGTGAACGCTGCGAGGACTGTTCGGGTCGGTTGGGCACGCTTCCTTCAGTGATCCACGGTTGTTACGGGTCGGGGCGCGGACCGTCAGCGGTGGTCGCGCTTCGTCGGGGGATGGTTTCACCCTCGCTCACCACGCTCCGGCATCTTCCGATCAGTCGATTCCTCGCAGTCGAACTCGAGGCCTCAGGTGTGCCGGCGGCGCAGATCACCGTCATCCCCAACTGCGTGCCGTTCTCCACGCTGTCCACCGAACCACAGCCTCGTAGCGGCGCCGGACGGGTGCTGTTTTTGGGGTCACTGCTCGAGAAGAAGGGGATCCGTACCCTGCTGACCGCTTGGAAGCTGCTGGCGGCAGGTCAGCCGGGGATGCAACTCACGTTCCTCGGCGATGGTCCGCTTCGTCCCGAGGTTGAGCAGGCGGCTCGTGAGGACACGCGCATCACCTTCATCCCCACGGTGCCCTATGAAAAGGCCCGACTTGAGATCTACCGTTCGGACGTGGTCGTCGTGCCATCGGAATGGGACGAACCGTTCGGGCGTGTCGTCATCGAGGCCTTCGCCGAGGGCACACCCGTGGTGCTCTCCGATCGTGCTGCACTGCCCGAGTTGCTGGCCGAGTCCTGCGGATACACGTTCATCCCGGGTGATCCCGCCGATCTGGCCCGTCAGCTCGGAGCGGTGCTCGATGCAGATGACGCCGAGCGTCGTCAGATGGCTGAGGCCACCCGGGCCCGGCATCGCGAGCACTTCTCCCCGGAGGCCGTGCGATCCTTGTGGCTCGGCGCCTACGAGGGGGTAATCGCTGATGCCGGCTGAATCGCACAGTGACTCCGAACTGCTGATCTGCCTCGGTGCCCAGAAGGCCGGCACCACCTCGCTGCACGCATGGCTCGGATCGCTCCCGCAGGTGAGCACCGCGAGTTCGGGCAAGGAAATCGACTACTTCTCTCGCTATTTCGACTTCGGCACTGGTTGGTATCTCGACCATTTTTCGTCGGCGAAATCGGTGTGGCTCGATGTCTCACCGAATTACTTCATCGTCCCCGATCTCGCCGAACGACTCGAGTCCTTGCCGGTGCCCTATCGCTGCGTGCTGTTGGTTCGTGATCCCGGAGAACGGGCGCGGTCCCAGCATCGACATTCGCTCGTCACCCGCCCGGACACCACGGCACTCTCATTCACCTCAGAGCTTGCTCGCAACCCCACGTACCTGACCAACGGTTTCTACGGACGTGTTCTCGCCGGGCTCGAACCGCTGCTGGCCGATGGTCGCTTGCGGATCGTCTGGTTCGAAGATCTCGTCGCCGATCCGGCCGCAGTCGTCGAATCAATCTGTGCGGAGATGGGGATCGGTTCACGGCCCTCGGAGGCACTTCTCGAGCGCCGGAGCAATGCCAGTGGGTACGTGCGCAGTTCGGCGGTGCAGACCATCACCCATGCCTCCGGAACCCTGCTGCGCCGTGCCGGTGGCGAGCGAGCGGTCTCCTACTTCAGGGCGTCAAGGACCATCGACCGGATCCTCTCCGCGAACCGTCGGGAGATCGGGGGCGCAGCGGGAGACGACGGGTTCGACATGGACATGGACAGCCTTCGGGCTATGTTCCGTGACGATCTCCAGCTCGCCGAGCGGATCTCCGGCCTCCCGTTCCTTGAGCGGTATGCGGGTGGGTCATTGCCGAGCGCCGAACCCCCAGGTGGTTAACCAGCGTGAGCCCGAGCCTGTTTCGACGGATGAAGGCACCGGTGCGCAACGCCCTCGAGGCGAGCCCCACGCTCTATTGCGCGTCAGCTCGACTCAAGGCTGGTCGCAATCGCGAGGTCGTCACCCGTTCGAGTGATCTGTTGGTTGAGTCGTTTCCCAGGTCGGGGACCACCTATCTCGTGGCCAGTCTCGAACTGGCGGCGCCGTCGCTGCGCATCGCATCACATGTTCATCATCAGGCGCATGCGCAGTTGGCCGTCCGGTACGGCGTGCCGTCGTTCGTGCTCATTCGCGAACCGATGGCTGCCTGCACCTCGGCTGCGGTGCGTCTTGGGGATCAGGTCACGTTCCGGCAGATGCTCGAGCGATGGTGCCACTTCTACGGTGCTCTCGCCGATCTCCCGTCGGTCAACTTCGTGAGTTTCGAATCCGCAACCGGCGACACCGCAGCAACTGTCGCTCGGGTGCTGGCAATCGCCGGGCTCTCGGACCGGGTCGTCACCAAGATCGAGCACGACGACATCATCGCTGCAGTCGAGGCGATGGCGGAGCGCCGACGAAAGGGCAACGTCGATCCGATGAAGGTCTCGAAACCCACTGCTGAGCGTCAGGCCCGCATCGAAGCTGTGGCCGATGACTTCCGTCAACAGGGTGGCGAACTGCTGCAGCGTGCCGAGTCCATCTACGCAAGCATTGAGGCGATGTGACCGACGTTCTTGTCCATGACTTCGCCGGTCACCCGTTCGAGGCGGAGCTGAGTCGTGAGCTTGCCCGACTCGGGCTCAACGTGGTGCACGCGTACTGCGGCGGGGTGACCACCGGGAAGGGCAATCTTCAGCGCACGGAGGACGATCCGGCCGGTCTGAGCTTTCTCGACATCTCTGACCTGGAGTTCGAGCGCTATTCCACCCTCGGGCGGGTGCGTAGTGAGTACCGATACGGTCGGCGCCTCTCGGCAGCGGCCCGTTCATTGCGCCCGCGCGCTGTGCTCTCGGCCAACACCCCACTCATTGCCCAGGCCGGGCTCTGGGCGACATGCGGGCGTCTTCGTGCCGATCGAATCTTCTGGCTACAGGACTTTCTCGGTCGAGGGGTCAGAGCAGTGTTCACCGAACGCAATGCGCTACTGGGTGCGACCGTTGGCCGGGCGATCGAGCGGCTCGAGACCACGCTGCTGCGACGCTCCAACGGCATCATCGTGATCGCTGACGATTTCCTCTCGGCGTTGCGGGATCGTCGGGTGAAGGTGCCGACCCTCGTGGTCGAGAACTGGGCACCCCTCGATGAGATCCGCATGGGATCCAAACCGAATCAGTGGAGCACTGCGATGGGGCTCGATGGTCTTCGGGTTGCCATCTACTCCGGAACACTCGGCCTCAAGCATGATCCGGAGCATCTCGTCGCCGCAGCACGAGCTCTTGACCCGGCGTCCGAGCGGTTGGTCGTCATCACCGAGGGACTCGGACGCGACCATCTCGAGCGGGCCAAGGAAGCCGAGGGCCTTGACGCTCTGCTTCTGTGTGATTTCGTGCCCTACGAGCGGCTCAGCGATGTGCTCTCCACCGCTGAGGTATGCATCGTGCTTCTCGAGGAGGACGCCGGCACGTTCAGTGTGCCTTCGAAGGTGCTGAGCTATCTGGCTGCTGGTCGAGCCATCGTGGGTGCCATGCCCGCCGCCAATCTGGCCACGAGGACCATCGCCCGAGCCGGGGCGGGCATTGTGAGCACACCGGGTTCCTATGCCGAGTTTGCATCGAGTCTGGTGGGCCTTCTCCGTGACGGTGACACCAGCGTTCGAATGGGACAGGACGCACGGGCCTACGCGGAGTCGGCCTTCGATGCTGCTGGGATCGCAGCCAGAGTTTCTGAGTTCGTGACACGCTGCTCGTCGGAGTGAGATTGTCACGGATGAATCGAACCTGATCAGACCTTCTGATCAGTCTGTTTCGCTACCGCGTGCTGGTCTCTTCGAAGTCAGTGCGAGCCGCGTCCGAACACGACGGCAGGAACTGTCCTGAGCAGCACGCTGAGATCGCCGAAGAATGACCAGTTATGGACGTAGTCGCAGTCAAGGTCGACACGATCGTCGCCGGTGACGTCGCTGCGACCGCTGACCTGCCAGACCCCGGTGAGACCGGGCTTGCTACGTAGGTAGCAGTCCTGACGGGTTCCGTAGAGAGTCTCAAGTTCAGTCGGGACAACCGGCCGAGGGCCCACCATGCTCATGGAACCGGTGGCGACGCACCACAACTGGGGGAGTTCGTCGAGGCTGGTCTTGCGCAGGATCCTTCCGAACGCCGTGATCCTCGGATCTTGGCCCTCGGGAAGTTTGTGGCCGTTGGCGACGTACTCCGCATAGAGAGCGGGGTCACTGTGCAGGCGATCCTCGGCATTGATCGCCATAGAGCGAAATTTGTAGACCCTGATGTCGCGACCGCCACGGCCGACCCGGGTCTGGCCGAAGATCGGGTGACCCTTCGTCGCAATTACATTGACACAAATGAGCGCCAGCAGGAGCGGGGCGAGGATGACAAGCGCTGGCCAACTGACGAGGATGTCAGTACCGCGCTTGAGGACGATCGAAAGTGTGGACTCAATGCGCAGACGCTCGGCCGCAACGACGGCAGACGGCAGTTGCCGACTGGTGAAGCTATCTGTGCTGAGGTCTTTGAACATGGTTAGAACTTTTCTGCGCTAGCTAGCGTGCGTTTATTCCGGACGGTGTCCTCGGTCCACGGAAACGGAACTCATTTTGACGACCATGCCAACTTACTGGGGCAGATCGGAACATTGCTAGTCTTTTCTTTACCGTTCGCATAGAATTCACACTTCTGTTGCTTCAAGGAGCGTGACGAATGACTCCTGGTAGTCCTCGTAGCGAGACCACCGTTCAGAAAGCCACTGGTGGGCTTCGCGCTCGGTGAATCCATGGGTTCGCATGGCCCAAGCCTTGAGCACGAGGCCGGTGCGACTGCGACCGCCATGACAATGGACGACCACGCAGTGGCCTCCGGCGAGAAGGGCGTCGATCGCATTGACGGCATCTCGAAGTGCCGACTCGAGATTGGCATTGGCGGGGCCGGATTGATCGATCATGAATACCTCGCGCCGAACGGGATGAGCGGTGAATCTCCCGTGGGTCCTGCAGAGAGAGACCACCGCCCAGTCCGTGGGGACGGTCGAGGCACCGGGTAGATCGGCAGCGTGGAGTCCCGGCGACACCTCGATGGGGCCGGCGGGAGTCTCGGTGCTGGTCGCTGGCACCGGGGACCGGCCGACGAGCTGACGAGCCAGGTCCTGCAGGGCGGCATTGTCGTACGTCTGGGCGCCGTCGGTGGTTCCGACGGTGCCGTGGACGTACGCGAGCCAGCGCGATGGGATGCACTGCACGCTGTCGCGAGCACCGGCGATGGCACCGACGACAGATGCGACGGTGTCAGTGTCGCCACCGAGATTGATCGCAGCGATGACGGCGTCGGCGAATGTGTCGGTGGTTCGCACCGCCCAGACTGCCTGGGCCAGACAGCCCCAGACCGTTCCGTTGCTCGGCCCAGCGATGAGGCTCGGTTCCCAACTCTCGTCGAGCAATGCTGCGAAATCGGCGTGTTGCGCCGGGTCGACGGGCGCGACCTGCGCGAGCACAGAAGGAATGGCGGCGATCGGGTCCTGACCATGGATTGCCCGCCGGATCAGCGCTGCGGCAATCGCGGCCCCCCAGCCCGCCGCTGGATCGTGATGAGTGAGCGCAGCCTGCGCTCGGGCCGCAGCGATAAGGGTCGGCTCGTCACCCGGAGTGAACGCGCACGCCAGGCCGACAACGCGCATGAGCGCACCATTCGCGGCACTGCGGCCGATGAGTTGATGGGCCTCATGAGCAGCGCCGACATGTGTTGCACCTCGTAGCGCTGTTGCGGTGAGGGTCCCACAGTCGACTGCCGTGCGTTTCCAGGCCACGAACCTCCGCCAGACATCGGCTGCGTCGAAGGCGTGGCACGCGATGACCGATTCGGACAGTGCGATCGCCATCTGGGTATCGTCGGTGAACTCACCCGGGGCCCATCCGAAGTGACCTCCGCCCACGAGTTCCCCGATTCCGCCGAGGACAGGCACGGGGAAGCGTTCGCTGTAGGCCAGCGCCGGGCCGAATTCGAATGGCGCACCGAGTGCATCGGCAACGGCTGCACCGACGACTGCGCCGATCACTCGCTGAAGCGCGATGGCGTCGATGGGTGTGGCGACCGCGGGTACTTCGATTCGTTCTGGGTGCGAAGTGGTGTGCATGTCGGTAGTGTTTCTCTTGTTGGTTTTCATGTTGTTTCTCCTTCGGGGTACGACAACGTGAACGCACGAACGGCACAGATGTAGGCGAGCAGTACAGGCGGAGGATTGTGTACCGGCGACCGAGTTGTCGTCGGGTCCCGATCCGTGAATGGCGGAGTGGAGTCGAGTGGCGGCCAAGGCGGAACAGAAACTGGATCAGGTGGGCGGGAGCGTGTCCGGGGGTCGGATCAGCGATCCGCAGCACTCTTGCGTACTGACACGGGGTCATCTCCGTGCTCACGCGGAAATACATCAAAAACAGCTGATTTTGTGCAGGAACCCCGAAATCGTGACCCAAACTCTTGCCCGCAAGGCACTGGGCGGCGGATCCCCGGCAGTGCGCCACGCGTCATGACGGAGATGCCTGCTATCGGTTCGAACTATGCGTCCCCCGAGTCCGAACGCGAAGAACTCGATGTTGTCTGTGCGGAGCCTCTGCTGCGAGCACCGCTGGTGGACCGCCTGGTGCGCGACGGTCACCGCGTGCGGCTCCACGAGGGCGACGGCGCGCCTCCGGCTGACTGGGAACCAGAATCCTCAGCCGTTGTCGTCGTGTTCCCCGCCTCCACGATCGACGCTGTTCGCTATGGCTGGCTGGCATTCGTCAAGCGGATGCTCAATCGCTCCTCGTTGGTGTTGGTGGCGTGCGCCGCCAATGTGTCGGCCCCCCTCCTGGGGGGTACTGGACCTGGTAGCGGCCATGGATTCATCGTTCTCGACCGTGATTCTCTGAGCACTGATTGGCCGGAACTGGTCTCGAGATCGGTGCATCGCGCACTTGATGGTGTGAGGGAGATCGCTCCCACCATGAGTTCGGGGCGGCTTGCCGTAACGGGCCTTGATGCTCTCACTCCCAACGAGCGGACCATTCTGCGTCTGCTGTCGGAAGGACTTTCGAACGCGGCGATCGCCCAGTTCCAGTTTGTGGGTGAACGTACGGTTGAGAGCCACATCCGGCGTATTTACGCCAAACTCGAACTCCCAGATATACCGGGGGTGCAGCGCCGGGTTCTCGCCACGCGGCTCTATCTGGGGGACCGGATAGCTACCCCGCTTGCCGACTGATACTGAGAATCGTTATCATTATGGAATGGCATCCCGCCTTCCTTCCCGTTGCCGATCAGGCCGTTGCGCCATTGCGGGTGCGCTGGCGATCCTTCTTTTCGTAGCCATTGGTTGTTCGCCTGCCCGGGAGAGTTCGAGTTCGAAGGCCCCAATCGGTGGTCTTTGTCCGGTGCCACCGATCGATGTTGTGGTCTCGGTCGACCAATGGGGCGTCATCGTCAAAGAACTGGCCGGCTCCTGTGCCCACGTGACTTCGATTGTGTCGGGAGGGTCAGTCGATCCCCATGACTATGAACCGACACCAGCGGATGCTTCGGCGATGGCCAAGGCCGATCTCATCGTGCTCAACGGCGTGGGCTACGACGCCTGGGCACAGCGATCCATCGATGCCATGACGAAACGGCCGACCGTGCTCGACATCGGTGGGTCCTTCGATCTGTCCGCCGGTTCCGACCCCCATCTCTGGTACGCACCGGGAGTGGTGACCGAGAGCGCCGATCGCATCACCGAGGTGCTCACCGCCGCTTCACCCGAGGCAGCGGAGTACTTCGCAGCGCGTGCTGCAGACTTCGACGCGTCGATGACGCCGTACTTCAACCTGATCGGGCAGATCTGGGCAGGTGCGTGGTCACCGAACGACCCGAAGACCGTGGCCGCCACCGAACCGGTCTTCGACGGGATGATCATTCCACTGGGTCTGGTGAACGCAACACCGGCGGGTTACGCACGCTCGGTGTCGAATGGCGGGGAACCGTCGCCGGGTGACATCGCGTTGTTCATGGATGCGCTGGCAAACGGATCACTCTCGGTCTTGATCGTGAATGTGCAGTCCTCGAACTCGATGACCGATCGGTTGCGCAAGCAGGCCGACACCCATCATGTGCCGATCGTTGAGGTCACCGAAACAGTGGCCCCGGGTGCTTCCAGTTTCGCCATGTGGCAAACCGATCAGCTGAATTCTCTTGCCTCGGCACTCGGAGTTTGATCATGGAGACACATGATCACGACCACGACCACGACCACGACCACGACCACGACCACGACCTCGCTAGGCGGGCGACTGGCAATGAGGCTCTGAGCGATTCCGTAGCGGTGTCGGCCCGACAGGTGTCGATCGAACTTGGCGGACAGACGATCTGGTCGGAGGGAACCTTTGATCTCCCCGCCGGCGGTGTCTACGCCATCATCGGTCCCAACGGTTCGGGCAAGACCACCATGCTGCGAGCTCTGCTCGGTCTGCTGCCGGTGGCCTCCGGTGAACTCACCGTGCTGGGCCAACGTCCGTCGCAGGGCGATAGTCGAATCGGCTACGTACCCCAGCACTATGTGGAAACCGTCGGCCATGCGGTTCGTTGTCGCGACCTCGTCCGACTGAGTGCCAGCGGGACGCGTTGGGGACTGCGAGTTCGCAGCAGCGAAGTTGCCGCAGTGGATGACGCGCTGCGGGCAGTGGATGCAACCTCGTTCGCCGGTCGTCGCATCTCACAGCTCTCCGGTGGTCAGCAGCAGCGTGCTGCCATCGCCCAGGCCATCGTCGACGAACCGAAACTGCTGCTGCTGGACGAACCACTGGCCAATCTGGATCTGCGCAACCAGCAGGAGATCGTGGAGTTGCTCGATGATCTGCGGACTGCGCGCGGCGTCACCATCATCGTCGTCACGCATGATCTCAACCCGCTGCTGCCAATTCTTTCCGGAGCGGTGTATCTGCTCGACGGCCATGCGCATTACGGCGCCATCGGCGATGTGGTCGAGTCCGAACTGCTCACCCATCTCTATGGCACCGGCGTGCAGGTGGTGCGCACCGCACAGGGCGACCTGTTCACCCGGAGCATTCGCCGATGATGGGCACAACGCTGCACCCGATGCTGGCCGCGGCCGGCTACCAAAGTGACTGGTTCGAAACGATCCGCGAGCCGTTCATGCGCAATGCGTTCATCGCTGGCGCGCTCGTGGCGCTCGCCGCAGGGGTCATCGGGTACTTCGTTGTAGTGCGTTCCGGTGAGTTCTCGGCGCATGCGCTCGGACACATCGGGTTTCCCGGTGCCACCGGCGCGGTGTTGCTGGGTCTATCGCCCACGCTCGGCCTTGCCGTGTTCTGTATCGGTGGCGCCATCATCATCGGTGCGCTCGGCCGTCATGTCGACGAACGCGCTACCGCAACCGGAACCGTCCTCGCTTTTGCCACCGGACTCGGCATCTTGTTCTCCTCGCTGGCTACCAAGTCATCCAACACAGTCACCAATGTGTTGTTCGGCAATCTGCTGGCGGTGTCGAGCGACCAGATCACGGTGTTCGTCTGGTTCACCGTCGTGTTGCTGGCAGTGGTTGCCGTCATCGCTCGCCCGCTCACGCTGGCCTCGGTCAACCCCGAGGTGGCCGAAGCCAAAGGGGTTCCTGTCCGTCTGCTCGGTCTGGTGTTCCTGGTGCTCATGGGCCTGGTCATCACCATGGCGGTGCAGGTGGTCGGCACCTTGCTGCTGTTCGCACTGGTCGTAACCCCACCGGCCACCGCGCTGCGACTGACCGCCCGACCATCGCGGGTCGTCGCCATCGGGGTTGGCATCGGTCTGTTCTCAGTCGTGGGCGGTTTGGTTCTGGCGGTCATGTTCAACCTGCCTCCGAGTTTCTTCATCGTGTCCTGTTCGTTCCTGACCTGGATCCTGGTGCTTGGCGCAACCCGGTCACGCGGAATTCGCCCCGGCCGTTGACCATCATGGAACCCTCGCTCAACGCCGTCACCTTGTTCACCGGCGACATGGCTGCCTCGGTTGCGTTCTACGAACTCATCGGCATGGAGTGCGAGTTCGGCGGGCCCGCAAGTTCATTTAGTTCGATGCGGATCGGAGCGGGAACGTACGTGAATCTGCAGTACGACCCGAGTTGGATTGGCAGCGCGTTGCCATGGGGTCGGTTCATTGTGTGGGTCAATGACGTTGATGCCATCCACGGCGCCCTTCTCGCGGCCGGTCACATACCGATGATGGCGCCGGCCAACGCATCCTGGGGCGAGCGGTACTTCCATGTGCAGGACCCCGCCGGCCATGAGGTGAGCATCGCCCGTCCGCTGGCGTCTGACTGATCAAGGCCGTGAGCATGGGCGTGAGTCTGAGTATGCGCCCGACCCGACTCTCAGTTGCCGCTCGAACCTTTCAGGCCATGGCGTCGTGCTGATGATGCGCTGACGAGTGGGTGGGGTTGTTGAGGAGCACGCCGACCACCGCGACGATCAGGACCGTCTGGATCCCGGTGTTGATGACCACTGGGATCTGGCGCATTCCGATGCCGTAGACGAACCACATCGCAGCAGCGAGTCCGCCGAGGGCCCAGCCGAGAACGGAAACACCGGGCCCGCGACCGTGGCGCATGGCGTAACGGATCTGCGGAAGGCTCATGAGCAAGGACGCGATGATGCCGCAGGTACCTGGAATGGCCGACGATATCGATCCGAGGAACGTGAACAGCGCAAGTGACGCGAACACCGCAACGACGCCGACCATCTGCGCCACCCGGCCACGAGAGCGCAGCATCATCCAGGTGAGCACGATCACGAAGAACATCCACGAACCGTTGGCGAATTCTTGGATGGGAGAGCCGAGGCTGATGGCATAACCGAACCAGGTGACGGTGGACATCGTGGTGAGGATCCAGGTGCCAGTAGCAATGCCGAGCGAGGTGCGGGCCCGCACCAAGCGGCCGACCTGGGTGAGTCCGCTGGCGGTGCTCAGTACAGCAGCGGTGATGCCGGCGAGGTCGGCCCAGAGCAAAGTCACTGCGAGTGTCTAGTTGACCGACACCGCCGCAGGAGTGATCAGAGTCCGGTTCACTGGGAGAACCGCTCCTGTGGTTCGAACATGACAGAGTGGCTGCATGACGACACCCCAGATCTCGATCCAACTGCGGACCTTCATGCAGGAGGACCCGGGCAGTTGGCAGTTCCTGCTCGATCAGGCCCGGGCCGCCGATATCGGCGGTATTGATCGAATCGTGGTGTCCGACCATGTGGCCTATGGCGAGAACCTCGAGGCCTACGGGGACCCCAAGAAGGGTGGCTCCGTCGGCGGCAAGCAGCCCACCGACCCGGATGGGCAATGGCTCGAGCCGCTCACGTTCCTCACCGCTGTGGGTGCACTCACCACGAACGTGCGTCTCGGCACGGCCATCCTTATAGCGGCGCTTCGTCGGCCGGTGGTGTTGGCCAAGACCGCGGCCACTATCGACGTGCTCACCGGTGGCCGACTCGAACTGGGTGTGGGTGTGGGTTGGCAGAAGGAGGAATACGACGCCGCGGGGCTCGACTTCGACGATCGCGGCCGACTGCTCGATCACACGATCGAGGTGTGTCAGACCCTCTGGCGTTCACCCGTCGCCAACTACTCGTCACCCGAACTCGAGTTCACCAACATCCACCAGATGCCCAAACCGCGGCAGGCCGGTGGGGTTCCGATCTGGATCAGCGGCACCGTCAACGCCCGCGTCATTCGCCGTCTCGCTGACTACGGATCTGGTTGGATCCCGTGGGGACCCGATGGGGCTGATCTCGTTGGTTCCATCCCCCGGTTGCGCGACGCCGTTCACGCGGCGGGCGGCGACCCGAACTTCCAGGTGCAAGGACACGCCATCGCCGTGCGCAACGAGGCTGGTGAACTCGATCTACGGGCCACCTTCGAGGCATCGGCTCCGCTCATCGAAGCGGGAGTCACCGATCTGCGTATCTCACCCGCGCCGGCGCAGGGATTCGAGGCATCGCTCGAGCTCTACAGCGAGATCGTGAGCGCATTCCGGCTCGCACTTCACTGAGCTCGTGTATCGGACGCCCGACTAGCTGGCGAGCGTGTACCCGTCGGTGCTGGCTGGTCGCTTCCAACCCGGGCCCCGGAGCACCACGCTGAGACGATCCCGCCAGTTGGTGGTCGCGGCGACATCGCGCAGGATGTCGCGGTACTCGTGAGTGGCGATCCGCAATGGATTGAATGTGTCGATGTTCTTGGTGAGTCCGTAGACGACCTTCTCACGTTCGCGCTCGAAGGTTCCGAACAGACGATCCCAGATGATGAGGATCCCGCCGTGGTTGCGGTCGAGGTACTGCTGGTTCGAGCCGTGATGGGCCCGATGGTGCGAAGGTGTGTTGAGAACCTCCTCCAGTACTCCCATGCGATCGATCGCCTCGGTGTGGATCCAGAACTGGTAGATGAGATTCAGCGCCCGTGCGTTCTCAATGACTGATGGGCGGAATCCGAGAAACGCCATCAGCCCATAGGGAACGAACATGCCGAACACATCAGCGACTGGCTGACGCA